>ENA-ORCN01001356-ORCN01001356.1-human-gut-metagenome-genome-assembly--contig:-NODE-1356-length-16934-cov-45.408020_pt1 | contig 16934 bp, 17 predicted proteins | sample MGYA00242984_ERZ507984 | MGnify/ENA primary metagenome ERZ507984 (study PRJEB26167, sample SAMN06115395) | human gut metagenome | host: Homo sapiens | place: China:Hubei | collected 2016-05-19... | reverse complement strand
CTGATTTTTCTCCGACGACAGAAGCCCCCGGATGCGGCACCGCATCCGGGGGCTTTCTCGTTTTATCTCATCTTAGTACGGCAGGAGCACCACGCCGCCCTCGTTGGTGAAGGAGATGCCCACCATCGTCACGTCGGCGCTCTTCAGCAGCTTGAAGGCCGGGGTGGGCAGCAGGTCCATGTTGTTCCAGTCCGTTATATCCCAGCCGCCATTTTGCAGCTTGTAGGAGTAGCAGTCGCCGATGCTGACTTTGCCCTCCACCTCGGTGTCAAGGATGGCCAGCCACTGGGCGTCGTAAGCGTCACCGTCATCGGTGCTGAAATAAAGCGCCGCCATCCGGTCGGCCTGCGCGTCCGCGTCCGCCGTTTCGGCCACAGGGGCAAGGCCGTTCTGCTGACGTACCGCATTGATGGTGTCCAGCACAGCCTGCTTCTGGGCAGGCGTCTCCGCAGTGACAGGTGCAGCCGTTGCGCCGGCCGCAGCGCACAGCAGCGTGACTGCCGCCGCACAGACCAGCAGCGCCGAAAGGAATTTTTTCGTCAGTTTCATGTTCCGTCCCTCCACGAACAAATTTTCTGCCCGGCTCTGCGCCGAACCTTGTGTGTAGTCTATCACCGCCAAAAGTCAGCTGTCAATGCTCAGATCCGACAAAAATGCCGCTGATTTTTCATCAGCGGCATTTTTCATTCCATCAATAATCCTTTTCGCAGCCCAGCAGGAACTTCATGTACGCGAAGGTCCGCTCCTGCCCGATGTCCCGCACCATCTGGAGCAGCTTTTCCAGCAGCGCTCTCGTCTCGGGGTGGAGCAGATAGTGGTCTTTGCTGTGCTCGTAGTACTCCCAAGGGGAGGCGTCGGTGTACTTGTCGCCCAGATAGATCTGGCTGGCGGCCACACGGTCACAGACCATCTCGCAGACGTACCGCAGCGGGATCTTCATGCCGGTGAGGCCGGCTTTCGTGGTGCTGTAGTCTATCCAGTATTCGAGGTGATGCTTATTGCGGCCCTTGTGGTGGAGCCATGCCGAGGTGTAGCCCCTGGCTTCCCGCTCCGCCTCATTGGGGCTGTGGTCGCCCTGATAGTAGATGCAGCCCGGGATGAACTCGGTGGGGCTGTACTTGCTCAGGTCGTGGGCAAGGCCCTGCTCGTAGAGCCCGCAGGCAAAGCAGTATTTCATCACCAGCAGCTTGTGCCGGGTGATGGTCTCAAAATGGCCTTTGATGTTCATGCGTTTCGCCACCTCACTGTCACTTTTCCCTCTTTGAGGTTCCGCAAATCGCCGCTCTCCGAGAAATCCTCCCGGTCGCGGGTCAGGCTGGGGTTATAATAGGGGTCGTCCAGAATATCCGCCTTGCCGTGGATGTCATACAGCCGCTGCTGCTCGGCGGCAAAGCGCGCTGCCTTGACGGGGTCTTTCTCATCGCCGCCGCGGCTCTTGCTCTCGTAATGGGTCAGCTGGGCGTAGGGCGTCCACACGATGCGATAGCCCTTATCCCGCACCCGGAGGCAGAAGTCCACATCGTTGAAGGCCACGGCAAACTTCTCGTCCAGCCCCTTCACCTCGTCCCACACGCTGGTCCTGACCAGCAGGCAGGCACCCGTGACGGCGGAGAAGTCCTGCACGGTAGCGGCGCGGAACAGATAGCCGCTGCCGCCCGCCTTCTTGTACTTATGGCTGTGGCCCGCGTAGCCGCCCAGACCCGTGACGACGCCCGCATGCTGGAGCGTCTCGTCGGGATAGTAGAGCATCGCGCCGCAGATGGCCGCACCGCCGGGGTGGGCGCACTGCCGCAGCAGCTCGGTGAGCCAGTCGCCGTTCCGCACCTCCACGTCGTTGTTCAGCAGCAGCAGGTACTCGCCCTGCGCCGCCTTCCGTCCGAAGTTGTTGATGGCTGAGAAGTTGAAGCCCTTTTCCGGCCAGGTGACCACTTTCAGGCCCTCGTACCGCTTTTCAGCATCCTTATAATAGGCAAAGGTGGCCGGGTCGGTGGAGTTGTTCTCGATGACGATGACCTCGAAGTTGTCCCACTCGGTCTTTGACCAGATGCTGTAAAGGCACTTCTCGAGGTCGTCGGTGTGGTCTTTGTTGGGGATAAGGATGCTCACCTTTGGGTCGCCCTCGATGTCCCACTTGACCCGGTAGGTGCTGGGGAAAAGCCCGTCCACCACCGTGCCGGTGCGCCCGGTGCGGCTCAGATGGTCCGTCAGCGCCTTTTTGGCAGCTGCCGCGACATAAGGCTTGGCATCGGTGCCGCCCGAGGTCGAACCCGCATGGACCCGCCAGTAGTAGAGCACCTGTGGCAGATGAGCCGCACCGCCGGTCTGTTCGATGAGCCGGAGGAAGAGGTCGTGGTCCTGACTGCCGTCGCACTCGGGGCGTTCGCCGCCCAGTTGCTCATACAGCGCCCGCTTGAAGACTGCCAGATGACAGATGTAGTTGCAGCAGAGCAGATAATCCGGGGCATAATCGGGCTTGAAGTGTCCCACCATCGGCTTTTTGATGTCCTTGGTGAAGAGCGCCTCGTCACTGTAGAGGAAACCATCCGGCTCACTCTTTTCGCGGAGCTGCAAGACAGCCTTACCCATCGCGTACATGGCGTGGGGGGCCAGCACATCGTCGTGGTCGGCGAGGGCGAGATATTCGCCCGTCGCCAGCGTCTCGGCGGCGTTGGTGTTGGCGGCGATGCCCTTATTTTCGACCTTTTTGTATACGATCCGTTGATTTTTCTGCTGATATTCCCTTACGACACGCTCCACCTCGGGGTGGGCGTCGTCGGAAGCGTCCGCGAGGCAGAGCTGACCATTGGGGGCGGTCTGGTTCACAAAGGAGCCCAGAAATTCCCGCAGGTAATTTTCGGGCGTATTATACAGCGGGGTCAGAATGGAGATGGTGGGCAGGCCGCAGTTCTCAGCGGTCTTGCCGACCATTTCGGCGGCCTGAGCTTCCAGCACCTTTTTGCCGGGCAGATAGCGCGCCCGCTTGCCGAAGAAACGGCGGCGGACAAAGCCCGCGCCCCGCTTTACCATCGTGGGCAGGCCCTCGTCTTTCGTGAGCTGGACGGCATAGCCCATCAGCTCTTTGGCGCGTTTGAGTCGTACATTCATATCCAGTCCTTATGCCTCGCCCCGCTGCACGGCCTTGTAGGCGTTGCAGACAGTCTCGGTGTCGCCGTTCATCTTGAGGCGGCCGTGGCTCAGCCATGCCACCTTGCTGCACATGCGCTCGATCTGCTCGATGGAGTGGGACACCAGGATCACCGTGGTGCCGCCGGCCATCAGCTCCTTCATCCGCTTTTCGCACTTCTGCTGGAAGAGGAAGTCGCCCACCGACAGCACCTCGTCGGCGATGAGGATGTCAGGCTTGGTGATGGTGGCAATGGCAAAGCCGATACGGGCCACCATGCCGGATGAGTAGTTTTTCAGCGGCACATCGAGGAAGTTCTGCAGCTCGCTGAACTCCACGATCTCGTCGAACTTCTCGTCCAGATACTTGGGCGAGAAGCCCAGGACCGTACCGTTGAGGTAGATGTTCTCCCGGGCGGTCAAGTCCATGTCGAAGCCCGCACCCAGCTCGATGAGGGGGGCGATGGTGCCGTTGACGGTCACTTTGCCCTTGCTGGGCTTGTACACGCCCGCAATGGTCTTGAGCAGGGTGGATTTGCCCGAGCCGTTCAGGCCCACAAGGCCGTAAAAGTCGCCGGGCATGATGTCGAGGCTCACGTCCCTGAGGGCGTAGAACTCGTCGTACTGCAAGCGTCCCTGCACCATAGCAAGGAGGTATTCCTTCAGGCTCTCGTGCTTTTCGGTGGAGAGGTTGAAGCACATGGACACATTGTCCACTTTGATGATAGGTTCCATCGTTCTCTCCTCCTTCTTATATATGCAGCACGAAGCGGTCCTGTGTCTTGCGGAACATCTGGACGCCCACCAGCATCGAGATAAGGGCGCAGAGGCCGCAGACGAGGAACATGTTGATGTCCAGCGGGATGCCCCACATCAGGGTGCGGCGGAAGCCCGTGATATACCAATACATCGGGTTCAGCTTGATGATCTGCTGCATGTTGAAGCCGCCGATGGAAAAGGTCATCTGGGTGGGGTCGTAGAAGATGGCGGAGAAATAGAGCAGCGCCGTGATAAAGACGCTCCAGATGTGCATGATGTCCCGGAAGAACACCGTCGCCGCCGCGAGGAAGAGGCCCACGCCGAGGCTGAAGAAGAAGAGGGTCACCAGCGGGTAGAGGGCTTCAAACACCGTGACATGGATGGGGCTGCCGGTGAACACCATGACCAGCGCCAGCGCCACAAAGCTGAAGACGCAGTTGACCATGGCGAAACAGCACTTTTCCAGTGGGAAGACATATTTCGGGATATAGACTTTTTTCAGCAGGGAGGCCGCGCCGAGGACGCTGCTCATGCTGGTGGAGGTGGCCTCATTGAAGAAGTTGAAGAGCAGCTGGCCGCACATCAGGAAGACCGGGAAGTTGTCGATGCCGCTGCCCCGCATATCCATCAGGCTGCTGAACACCGCCCAGTACACCAGACACATGAGCAGGGGGTTGAGCACGCTCCACACCACGCCCAGCACACTGCGGCGGTATTTGAGCTTGAAGTCACGGCTGACGAGGTTCCACAGCAGATAGCGGTAGCACCAGAAGCCGTTCCACATTGCTTTGAATTTTGCCACAGGCGATCACCACTTTTCAAAATATTCAAACTTCTGTGCAGCAAAGGGCTCGTGCAGCTTGTCCTTTGCGCTGGTCTTGTGCTCGCAGCCGCAGTCCGGCCACTGCACGTTCACGGTGGGGTCATCGTAGGGGATGCCGCCCTCGCTGGTGGGGTCGTACACATCGGTGCACTTGTAGCAGAACTCTGCCACATCGCTCAGCACCAGAAAACCGTGTGCGAAGCCCTCCGGGATGTAGAACATCTTCTTGTTCTCCTCGGAAAGGGTCACGCCCACCCACTTACCGAAGGTGGCGCTGTGGGGGCGGCAATCCACGGCCACATCAAACACCTCGCCCTTGGTCACGCGCACCAGCTTGCCCTGCGTGTGCTCCTTCTGGAAGTGCAGGCCGCGCAGCACGCCGCGGGTGGAGCGGCTCTGGTTGTCCTGCACGAATTCCTTATCGATGCCGGCTTCGGCAAACTGATCCTTCTGATAGGTCTCCATAAAATAACCGCGGTCGTCGCCGAACACCTGCGGCTCAATGACCACAACACCGGGAATCTCGGTCTGAGTAAACGTAAACTTGCCCATATTTTGTACCTCTCTTTTTGTGAAGCATGTTTGTTTTATCTGGAAAAGTCTGTTCGACGCAGGCTTTTGCACTTATTTGCCGCGGCGGGTCTGTCCCTGTTCCGTGCGCGTTCTGCGGCGTTTCTTCCGCCAAGTGATGAACCGCACCACCAGAAAGGTCACCAGCGCTGCCGCTGCGGTGGACCCCAGCGAGATGCCCAGCAGCCAGAATGCATGGCTTTGGGGCTTTACCGCCTTGGCCGCTTCCAACTCCTGACCGGTGCTGTTCTCCAGCAGTTCAGGCAGGCCGGAAATTTCCGCATCCACACGCACGCTGGTGCTCTCCTGCTTTTCGCCGCCGTGGACGGTGTACACAGCGTACACCTCCGGGTCGGAGCCAAGGACATAGCTTTCCGGCAGTTCCAGCGTCACCTCCACATCGTCGGCAGTCAGGCCGTTGGCCAGCAGCAGCCGCACGCCGGGGTCGGAGACGGTCACGGTGCCAAGGCTCCCGCCGCCGCCCACCACGCTCAGCGATGCCGTGATGCCCTGCGCGGGCAGGTCGGTGTAGCCGGTAAAGGTGCTGAAGGCGTAGTCCAGCAGAGTGCGGACATCGTTGTATTTATCGGTGCTCAGCTCGCTCTGCATGGTCACGCAGATGAGCCGCACGCCGTTCTGCTCCGCCAGACAGGCGTAGCTGTAGCGGGCCGTGTTGGTATAACCGAGCTTGGAACCCAGAATGGACGAGATGTAGTACCGGCTGGAGCCAATGCGCATCTTGTCCTGCTGGGAAAAGTAGCGGGTGACGGGCTGGATGTTGGTGGGCTGCATGGTGTACATCTCATTGCGGGTGAACACCTGCTCAAAGCCCGGCTGCTCCAGTGCCCAGCGCAGGATCTGCGCCATATCGTAGCAGCTGGTGTAGTGGTCCTCGTCGCTGATGCCGTGAGGGTTTGCAAAGTGGGTGTGCGCAAGGCCCAGTTCCTTCACCTTTGCGTTCATCTTCTCCACGCCGTCCGCGATGGTGCCCTCTCCCACATATTCGGCCAGCAGGTTCGCGCCGTCGTTGGCACTGGCCATCTGGGTGGCATACAGTGCATCGGTCAGGGGCACTTCTTCGCCCTCGCGCAGGGCAATGTGACTGGAATCGGTGCCCGCCAGCGAGTAAACATCCTCGTGGGTCACGGTGAGCTTTATATCATCCCAGTTTCCCTGCGCCTTTTCGCAGGCAAGGCCCAGCGTCATCACCTTGGTGATGGATGCCGGGTGCAGCTCTTCGTTCATATTCTGCTGTGCCAGCACAAGGCCGGTGTCTGCATCGATGATGCAGTAAGCGCGGGTGGCACCAAGGGCAGGGCCAGCCGCCGCTGCCCCCGGCACGAACACGCAGATCATAAGCAGCACAACGCACAGCGCCGCTGTCAGTTTTTTCATCTGGTTTTTCTCCATTGAGCGTTTTTCTGCCCGTCGTACTGCACCGGCAAAGCATCAGATAATAGTATACCACACTTTGCCCCGGCTGAAAAGACATTCACGCGTCGTGATTTCCCAGCAGCACCGGCTGCAGCTGCCGCCCGGCCAGCGCAGCGTCCAGTGCAGCGGGCAGACGGGCAAAGTCCGCCTTCAGGCTGTTGGGTTTGTGGGTGGGGTCATCCTGCCCGTAGGGCACAAAATAGTAGTGCTTGCGCTGGTAGAGCCGGGCCATGTTCTCCCCCGATGCGCCCAGCCCGTCGTTTGTGGAAACGCCCACCACCACCGGGCATCCCACCCGCAAAAGGCTTTTTGCCGCCAGCGTTACCGGCGTATCGGAAAGGCCCTCCGCAAGCCGTGCCAGCGTGGCCCCGGTGCAGGGCGCGATCACCAGTGCACTGGCCAGCTTTTTAGGGCCAAGCGGCTCCACGGCCTGCAATGTGTCCAGCACTGCATGGCTGGTAAGGGCTTCCAGCCGTTCCTGCCAGAACTGCCCGGTGCCAAAGCGGGTATCCTGCTTTGCGGCAAAGCTCATGATGGGCAGCAGCTCCCAGCCCTGTTCTGTCAGCTGCTGCGCTGCCGCAAGCGCCGCTTCCAGTGTGCAGAAGCTGCCGCACACCGCAAATGCAATGCGTCCTTTTTTCTGCGTGCTCATGTGTGTTCCTCCCGCTCCCGCAAAATGGTCAGCACGGTGCGTGCCACCGCTTCCCCGGCCGTGTCCGGCGCACAGGCGGCGGGCAGGCTGAGCGCATGGATGGCCTTGCAGCCCAGCCGCTGCGCCGCAGCAAAGTCGGTGCCGCCGGGCTTCGATGCCAGATCCACGATCAGGCTGCCGGGCCGCAGAGCCGCCAGCACCAGCTCGGTCAGCACCGGGGCCGGGATGGTGTTCACCACCGTATCAAAGGCCGGAGCCAGCGCGGCCAGCCGGGCAAGCTCTGCACCCCGCAGACCAAGGCTCTCGGCCAGCGCACGCTGTTCGGCGCGCCGGGCACAGACAGTCACATTTGCCCCCAGTGCCGCCAGCCGCGCCCCCAACGCCTGCCCCACCGGGCCAAAGCCCAGCAGCAGAAGGTTTGTGCCCCACAGGGTACGGGTGCGCTCGGCCAGCAGGATGCCAATGCAGCCCTCCGCCGTAGGGATGGCATTGTACACCGTCAGCTCCGGTCGGGCAAAGTAATCCACCAGCTCCACGCCAGCTTCCTGTGCGATGGCCTTTGCCTGAACTGAGAGCCTGCCGCCCAGTGCCACCGCACCGGGCTTTGCGGCCCGCAGCAGCTCTGCCAGCGGGGTGCGGGCCGCATCCAGCGGCAGAGGCAGCAGGATATAATCTGCCAGTGCAACCTGTTCGGCTCCGCCCACCGCATAACCTGCCCGTTCCAGCACCCGGCCTGCCGCCGCCTGCCGGGCATCGGTGCCCACCACCGCAAACAGCTTTGTCTCCATGCCTTTCTTCCCTCCCGCTGCGTTGTGCTCCATCCTATGCAGGAAGATGGAAATGCGTGAGAGGGACGATTTTGAATGCGCTCCGCGCTGCTCTGTGCATTTTCAGCGGAAAAAAGATTTTAAATTTCGGGTTTCAGGAAAGTCTGCGGACTTTCCTGAAACCCATTTTCACGGGAGGGGGGCTTGGGCGGTGAACAACATATGCTGTTGCTGGCTCCCTGCGGGAGCATCCGCGTCAGCATGAAAACATGCATTTTTCAATATAGTCTTTTTGTGAAAATGCGTTTGGAGCAGCCCGCGTTTGCGCAGCAATAAAATCCCCAATGGGGCTTTTAAGCGGCGAGCGGTCTTGCGTGAGCAGATGGAGGGGCTTTGCCCCGACAAGTTCCGCAGGCTGCGACAAACGCGAATAAAAAATAAAATTTTCGCTAGTTATGGCCAAAGCGAACGCGGCGGCCATTTAAATCTGTATCCGTACAAAAAGAGACTGCCGCACGCAATGCACAGCAGTCCCTTTGAAAAACTATTTTTACGGAATGCGCCGCCCTGACATCCGGCACATCTTTTATTTTACGAACTTTGCCACAGCACGGGCTACGATGCCGCCCAGAATGCCAGAGACAAGGAACTCGGCCACGCCCTGCACGCCGACCAGCAGCACCACGAACATGAAGGGGTTCGCAGCGCCCTTGACGGACACGAGGTTCTGCACGTAGTCACAGCCGTAGAAGGCCAGCACGATCCAGCCCATGAAGAACACCGTGTTCAGGAACGGGGCGCTCATGGCGCTGACGATGTAGCTCCATGTGCCGGGCTTGTCAAAGCGCTTCAGGCTGCTGAAGATCAGGCCGCAGCACAGGCCCATCAGCACGCGCATACCCACGCACAGGATAAAGGTGTTGACGGGGCTCACCTGAAACAGTGCGCCGGTCATGGCGGAAGCACCGGTGATGGCATCGTAGAAGCTCACTGCGCCGAACACACCGCCCAGCAATGCGCCCACAGCGGGGCCCATGGTGATGGCACCCACTGCAATGGGAAGAGTCAGGAAGCTCATGTACAGCGGGCCCACAGGCACACTGCCCAGACCCACCATCTTCATGACCAGCTCAATGGCAACCAGCAGCGCCACACGGGTAAGAGTTTTCGTATTTTTCATATTCCGTTTTCCTCCTGCTGCCGTTCCGCCCTATACGTCGGATACGGCGCAAACCTGCCCGCTCTATGCGGGTTTTAAAGTAAATATTCAAATAATTTGGAGCGCGTTTTGTCAGGGCGTGTTCCAATGGAAATGGCTGTTTTGGGGGTCAGTGGTCGCACGGGAAGCGGATGCCCGCATTGCGGCGGGCCACCGTGAGCACACGGCTCACCGCGATGGTGGTATCCTGCATCCGGCCGCACAGCTCCTGATCTCCGCTCTCCAGCGCACGGGCAAAGGCTTCAAACTCTGCCGCCTGCCGGGGCCTGCCGCCATTCAGGTTATAGTGCTCTTCCTTGCCCTCGTTAGGGTGGAAGGTGATGCCGCCGCAGCAGTTGGCGGTGGACTTCTGCATGATATAGCCCTTCGTGCCCTGAATGATGTACCGGGCCGGGGCCGCGCAGTCCTTGGCGGCGATGCTCACGGCCTTGAAGCCGCTGTAATCCATGGTCAGGATGCCGCTGGTGTCGATGCCGCGCTCCATGTTGGCGGTATATTTGGCCTGATTCGGCTCCCCGAACAGGCCCACGATGTAGCTTACATTATATACGCCAAGATCCATCAGGGCGCCGCCGGCACAGGCCGGGTCAAAGGCAGGCTGCACATCGCCTGCACAGAAGGCATCGTACCGGCTGGAATACTGGCTGAAATTGCACTGTACCAGCTTCACGGTGCCAATGCGGGGCAGCAGCTCCCGGATCTTTGCGTAGTTTTCAAGGTACTGGGTGGTGATGGCTTCAAACAGGAACACCTTTTTGTGCCGTGCCAGATTTACCAGTTCTTCCGTCTGGGCCGCCGTGGGTGCCAGCGGCTTTTCCACAATCACATGTTTGCCTGCTTCCAGCGCCACGCGGGCGTAGCGCACATGCTGCAGGTTCGGCACTGCAATGTACACCACATCCACCCACTGCAGCAGTTCCAGAAAATTGGTGGTGTGCTGCGGCACGCCGTATTGGCCGCAAAGGCTCTGAGCCAGCTCGGCGCTGCGCTCGGTGCTGCAGATGGCCTGCACCGTAAAAGGCGTGTGCTCTGCAAGCCATGGCAAAAATTCCCGCACGATCTTGCCCGTGCCAAGAATGCCTAATTTCATCTGATTTTTCTCCCCATCCTGTCGTTGGTCAGCCTACCAGCGCTTCCGGCTCGCGGCGGGTGCGCTTTTTGGGGTAGGTGCGCTGTTTTGCATGGCCGTGCTGGTTCTGCCGGCCATAGTGCCTGCCGCCGCCCGCACTGTGGTGCTGCGGCTGGGACGCATTGAGCTGGTACAAAAGGGCAAGTCCCTTCATCAGCAGCTCCGGGTCGTAGGCCAGCGGGTGGCGGCACAGCGGTGTCACATACTTTGCCAGCCCTCCTGTTACCACCAGAGTGGCCGGACGGCCCAGCTCTTCCTCAATGCGCTGCACCATGCCGTCAATGAGCACAGCCGTGCCCATCACGGAGCCGGACAGCATGCATTTTTCGGTGTTGGTGCCAATGGCACTTTTGGGCGAGCCAAGATGCACCTGCGGCAGCTGGGCACAGCGGTCGCCCAGTGCCCGCAGCCCGGTGGAAAGCCCCGGGCAGATGACACCGCCCCGGAACACGCGGTTCTCGTCCACCACATTAAAGGTCGTGGCAGTGCCAAGATCCACCGTGACCACCGGCAGCGGAAAATTTGCCGCCGCATAAGCCGCATCCACAAGGCGATCCTTGCCCACGGCGTGGGGTTCCTCCACCCCCATGGTCAGTCCGGTTCGGATCTCCGGCGAGACGATGACCGGCTTCCTGCCCGTATAATGGCGGGCGCACTCGGCCAGTGCCCCGGTGATCTGGGGCACCACGCTGGTGAGCACAGCGCCCTCAAAGCGCATGGGACGCTCAGGATGGCGGCGGTGCGCAAAAATTTTATCCATTTCGACACGATATTCTGCAGCCGTGCGGGTGCGCACCGTGTCCATGCGCGCCACAAAGCATACACGTCCGTCCCGAATGCCCCCAAGGGCGACGGTGGTGTTGCCTATATCAATGGCTAAGATCATAATTCTGTTTTCCCTTTATAACGCGGCAGTATCCGGCAGGACGGCGGAGAAAGTTCCCCGATGGCCTGCCCCTCACCGCAGTCTGTCTATTCTTTGTCAAGCTGTATTTTACCGCATTTTGTCCCCAGTTACAAGCCCGTACAAAGATTTTGTTGTGCTGGCGGAACTTTTGCATTATACTAAAGGAAGATATGTGGAAACAGTATGTTTTTGCAGGAGGTTTTACCAATGGATCTGAACGGAAAATGCGTCCTTCTGGGCGTAAGCGGCGGCATTGCCGCCTATAAAATGGCCAACGTGGCCAGCGCACTGCGCAAGCTGGGAGCCGATGTGGAGGTCATTATGACCCGGAACGCCACCCAGTTCATCACTCCTCTCACCTTTGAGACCCTCACCGGCCACAAATGCATGGTGGACACCTTTGACCGCGATTTCAAGTTTGATGTCACCCATATCTCGCTGGCCAAAAAGGCAGATGTGATCCTTGTAGCACCGGCCACTGCCAACGTCATCGCCAAGATGGCCCACGGCATCGCCGATGATATGCTCACCACCACAGTGCTGGCCGCAAAGTGCCCCAAACTCGTTTCTCCGGCCATGAATACCGGCATGCTGGAAAACCCCATCACGCAGGATAATATCGCCACGCTGGAACGCTACGGCTTCACGGTGATCCCCTCCGAGAGCGGCGTGCTGGCCTGCAAGGATGTTGGCAGCGGCCGTCTGCCTAAGGAAGATGTTCTGATCGAGTATATCCTGCATGCCATTGCCCGGCCCAAAGATCTTGCCGGTCTGCGCATTGCCGTCACCGCCGGCCCCACGCAGGAGCCGCTGGACCCGGTGCGCTACCTCACCAACCATTCCACCGGCAAGATGGGCTATGCCATTGCCCGGGCTGCCGCCATGCGCGGCGCGGATGTCACCCTTATCCACGGCGAGACTGCCCTGCAGCCGGTCAAGTTTACCACCGATGTGCCCGTGACCACTGCTCAGCAGATGTACGAAGCCGTCACCAGCCGCTTTGATGCTGCGGATGTGCTCATTATGGCCGCTGCCGTGGCCGACTACCGCCCCGCTGCCGTGGCAAACGACAAGATCAAAAAAAAGGACGGCGACATGTCCATCCCTCTGGAACGCACGCCGGATATTCTGGGCACCATCGGCCCCAAAAAGACCCACCAGTTCCTGTGCGGTTTTTCCATGGAGACCCGCGATCTTGTGGAAAACTCCTCCGCAAAGCTGACCAAAAAGAATCTGGACATGGTGGTTGCCAACAACCTGAAAGTGGCCGGTGCCGGTTTTGGTGTGGACACCAATGTAGTCACCCTCATTACCCCGGACGGCACCCGTGAGCTGCCGCTGATGAGCAAGGCCGATGTGGCCGATGCCATTCTGGATGAAATTCTAAAACGCCGCTCCCAGTGAGAAAAAGTGGCTGTCGCATGTGCAACAGCCACTTTTTATTTTTCCTTCCGTGCAAACACGATGCCAATGGTACCCGGGCCGGAATAGCCGCCGATGGTGGTGCCGATGTCTGTCTCGTGGCATTCCTTAAAGCTGGCGTATTTCTTCAGCCCCGCCTTCACTGCGTCCATGCAGCCGGGCTTCGGCTGGCAGGAGGAGATGAACACAAGGCTGTCCTCGATGTCGTCGCGTTCCACCAGACGGTCGGTGATGTACTTGCCCACGCAGATGGGCAGGCTGCCGCGGTATTTTTTGACTACCTTCAGTTCGCCGTCGATCACTTCCAGTGCGGGCTTGATGCCCAGCAGGTTTGCCCCGAAGGCCAGCACACCGGAGCAGCGGCCGCTCTTGGCCATAAAGTCCAGCCGGTCCAGTACAAAGCTCAGCTCTACCCGTTTGGCAAGGCTCTGTAGACGCATCGTAATGTTGCGGGGAGTCAGGCCATCTGCAGCCCACTTGGCCGCTTTTAGCACCAGATAGCCCTGCCCCGTACAGATATTCTGACTGTCCACCACATAGACATTCTCGAATTCGCCTGCCGCCAGCTTCGCATTCTGGAAGCAGGACGAAAGCTTGCTGCTGACCGAAATATGGATCACCGCATCGCACTCTTTGGCAAACGGCTCAAAAAAATCGGTATATTCCACCAGATTTGCAGCGGCGGATTTGGGCATTTTGCCACCCGCATTCACATAGGCAAACACATCTGCCGGGTGGATCGTTACGCCGTCCAGATAGCTGTCCTCGCCCATCAGAATGTGCATGGGCATCAGGGCAATGTCCCACTGTGCCAAAAGCTCTTCGGACAGGTCGCAGGTGCTGTCCGCTGTGATCTTGATTCTCATGTTATTTCTCCTTTTATAAAACCGTTCTGCATCCTCTGTCGGTCGCGCCTATGATCCCTCAAAAAAATTGTCCTTTTCTATTTTACCACAGATGATTCAAAGTTGTTAAGTATTTTGGAAAGGCAAATGTAAATCTTTTATGAAGCAGTTCCCGGTTTCGGTTTTCTTGTACACTTATCACAAATTCCGAATTGGATTTATGGTTCTTTCCGAAAATTCGGGTTTACCTGTTTATTTTGTCCGCCAAAAATTATATAATAAGATGTATCCTAATAGAATGGATTGAATCGGTCTGCTCTGCGGCCGTTATTTATTTGGAGGTTGCCTTATATGTTCATGTACACCGATTACAACCAGCACCTGCTGGACAATGTAAAAAAGATCCACTTCATCGGCTGCGGCGGCAGCGGCATGTATCCGCTCATCCAGATCCTTGCCGCAAAAGGCTACGAGATCTCCGGCAGCGATGTGCTGGATGGCAGCATCATCCGCTACGAGCGTGAGATGGGTGTCAAGGTCAGCCTGGGTCACAGCGCCGATAATGTGATCGGCACCGACATGGTGGTCTACTCTGCCGCCATTTCCAAAGATAACGTGGAGCTGAATGCCGCTGCCTCCTACGGCATCCCCACCATCGAGCGCAGCGTTCTGTTGGGTTACGTGAGCCGCCTGTACAAACAGAGCATCTGCGTCTCCGGCACTCACGGAAAAACCACCACCACTTCCATGATCACCACTGCGCTGGAGTTGGCAGGCCGCGACCCGTCTGCCGTCATCGGCGGCAAGCTTCCGCTGATCAATGGCTACGGCAAGGCCGGCAAGGGCGACGATATCGTAATTGAGTCCTGTGAGTTTGCCGAGACCTTCCTGAAACTGACCCCGTACCTGTCCGTTGTGCTGAACATCGACAACGACCATCTGGATTACTACGGCAGCATGGGCGAACTGAAATTTGCCTTCAAGCGCTTTGCCCTGATGACCAAGTTCATGATCTTTGCCAACGCCGACGACAAGAACACCATGGATGTCATGTACACGCTGGACCGCCGCGTGCGCACCTTCGGCATCCAGAACGACGGCGATTATCAGGCACTGAACGTGAACGAATACAAACCTGGCTTCTTTGAGTTCGACCTGAAGGAGTGGAGCAAAATCACCGGCCACATCCGGCTGGCCGTGCCCGGCTACCACAACATTTACAATGCGCTTGCCATGTGCGCCGTCTGCCGCTTCATCGGCCTGACCGTGGAGCAGTGCGCCGATGCAGCCCTGAATTTCAAGGGCGCTGGCCGCCGCTTTGAGGTTTACGGCGAGTGTAACGGCGCTCTGGTGGTGGACGATTATGCGCATCATCCCACCGAGCTGCGCGCTACCTTGACCACGGCCAAGGAGATGGGCTACAAGCGTCTGATCGCCGTCCACCAGCCGTTTACATACAGCCGCACCAAGATGCTGTTCAACGACTTTGTGGATGTGCTCAAGATCCCCGATATCACTGTGCTGACCCCGATCATGGGCAGCCGTGAGCCCAACGATCCCACCATTACCAGTGCAAAACTGGCCGCTCAGATTCCCGGCTCTGTTCTGGTGAACAGTCTGGAGGAGGCCGCCGAGTGGGTCAAGCAGAACGCCCGGGAGGGCGATCTGGTCATCACCCTCGGCTGCGGCGACATCTACAAGGCCAGCAAGATGATGGTGGCTGACAACAACAAGTAAGATTTTTAGATATTAAGAGCAGAACCCCGAAAATGCTAAAAAACGTTTCCGGGGTTCTGCTCTTTTTGGTTTTATATGCGACCTACAAGCCGTTCATCTTTTCCGTACCAATAGTATCGAACTTCTAAAAAGAATGCACCGATAACAAGACATCCTATCGCTAACGGCCACGGAGCAATATACGCCAAAACATACTTTCCCAGCATGTGATGCAATAGCGTGCCCACTGTATAAAGAGCTGTCACATAGACCAGAAGATAACCCATGCATTTTATTCGATGCCTGCACGGCGGAAATCCAACATGTTCCATCATATGCCGGAAGAGATAATAGGCAGATACTGTACAAATACAGAATTGAACTAGGAATCCAAATGAAATTTCAATTTTATAATCTGGAATCGCAGAAAGAACCAACGGATAAAGAAATACACCTTCAATTCCCCATCCCAAAAATAAATATATCGGAATTGCAACTGTAAAGAAATCAAACCAGCTCAAGCGTTTTAAGCTCGGTTTAACTTCCTGCACAAATGTTTCTGCATCAGAAATAACACTAAACAGCTCATTGCCATCTTTATTTGCCTGCACTGCAATATCGATCAAATCGCTGCAAATCAGCTCTACGCCGCAAATATCCCAACTGATGCGCCGCAAATAGCAGACAACTTCCCGGATCTGCTCCTGACTTTTTTCTGTAAGCAGCTTTACACGCAAGCGGTTCGCTTTTCGCAAGGTAAAATAGTTATTCATGCTCTATTCCTCCTTGAAGATATTTTCTACCAACTGACACAACTGATTCCAGTTCTTTTTAAAATCAAAAAGTGACTGCCGTCCTTTTTCCGTAACCACATAATATTTTCGGCTTGGTCCTTTGGGAGAAGGCCTCCGTTCCACTGTTACCTTTTCCTGCTGCTCCAAGCGTAAGAGCATTGGATATAGTGTACTTTCGCTTAATTCAGAAAATCCAAGCTGTTTCAACTGTATCACAATTTCATAGCCATACGTTGGCTCTTTTTCAATCAGCTTCAAAACACAGTACTCCAAAATACCTTTTAGCAACTGTGCATTGTTTTCCATCGGGCATCCTCATTTCTTATCTATTATGTAATACGCAGTAGTGTAGCTATATTGTATTGCATAGTAGTCACGGTGTCAAGTAGCATCGTATACAAAAAACTTTGATCCTAATTGTGCAAAACAAAAAACGCCTCAGAATCTCTTCTGAAGCGTTTTTTGTTCAAGTCGGCGTCTACCTATTTTCACGCGCCGTTTCCAGCGAACTATCTTCGGCACAAGCGAGCTTAACTTCTGTGTTCGGAATGGGAACAGGTGGAACCTCACCGTCATCGACACCGACCGATCTGACTGAACCAGTATAACATGTTTGTTGTACTTTGTCCAGTATTTCTTAGAAGGACGTGCCTTCAAAACTGAATAATCACTGCTTACATTTTTTCGTTGACTCTTAAGAGTCTCAAGCGAATTGTGGTCAAGCCCTCGACCTATTAGTACACGCTTGCTGAATGGATCGCTCCACTTACACAT
>ENA-ORCN01001345-ORCN01001345.1-human-gut-metagenome-genome-assembly--contig:-NODE-1345-length-17015-cov-7.608100_pt1 | contig 17015 bp, 12 predicted proteins | sample MGYA00242984_ERZ507984 | MGnify/ENA primary metagenome ERZ507984 (study PRJEB26167, sample SAMN06115395) | human gut metagenome | host: Homo sapiens | place: China:Hubei | collected 2016-05-19... | reverse complement strand
TGCGGGCATAGCTCATTTGGCAGAGCGCCACCTTGCCAAGGTGGAGGTAGCGAGTTCGAATCTCGTTGCCCGCTCCAGATTGAGAACCACACACAGCAAAAACACCGCACGAAGTGCGGTGTTTTTGCTGTGCTTTGCTGCGTCCGCAGCGCGTGGACATCAAGGGACGGATCACAAACACCGATCGGATCAAATTAAGGAGGAACCCTTCATGAACGCAGATGTTGTTATCGTTGGCGCCGGTCCTGCCGGTATTTTCACGGCGCTGGAGCTGCTGCGCCGCGGCGCTCCGGAGAAGATCGTCATGATCGAGCAGGGACAGGCCATTGAAAACCGCCGCTGCCCGAAAGCCAAGACCGGCAAGTGCATGAACTGCAAGCCGTACTGCCACATCACGACCGGATTCTCCGGCGCGGGCGCATTTTCGGACGGGAAGCTCTCGCTGTGCAGCGATGTCGGCGGTGACCTGCCTACGCTTGTCGGCGAGCAGAAGGCACAGGAACTCATTGATTATGCCGACGGCATCTATCTCGAATTCGGCGCGGACGAGCACGTCGAAGGGCTGGAGAATACGGAGGAGATCAAGCAGATCCGCACGCGCGCCATCCGCGCGGGCCTGCGTCTGGTCGACTGCCCGATCCGTCATCTCGGCACGGAAAAGGCGCACGAGGTGTACCTCGGCATTGAAAACTACCTGCGCGAGCACGGCGTGGAGATGCTCTTCGGCTGCACGTGCGAGGATGTCATCGTGCGCGACGGGCGCTGCTGCGGCGTCGTGGCACACGATGCGCATCAGGACTACACCATCGAGGCCAGGCACACCATCATCGCCACCGGCCGCCGCGGCGCGGACTGGCTGGAAAAGACCTGCCTTGAGCACGGCGTGGAGCACAAGCCCGGCACGGTCGACATCGGCGTGCGCGTCGAGGTACGCAACGAGATCATGGAGTCTGTCAACCGCGTGCTCTATGAGTCGAAGCTCATCGGCTATCCCGCGCCGTTTAAGAACAAGGTGCGCACGTTCTGCCAGAACCCCGGCGGCTTCGTCTCGCAGGAGAACTACGACAACGATCTCGCCGTCGTCAACGGTCATGCGTATAAGGAGCTCAAGTCGCCCAACACGAACGTGGCGATCCTCTGCTCGCATAATTTCTCCGTGCCGTTCAACCAGCCGATCGCCTATGCGCAGAAGGTCGGCGAGCTGACGAATATGCTCGGCGCGGGGCACATCATGGTGCAGCGCTTCGGCGATATCCTCGACGGCAAGCGCACGTGGCAGAAGGAGCTCGCGCAGTCGAACGTCCGCCCCACACTGCCGGACGCCGTCGCTGGCGACATCACGTCCGCCATGCCGTACCGCGCCATGCTCAACATCATCAACTTCATCAAGGCCATGGATGAGGTCGTGCCCGGCTTCGCCGCCTATGAGACGCTGCTGTATTCCCCGGAGCTGAAGTTTTACAGCAACCGCATCGCCATGGACGACGCGCTCAACACGAACGTGCCGGGTCTGCACTGCCTGGGCGACTCCTCCGGCTGGACGCGCGGCCTGATGATGGCCTCGGCCATGGGCGTGCTCATGGGGCGCAGGCTCGCGGATATGCTCTGATGCACAGGTGAACGGAAGGATTGTCATCTTTTACACAAAACGCTTGACAAATTCCTGCAAATCAGTAGTATAAGAGGGATGGAAAATTGATAGATCCGCCGGTGCGGCGGAGGGAAGGAAACACATTATGGATGGATTGAAAAAAGCTTATTACCGCACCTACCAGCAGGTGTTTGACATCGGTATGCGCTGCCTGCATTGGCGCAAGCCGATCGTGCTCTCCGGCGCCGGCTGTCTTAAACAGGTACCGGACGTGCTCGGCAAGTGCGGTGTGGAAAAGGTCATGGTCGTCACCGGTTCGCACGTGGTCAAGTCGCTCGGACCGAAGCTGTTTGCTGCGCTCGAGGAGGCCGGTATGCCCTACGAGGTGTTCTGCGAGGTCGAGGCCAACCCCTCCGTGACCACGGTCGAGAAGATCCGCGCACAGTACGTGGAGACCGGCTGCAGCGGCTTCGTCGCTCTCGGCGGCGGCAGTCCGATGGATGCGACCAAGGGCGCGGCTGCGCGCGTTGCCTGCCCGAAAAAGAGCTGCAACGACATGGCCGGTGTCATGCGTGTCGGCAAGACCGTGCCGCCGATCGTCGCCATTCCGACGACGTCCGGCACCGGCAGTGAGACGACGATCGCCGCCGTCATCACCGACAGCGAGACGCACCACAAGTACGCGCTCATGGATCTCAAGCTCATGCCGCTGTATGCCATTCTCGATCCGGAGCTGACCGTCGGCCTGCCGCCGCGCACGACCGCGACCACCGGCATGGACGCGCTCACCCACGCGATCGAGGCGTACATCAGCTGGACGTACAACACCAAGGAGAGCCTGCGCCTCGCCGAAGAGGCCGTCAAGCTTATCTTCGATAACCTCGAGGTCGCTTACGCGCACGGCGATGATCTCAAGGCCCGTGAGAACATGATGATCGCCGCCTTCAAGGCAGGCTTCGCGTTCTCCCGCGCCGGTGTCGGCAATGTGCACGCCATCGCGCACACGCTCGGCGGCCTGTATAACACCCCGCACGGCCTTGCCAATGCGGTCATCCTGCCGATCGTTCTGGAGGACTACGGCGAGGCCGTGTATCCGAGACTTGCGCGCCTGAGCGAGATCGCCGGCGTCAAGACCGACGGCACGGACGCGGAGAAGGCGCAGGCCTTTATCGCGGAGATCTATGCCATGAACGAGCGCATGGGCATCCCGAAGGGCTTCGATTTCATTCAGGAAGCCGACATCCCGCAGATCATCGATTGGGCGCTGGCCGAGGCCAACCCCAACTACCCTGTGCCGGTCGTGTACAACGCTGCGCGCTGCCGCAAGGTCATCGATACCATTCGCGCCAAGGCCGCGGAGAATCCGTCCGCCGAAGCATAAGAGCATAGCAAAGCCCGCCCCGCACAGCCGTGCGGGGCGGGCTCTTTCTTCCGGCAGACTCAGGCGGCCTGCCGATCTTTTTTGCTGCCGATGCCGCCGTGCAGGACAAAGCGGCAAAAGCCGTTGTCCGGGTGCGCGGACACAATGCGGTAAATGAGCAGCGTGATCGCATAGGCGACCGTGGCTGCGACCAGACCGACGATCATCGCGCCGAGCACGTCGGACGGGTAGTGCGCCATGAGATAGTTGCGCGCAAAACCCATCACCGGCACGAACAGGAATGCCCAGTAGCGCGCGGGCTTTTTGCCCGTGAGCACGAGCGCGGTCACGCCGGCCATTGCGGCCGTCACATGGCCGGAGGGGAAGGAGTATTCGCTCTCGGCATAGGCGCCGGCAGCCTGCCACCAGGTGCGGAAAGGTTCCACCGTCAGCGGGCGCGGCCGGGCGACGAAGTCCTTGAGCCAGAAGTTCGTGATGAGCGCGCCGCAGCACACGGCGCCGAACATGCAGATGCCCGCCTTGCGCGTTTTCGGAAAGAGCATCAGCGCGATACCGAGCGCGAGGAAGAGGAGACCCTTCTCACCCAGCAGCGTGATGATGTAGCACAGCGGCGTGAAAACCCCGCCCGCGGCCTCGGCAAGTTTGTGCAGCGCCTGCAAAATGGCGTAGTCATAGCCCGCAAACGCGGTGTTGAGCCACTGCGCGATCGCAGTCAGTTCCATAAATAATCACCGTCCGGAATCAAAAAATTGCGGCAGTGCGGCTGAGCGCCTGCCGATGAGCGGCGTCGAAACACGCCGCAGCGTAACTTTGACATCATACACCGCCTGCGCGGCTTTTGCAACCGTTGCCGCCGGAACGGAGGGTGAAAGTTTTGAATGAACGATTTTTATCAAAAACAAAAATGGAACGTTTTCTGTATTTTGAACCGGTTATTCTGCTGCGGGGCTTGACTTTGGCGTGAAAAATCAATATGCTGGTAAACGGAAATTCAATCTTTAGATAGGAGCGATTTTTGCATGATTCTCGATTGCAGCAAGTATGTCGGCCCTTGTAAGTGCGGCCGCGAGCACACCCTGGAGACGAAGAAGGTCGTCGTGGAGTATGACGCGCTCGACAAGTTCGACCAGTATATGGACGAGGTCGGCCTGACCGGCAAGCGCGCTGTCATCTATGACACGAACACGTATAACCTTCCGACGCTCAAGCATGTGCGCGCCGATCAGGAGATCGTCCTCAACGCCGAGGGCCTGCACTCCGAAAAGGGCATGATCGAGGACATGATGCGCCAGCTCGACCATCCGGACGTGATCGTCGCGGTCGGCTCCGGCACGATCATGGACTTCGGCCGCTACCCGGCGTACCACCTCGGCATCCCGTTCGTCGCCGTGCCGACGCTTGCGAGCTCCGACGGCTTCACGGCCAACATCTGCTCGATCATCATCGACGGTCAGAAAAAGTCCATCCCCATGCAGGCTGCGGCGCTCGTCGTCTGCGACCTGAACGTGGTCTCCGGTGCGCCCCTGTGGCTGACTGTGAGCGGCATTTCGGACATTCTGGCAAAGTACATTTCGCTCGCGGACTGGAAGATCGCACACCTCGTCTCGGGCGAGTATTATTGCCCCATGGTCGCCGATCTCGCCGAGGAGGCGCTGACCATTATGCGCAAGGCTGCCGATGATATGGCGGCCGGCGGCAAGCCGGATTTTGAGGCCATGACCATGGCGCAGATGATCTCCGGCCTGACCATGCAGCTGCTCAACCACTCCCGCGCCGCGTCCGGCGCCGAGCACTTGATGGCGCACCTTGTGGAGATGAAGCCGCCGCGGTTTGAAAATGCACACGGCATGCACGGCCAGTGCGTCGGTGTGGGCACATACCTGTGCGCCAAGGAGTACCATTACCTTGCCTCGCTCCCGACGCCGAAGGCCAAGCCCTTCGAGCCCCTGACCCGCGCATGGGTGGACGAGAAATTTGGCCCCCTCGCCGACGGCATCATGAAGGAGAACGAGAACGACGTGCTCGGCACCTTTGATCCGCAGAACATCGTTGACCACTGGGACGAGATCCGCGCCATCATCGCCGAGATCCCCTCGGCCGAGGAGCTTGCCGCCCTGTGCGAGAAGCTCGGCGCGTTCTACAAGCCCGAGCAGATCGGCATCGACCCGGCTCTGTCGGAGGATATGCTCAGCGTTTCGGCTGCCATCCGCAACCGCCTGACGCTCATCCGCATGCGCCGCGTGCTCGATTTCGGCGAATAATTGCAGATGGAAACCGTATGTGCCCGGAAGCAGCCGCTTCCGGGCGCTTTTCGCTTGTGAAACAGGGCGTGTGGTGGTATAATATTCTGATTCTAATTTTGTAAAAGGAGGCCGTGCCATGCCGGATTTTGAAGTCGTTTCGCCCTACGAGCCGTCGGGCGATCAGCCCGAGGCGATCGACGCGCTCGCGCAGGGCGTGGAAAACGGCATTGACGAGCAGGTGCTGCTCGGCGTGACCGGCTCCGGCAAGACGTACACGATGGCCAAGGTCATCGAGCGCGTACAGCGGCCGACGCTCGTGCTCGCGCACAACAAGATCCTCGCGGCGCAGCTGTGCAGCGAGTTCAAGGAGTTTTTTCCGAACAACGCCGTGGAGTATTTCGTCAGCTACTATGACTACTATCAGCCGGAGGCGTACATCCCGCACACGGACACGTTCATCGAAAAGGACGCCTCCATCAACGACGAGATCGAGCGCCTGCGCCATTCGGCCACGTCGAGCCTGTTTGAGCGGCGGGACGTGATCGTTGTCTCGTCCGTGTCGTGTATCTACGGTCTCGGCGACCCGATCGACTATGCCAACATGGTCATTTCGCTGCGCACCGGTCAGCAGCGTGACCCGGAGGAGCTCATGCGCAAGCTCATCGATATCCGCTATGAGCGCAACGACATCGCCTTCGCGCGCAATATGTTCCGCGTCCGCGGCGATACGATCGACATTTTTCCGGCCTATTCGTCCGACCATGCCGTGCGCGTGGAGTTTTTCGGCGACGAGATCGACCGCATCTCGGACATCAACGTCGTCACCGGCGCGCCCATCCGCACGCTCAGCCATGTGGCGATCTATCCTGCGTCGCACTATGTCACGACGCATGAAAAGATGGAGCGCGCCATCGGCGAGATCCGCGCCGAGTGCGACGCGCGCGTGAAAACGTTTGAGCAGCAGGGCAAGCTCCTCGAGGCGCAGCGCATCCGTCAGCGCACGGATTATGACATTGAGATGATGCAGGAGCTTGGCTACTGCTCCGGCATTGAGAACTACTCGCGCATCATCAGCGGCCGCGCCCCCGGCAGCGCGCCGATGACGCTGCTGGACTATTTCCCGAAGGATTTTCTGCTCTTTGTCGACGAGAGCCACGTCACGCTGCCGCAGGTGCGCGCCATGTACCGCGGCGACCGTGCGCGCAAGGACTCGCTCGTCGAGTACGGCTTCCGCCTGCCGAGCGCGTACGATAACCGTCCGCTGAAATTCGAGGAATTTGAGCAGCGGGTGCATCAGGCCATCTATGTCTCTGCCACGCCGGGCGACTATGAGCGCGAGCACGCGGGGCAGATCGCCGAGCAGATCATCCGGCCGACCGGCCTGCTCGACCCGCAGATCTTCGTGCGCCCCATCGAGGGACAGATCGACGATCTCATCGGCGAGATCAACGCCCGCATCGCCAAAAACGAACGCGCGCTCGTGACCACGCTCACAAAGAAGATGGCTGAGGACCTCTCGGCCTACCTCACGAACGCGGGCATCCGCTGTCGGTATCTGCACCATGACATCGGCGCGATCGAGCGCATGGAGATCATCCGCGACCTGCGCACGGGCGCGTTTGACGTGCTCGTCGGCATCAACCTCCTGCGCGAGGGACTGGATCTGCCGGAGGTGTCGCTCGTGGCGATCCTCGACGCGGACAAAGAAGGCTTTCTGCGCAGCGAGACGAGCCTCATCCAGACGATTGGCCGCGCGGCGCGCAACGCCGAGGGCACGGTCATCATGTACGCGGATAAGGAGACGGCCGCCATGCACGCGGCCATTATGGAGACCAACCGCCGCCGCGCCAAGCAGGCGGCCTACAACGCCGCGCACGGCATCGTGCCCAGGACGATCGTCAAGGGCGTGCGCGAGCTGCTCGAGATCTCCGGCGACGTCGAAGCGCCCAAGCGCGCCGACGGCGTGAAGATGACGGAGGCCGAGCGCCGAGCCGAGATCGCGCGGCTCGAGGCACAGATGAAAAAGGCGGCCGAAATGCTCGAGTACGAGTATGCCGCCGTGCTGCGCGACCGGCTCATTGAGCTGCGCGGCCAGTGACGCGCAAGGAGGACACCTGAATGAAACTCATGATTCTCGACGGCAACAGCATCATCAACCGCGCCTTTTACGGCATCCGGATGCTCAACGCGCCCGACGGCACGCCGACAAACGCGGTCTACGGCTTTCTGAGCACGTTCCGGCGCGTTTTCGACCTGGCGCAGCCGCAGGCGGTGTGCGTCGCGTTCGACGTGCACGCCCCCACGTTCCGCCACGAGCAGTATGCGCTCTACAAGGCGCAGCGCAAGCCCATGCCGGAGGAGCTCGCCGTGCAGATGCCGCTGCTCAAGCAGACGCTCGACTACATGGGCGTGCGGCGGCTGGAGCTGGCCGGCTGGGAGGCCGACGACCTGCTCGGCACGGTCGCGCGCCGCTGCGAGGCCGCCGGTTGGACGTGCGACGTCGTCACCGGCGATAAGGACAGCCTGCAGCTCATCACCGACAGCACTCATGTCTTTAACGTCAAGACCCGCATGGGGCAGACGGATACGATCGAATACACGCCCGAGCGCTTTCGTGAAGAGTACGGCTTTGACCCCATCCGCATGATCGACCTCAAGGCGCTCATGGGCGACAGCTCCGACAACATCCCCGGTGTGCCGGGCATCGGCGAAAAGACGGCGAAGGATCTGCTCGTGCGCTTCGGCACGGTGGCGGATATTTACAGCAACCTCGATGCGCTGGACATCAAGCCCGGCGTGCGCAAAAAGCTCACCGAGGGGCGCGAGAGCGCGCAGCTCTCGTTCGACCTTGCCACCATCCGCACGGACGCGCCGATCGACTTTGCGCTCGAGTCGGCCGTCTGGGATCACGACTACCGGCCGGAGCTGTACGACTGGTTCCGGCGGCTCAACTTCACGTCACTGTCGGAAAAGTGGGGGCTGCAGCCGGCGGACGGTGTAAGCGCACCGTCGCGCGCGCTGGCGACCGTGGACGTGGCGGACAGCGCCGCGCTGCGCGCGCTCGAGCAGGCGGTCGCGGCGGCGCCCTATGTCGCGGTGCTCGCGCCCGACGGGCTCGACACGCTCACGCTCTGCGACGGTAAGGCGTGCTATGCGCTCTCGTGGGCGCAGCTCGGCGATGATTATAACGCATTTTTGCGCCTGCTGTTTTCCGACCGCGTGCGCAAGGCGGGGCACAACATCAAAGACCTCATGCGCACGCTGCTCGACGAGGGACTGCCGACGGATGGCTTCGTGTTTGACACGGCGCTGGCGGCCTACTTGCTCGATGCCACGGCCGGAAGCTATGACCTGCCGCGGCTCGCGCAGACGTATCTCGGCGAGGAGCTGCCGGATGCACAGAGCGTCTGGGCGCTGCAGCCGGTGCTGCACGAAAAAATGGACGCTCAGGCCATGCTGCCGCTCTACACGGACGTTGAGCTGCCGCTGTGCCCGGTGCTGGCGCGCATGGAGCAGGCGGGCTTTCTGGTCGACCGCAAGGCACTGTACGACTTCGGCGAGAGCCTCACGAGCAGCATCGAGCAGCTCCAGCAGAGCATCTGGGCGCTCGCGGGCGAGCCGTTCAACATCCAGTCGCCGAAGCAGCTTGGCAGCGTTCTGTTCGAGCGGCTCATGCTTCCGGCCGGGAAAAAGACCAAGACCGGCTGGAGCACGAACGCCGCCGTGCTCGACAAGCTGCGCGGCAAGCACCCGATCATCGAGCAGATCCTCGATTACCGCACGCTCACAAAGCTCAAGTCCACCTATGCCGACGGGCTGCTCAAGGAGATCTCCGCCGACGGGCGCATCCACACGAACTTCCAGATGACCGTCACGGCGACGGGGCGCCTGTCGTCCACGGAGCCGAACCTGCAGAACATTCCCGTGCGCCGCGAGCTCGGCGCGCAGATCCGCAACATGTTCGTGGCCTCGCCCGGCAAGGTGCTCGTGGACGCGGACTACAGCCAGATCGAGCTGCGCCTGCTCGCGCACATCGCCAATGACGAGACCATGATTGCTGCCTTCCGCAGCGGGGAGGACATCCACGCTGTCACGGCGTCGCAGGTGTTCGGCGTGCCGCTTGCGGAGGTGACGCCGCTGCAGCGCTCGCACGCGAAGGCCGTCAATTTCGGCATCGTCTACGGCATCTCGGCCTTCAGCCTCGCGCAGGACATCGGCGTGTTCCAGAGTGAGGCCAAGGCGTACATGGACAGCTATTTTGCCAAGTACCACGGCGTGCACGAGTATATGACGCGCGTCGTCGAGCAGGCCAAGGCCGACGGCTATGTCACGACGCTCTTCGGCCGCCGCCGCGATCTGCCGGAGCTCAAGTCCTCAAACTTCAACCTCCGCAGCTTTGGCGAGCGTGTGGCGCTCAATATGCCCATTCAGGGCACGGCGGCGGACATCATCAAGGCCGCCATGGTGCGCGTGGACGCGCGCATGCGCGCAGAGCACCTGCAGGCGCGGCTGCTGCTGCAGGTGCACGACGAGCTCATCGTCGAGTGCCCCGCGGAGGAGGCTGAGACGGTCAGGGGCATCCTCGTCGATGAGATGGAGCACGTGGTCGATTACCGCGTGCCGCTGCTCGTGGACGCGAAGATCGGCGCAAGCTGGGCGGAGGCGCACTGATGGACGTCACGATCTGTGATGCACGCAGCGTGCACCTGCCGCAGCTTGAGGCGCTTGAGTGCGCGTGCTTTTCCGCGCCGTGGACGCGCGCGCAGCTGGCGAGCCAGCTGCCGGATGACCGGCACGTGTTTCTCATCGCCGCGGCGGGGGAGACGGTGCTTGGCTACGCAAACTTCCTGCACGTGCTCGATGAGGGCGACATTGGAAATGTCGCCGTCGCGCCGGAGTACCGGCGGCAGGGCATCGCGGATGCGCTGCTCGAGGCGCTGTGTGCGCGCGCGGCGGCGCTCAATCTCGCATTTTTGACCCTGGAGGTGCGCGCATCGAATGCGCCCGCCATCGCGCTGTACCGCAAGCACGGGTTTCAGACCGTCGGTCAGCGCCGCAATTACTATCAGAAACCGGACGAGGATGCACTGCTCATGACCTGGTTCCGGAGAGAGGCGGAGACAATATGATTATTCTTGCGATCGAATCTTCCTGTGATGAAACGGCCGTCGCCCTCGTGCGCGACGGGCGCGAGGTGCTGACCGATCAGGTCTTTTCGCAGGCCGACCTGCACGCCGTCTACGGCGGTGTCGTGCCCGAGATCGCCTCACGCTCGCACGTGGAGGTCATCTCCCAGCTTGCCGACCGTGCGCTGCAGGTGACCGGCCTGAGCCGCGGCGACATTGACGCTGTGGCCGTCACGTGTGCGCCGGGGCTCATCGGCGCGCTGCTTGTCGGCGTGAACTTTGCCAAGTCCGCCGCGCTTGCGCTCGGCGTGCCGCTTATCCCGGTGCACCATGTCCGCGGCCACATCGCGGCAAACTACATCGCCTACCCGGAGCTGGAGCCGCCGTTCGTGTGTCTGGCCATCTCGGGCGGCAACACGCTCATCTGCGACGTGCGCGACTATACGGATCTGCGTATCCTCGGCGCAACGCGCGACGACGCGGCCGGCGAGTGCTTCGACAAGACTGCGCGTGTGCTCGGCCTGCCGTATCCCGGCGGCAAGCCCATCGACGACCTGTCCAAGACCGGCGATGACCGCAAGTACAAGCTGCCGATCGGCCACGTCGACGGCTGCCCGTATGACATGAGCTTCAGCGGGCTGAAAACAGCCGTCATCAACCTCGCCCACACGGCGGAGCAGAAGGGCGAGCCGCTCGATAAGGCGTCGCTCGCGGCATCCTTCTGCCGCGCCATGAGCGAGAGCCTTGTGCCGCGCACGATGGCGGCGGTCCGGGAGCTCGGCTATGACAAGCTCGCCGTGGCGGGCGGCGTCGCGGCAAACTCCCGCATCCGCGGTGATTTTCAGGCCGCCTGCGATGCAGCCGGCATCCACCTGTTCGTCCCGCCGCTCAAGCTCTGCGGCGACAATGCCGCCATGATCGGCTGCCAGGCGTACTACGAGTACCTGCGCGGCGCACACGCGGGCAGCGAGCTTAACGCGTGGGCGAACATGGAGATCTCCGAGGTCCCGTTCTATGGGCACGCATGACGGGCATCGCGCCCGCATGAAGGCGCGCTTCGTGCGCTGCGGGCTCGATAATTTCGACGACCATAGCGTGCTCGAGCTGCTGCTGTTTTATGCCGTGCCGCGGCGCGACGTCAACGAGCTTGCGCACGCGCTGCTGGATCATTTCGGCACGCTCGATGCCGTTTTTGAGGCACGCTTCGAGGACGTGATGCAGGTGCCCGGCGCGGGGGAGAACGTGGCGACGCTGCTCACGCTCATCCCGCAGGTCAGCCGCCGCTATCAGATGGCCAAGCGCCGCCAGCAGACGATCCTGCGCTCGAGCGCGGAGGCGGGGCAGTACCTCGTGCCGCTGTATCTGTATGAGCGCGCCGAGGTCGTCTACCTCCTGTGTCTGGACGCCAAGGGCGGCCTCATCAGCTGCCGGGAGGTCGGGCGCGGCGTCGTCAATGCCGCTGAGGTGTCCGTGCGCACCATCGTCGAGACGGCGCTGTCGCAAAAGGCGGTGTCCGTCATCCTCAGCCACAACCACGTCGACGCCTACGCGCTGCCGTCGCGTGAGGACGAGCTGACGACCAAGCGTGTGCGCGATGCACTTTTGCTCGTAGGAATCACGCTGGCGGATCATATCATCGTCTGCGGCGAGGATTATGTGTCGTTTGCCGACAGCGGCCTGCTCTGAATCATCACCGGCGGCGCAAATCCTGCATTTTATCTGTCAAGCCTTTTTTCAAATCTCTCGCGTGAGCGAGAGATTTGCATTATGGTAACAAAATTGCTTTTTATGAAATCCACAAAGTCCGTTTCCGGTTTTGGCTGTTTTGTGCAAAAGAACGGCAAAGCGTTGAAAACACTGGAAGATTTGCGTGTTGAAAACCCTGTTGAAAATGTTGATAACTCATAGCAAAGGCAAAACAGATAAAATATTATGTAAACCTAATGTCACGAAAATGTAAGAACTTTGATTTGCACCCTACCCGCAAATGCCTGAAACAGCGCACGTTTTCGGCGGCGGGTAACAGTGCAAATTCTGCACAAGCGACATGAATCGAAGATAACCGACAAAACGTGCAAAAAAACAACATTTTTTCATGCATGAAAACAAATAGTAATCATCGAACTTTGGTGTTGACATCCGCAGAGACTTGTGATAGAATGTGCAAGCTGTTAGAAATTCGCTAGTGTAGCTCAGTTGGTAGAGCAGCTGATTCGTAATCAGCAGGTCGTGTGTTCGAGTCACATCACTAGCTCCAGAATGGCCCTGTAACCGCAAAGGTTACAGGGTTTTTCTTTGCTCCAAAACTGTAAAATCAGTGGAAGATCGTGCTTGCTTCGGCTCAAAAATGCAGTGTGACGATGGGTGTGGTTCACAAATCCCTTTGCGCGACAGTGCTTTTCTCAAGCTGTGATGCGAATGGATCGCTCGCCGGAAGGCTGCGGATTGCATTGAAATGAAATGCTTGTTATAATATTTTGTATAGTAATCGACCAGGGGGAATTGCTTGTGGATTTCAGACAGCTTGAGACATTTGTGGAAGTCTGTGAACAGATGAGCTTTACAAAGGCGGCGAGCAATCTGTACATCAGTCAGCAAGGGGTCAGCAAGAGCATAAAGACCCTTGAGGACGAATTAGGTGTTTCTCTGTTTCTGCGCACGAATTCTTCCATTTCGCTGACGAATTACGGCGTGATCCTTCAGCGCTATGCGGAGGATCTCGTGAACAACTATACGAAAGTCCTTACAGAAATCAATACTGAAAAGAACCGCGATAGAAATGGTATCACGCTCGGCTTCCCGAACGGGATTGCGAATTTTTTTCCGGCAGAAATCTTTGAGACTTATCTGAAAAGCCATCCGAACGTCCGGATCTCAATCAGAGAGTATACAGATACAGAGGTTGATTAAGCGCTGGTAAGAGGAGACATTGATATCGGATTCTGTGTTGTTCCGGTAGATAAAGAGAAGCTGAACATACAGCATACGCATAACATGAATCTTTATTTCATGCTTAGTGAGTCGCACCCGCTTGCCGGAGAGACATCACTCGATCTGCGCCAGCTCAAAAACGACAGCTTTATCGCAATGGGAGACGAGGGAAAAGGACGCACAAGCTTTCTCGAACGCTGCCGCAAAGCAGGCTTTTTTCCTAATATAAACGTGACTGTTGCAGATACGGAACTGATGATGGAGCTGTGCCGCAAAAATTTGGGAATAGGGGTGTATGCGGGGGAACGCCCGTTGGAACTTCCGGGACTCAGAATCGTCCCGGATAAGCTGCACGTGTGGGAATTTTCAATCAGCATTTGCACTGCTGCAGGTCACGGCGTGACTGCACAGGAGGCTGAATTGATCAAATGCTTCCGCAAATGGTGATATACGCCTTATAATATCGCCTGCATGTTCCATGGCAAAGCCTTAAACTATTTCTACAGCGCAAGCTACCGGCAGATTCTTTGCCGGTAGCTTATCTTTTTGCATTTGCCACAACTACTTGTTGTGACGAGTACAAAAAGGTCTCACTGTCAAACGTTTAACAGACGTGCTATAATCAGAACAGCAAATGACAATAAATTAACTTTTCCCGGGAAGAAATCAGAAGCAGATCGCGCCATCCAAAGAAAGGAAATCATAGATATGTACGAATGCCAGTATCCAAATCTTTTCAAGCCGCTTAAGCTGGGGAATACCATTTTACGCAACCGGATCTTTGCAGCTCCTACCGGTTACTGCGACCTTACAGTCGAGAATATCGCGACCGAGCCCCTGATGGCATACTACGAGAGCAAGGCGCGCGGCGGCTGCGCTGTTGTCCATGTAGGGGAGGCATACATCGATTCCGTACATGGTGTGGATATCCCCAAATATCTCAAACTCGACAGCGACGACTGTGTGTCCCACCTTGCAACAGTTGCCGATGCGATCAATAAGCACGGTGCCATCGCCTCCATTGAGCTTATGCACGCCGGTATGTTTTCCAGTCAGTCATATATTGAGGGGCATCAGGTGTGGGCGCCGTCGGACACGGTCATTCAGACCGACAGCGACAAAGCAAGCGCGCGTCTCAACGGCGCGTTTCTTCCGGAGATGCCTGAGGAGGAGATCCTGAATACCATTGAGCTTTACGCGCAGGCAGCAAAGCGCGTTCAGCTTGCGGGCTTCAAAATGGTCCTTCTTCACGGCGGCCATGGCTGGCTGCTGCATCAGTTCATGAGCCCGCTTACCAATCACCGTACTGATCGATGGGGCGGCAGCGCGGAGAATAGATGCCGCTTTGCGGTCATGGTCTGTGACAGGATCAAAGAGGTCTGCGGCAAGAATTTCATGATCGACTTCAGAATGTCCGCATCCGAGGTCAACTCTGTCGGTTATGGTATCGAAAATGGCGTTGCGTGCGCAAAGCAGCTTGACGGTCACTGTGATATCATCCATTGCTCTGTTGGCAACCACGAGGTCATTGAGTCGTTTGTTGTCATGCACCCATCCATGTTCCTTGAGGATGGCGTCAACATGAAGTTTGCCGCTGAGGTCAAAAAGTATGTCAAGACCCCTGTTGCGGCCGTTGGTTCTTTCAGCGACCCGGCGATGATGGAAAAAGCGCTTGCGGACGGGTTAGTAGACGTCATCGAAATCGGCAGAGGCGTTATTGCCGATCCGGACCTGCCCAACAAAGCGAGAATGGGTAAGGCGGATGAGATCAACCAGTGTCTGCGCTGCTACACCTGTTTCAGCCAGCTTATTACCACCGGACAGTATGGCTGCGCGATCAATCCCACCACAGGGCGCGAGCTTGAGTGCAAATATGATACACCGCCCGTGCATAAGCGGAATGTCGTGGTTGTCGGCGGCGGTATCGGAGGCATGGAGGCGGCGCTGATCGCTGCCGAGCGCGGCCATCAGGTCACTGTCATCGAGAAAGCCGACAGACTCGGCGGTGTGCTCCTCATTGAGGAGGATGTCTCTTTTAAGAGCAAGCTCAAGCTGTATATCGACACGCAAGCCAGAAAGGTCATGAAGAATGACAACATTACCGTGATGCTCAGCACCGAGGCTACGCCGGAGCTCGTCAGCAGTATGGAGCCTGATGCCGTTATCGCGGCACTTGGTTCCCGGCCTGCGATTCCTACCTATCTGCCCGGCTATGACAAGGCGAACGTTATGCCTGCGGAGTACGCCTACACCCATGCCGATGAGGTTGGCGGCAAGGTCGTTGTAATTGGCGGCGGTCTCGTCGGTGCAGAGCTTGCGCTTCATCTTGCAAGCTGCGGCAAGGACGTTACCATCATGCATCGTCATGCGTGCATCAAGTGCGGTGCAAACGGTCTGCATGGTCAGGCAATCAATGAGCAGGTTCGCATTCACAAGGTAGGTACGGCCTTCAACACCAGCCCCGTTGAAATTACCGATGACGGAGTTATCGGCAGAAATGCGGAAGGGGAAAAGCTCTATCCGGCAGACACCGTCATTTATGCTGTCGGTCAGCGTCCGCTTGCGGATGAGGCGGAGCAGTTCCGCTTCTGTGCACCGGAGTTCTATACGATCGGGGACTGCGTGACTCCTGCGACGATCTATCAGGCAACATCTCAGGCTTTCTATGCCGCAAGAGATATCGGCCGTCTTTGAGCGTTTATATGTAACGAGGTGTTCAGACTATGAGCTCATTCAATAAATATCCACATGTCTTCTCGCCTATAAAGATAGGCGGCATGGAGGTCAAGAACCGCGTGCAGTTCTCTCCTATGGTCTCCAGCCTCTCGACCCCAACGGGCGGCGTGTCTCCGGAACTTCTCGGATACATCAAGTATCAGGCACAGAGCGGTGTGGGCGTTATCACGATCGGTTCTACACCCATCAACCATACGAACGGTGTTGACTTTTTTGGCGCGCTTGATGTTACAAGCGATGACAATATGACCGATCTTCGCCGCATCTCCGAGACTGTACACCGATACGGCGCGAAGCTTTCCTGCGAGCTTGTCCACGCGGGCCGCTCCGCTCCGAAGCAGTTTCGCCCCAACTCGCCGGCGATCGCTCCCTCTGCGATCCCTGTTGAAAATGGCCCGACCGACATCCGCGAGATGGATGAGCGGGACATGGAAACCATCCGTGATGAGTATTGTGACGTTGCGCAGCGCCTGATGAAGTCCGGTTTTGATATGGTCATGGTACACGCGGCGCACGGAAATCTTCTTGCACAGTTTCTGTCTCCCAAATACAATCAGCGTACAGATGAATACGGCGGCAGCTTTGAAAACAGAGCCCGCTGGCCGCTCTCGGTACTAAAAGCAATGCGGGAGCGTGTAGGCGACGGCCTGTGCATCGATATGCGCATCAGCGGCGATGAACTGGTTCCGGGCGGTATGGGGATCGAAGAGACAAAGGCGTTTATTCGTCTTGCCCAGGAATACATAGATACCGTCCATGTCTCTCAAGGCCTCATTGTTGAGCCCAGATATATGCCATATACCATGCCGGCATTCTATCTTCCGCATTGCCACAATGTGAAATGGTCCGAGCAGGTCAAGGCAGATCCGGATATTCATATTCCTGTTACCGTTGTCGGCAGTATCACGACCGTGGCGGAAGCCGAGGAGATCATCGCATCCGGTAAAGCGGACATGGTGGCAATGGCGCGGCAGCTGATGTGCGATAATAAGCTGCTCTATAATGCC
>ENA-ORCN01001343-ORCN01001343.1-human-gut-metagenome-genome-assembly--contig:-NODE-1343-length-17043-cov-14.903984_pt1 | contig 17043 bp, 10 predicted proteins | sample MGYA00242984_ERZ507984 | MGnify/ENA primary metagenome ERZ507984 (study PRJEB26167, sample SAMN06115395) | human gut metagenome | host: Homo sapiens | place: China:Hubei | collected 2016-05-19... | reverse complement strand
GACGGCTCGCTGGCATGGGTACACACGCAGGGCGTGCGCTATCAGGTGGGCGTGTTGAAGGACGTGACCCGCTACGGGGCGACCTTCCAGCCGCTGGACATGGAGGGTATGCAGAAGGAGAAGGCGCAGCTGTACATCTCGATGCGCGACACCTACGAGCGGCTCTACGCACAGGAGGCGGAACGGCAGGAGGCAAACGACATGCTCCGCCGCCACCTGAACACCTACTATGACGAGTTCACGATGCGCTACGGCTGCCTGAACGCCAGACAGAACGTGAAACTGCTGATGATGGACGCCTCCGGGCGCAACATGCTGGCACTGGAACGCAGCGAGGGCGGTACGATGGTGAAGGCGGACATATTCGACCATCCCGTTTCCTTTTCGCAGGAAACGACCGTCATGGCGGAATCGCCGGAGGAAGCCCTGTCCGCCTCGCTCAACCGCTACGGCGGGGTGAACCTGCCGTATATGGAATCCCTGTGCGATATGGCACGGACGGACATGCTGGAAGCGTTGAAAGGCAGGGTGTACTACAATCCGCTGGCAGAGGGTTACGAGATAGCCGACCGCTTCATTGCCGGTAACGTGGTGGTGAAAGCGAGGGAGATGGAGGAATGGGTAAAGGGACACGAGGGGGACGAAATGATGCCGCAGGCACGGGAGGCTCTGGAGGCTTTACGCGAGAACATCCCCGAACAAATCCCGTTTGAAGACCTTGACTTCAACTTCGGGGAGCGGTGGATACCCACGGGCGTGTATGCCGCCTACATGAGCCGCCTGTTCGACACGGACGTGCGGATAAGCTACTCGGAGAGCCTCGACGAGTATTCGGTGGCGTGCAGCCACAGGACGATGAAAATCACCGACGAGTTTCTGGTCAAGGGATATTACCGCCACTATGACGGGATGCACCTGCTGAAGCACGCCCTGCACAACACCTGCCCGGACATGATGAAGAAAGTCGGCGAGGACGAGAACGGGAACGACATCAAGGCACGCGACAGCGAGGGCATACAGCTCGCCAACGCCAAGATTGACGAAATCCGAAACGGATTCACGGAATGGCTGGAGGAACAGTCGCCGGAGTTCAAGAAGCGGCTGACGGACATGTACAACGACAAGTTCAACTGCTTCGTGCGTCCGAAGTACGACGGCTCGCACCAGACCTTTCCCGGACTCGACCTGAAAAGGCTGGGAATCACCGACCTGTACCCCAGCCAGAAGGACTGCATCTGGATGCTAAAACAGAACGGCGGGGGTATTGCGGACCATGAAGTCGGAACCGGCAAGACGCTGATAATGTGCGTGTCAGCACACGAGATGAAGCGTCTGGGGCTGGTACACAAGCCGATGATAATCGGGCTGAAAGCCAACGTGCGCGAGATAGCGGAGACCTACCGCAAGGCATACCCGAATGCCCGCGTGCTGTACGCATCGGAGAAGGACTTCGAGGCGGCAAACCGCGTGCGATTCTTCAACGACATACGGAACAACGACTGGGACTGCGTCATCATGAGCCACGACCAGTTCGGGAAGATTCCGCAGTCGCCGGAACTGCAACAGCGGATATTGCAGGCGGAGCTGGACACGGTGGAGGAAAATCTGGAGGTGCTCCGCTCGCAGGGCAAGGACGTGTCGCGCGCCATGCTGAGGGGACTGGAGAAGCGCAAGTTCAACCTGACGGCCAAGCTGGAGAAGGTGGAGCACGCGATAAAGTCAAGGACGGACGACGTGGCGGACTTCAGGCAGATGGGCATCGACCACCTCTTCGTGGACGAGTCGCACCAGTTCAAGAACCTGACATTCAACACCCGGCACGACCGCGTGGCGGGGCTGGGCAACTCGGAGGGCAGCCAGAAGGCACTGAACCTGCTGTTCGCCATCCGCACCATTCAGGAGCGCACGGGAAAGGACTTGGGGGCGACGTTCCTGTCGGGCACGACCATCAGCAACTCGCTGACGGAGCTGTACCTGCTGTTCAAGTACCTCCGCCCGAAGGAGCTGGAAAGGCAGGACATCCGATGCTTCGACGCATGGGCGGCGATATTCGCCAAGAAGACGACGGACTTCGAGTTCAACGTGACGAACAACATCGTGCAGAAGGAACGCTTCCGCTACTTCATCAAGGTGCCGGAGCTTGCCGCCTTCTACAACGAAATCACCGACTACCGCACGGCGGAGGACGTGGGTGTGGACAGGCCGGACAAGAACGAGGTGCTGCACCACATACCGCCCACCCCCGACCAGGAGTATTTCATCAAACAGCTGATGGAATTTGCCAAGACGGGTGACGCCACACTGCTGGGCAGGCTGCCTCTGTCGGAAACGGAAGAAAAGGCGAAGATGCTCATCGCCACGGACTACGCGCGGAAGATGGCGCTGGACATGCGCATGATAGACCCGGAATATGAAGACCACCCGGACAACAAGGCAAGCCACTGTGCGAGGACGATTGCGGAATATTACCGGAAGTATGACGAGCAGCTCGGCACGCAGTTCGTATTCTCCGACTTGGGTACCTACCAGCCGGGCGGGTGGAGCGTATATACCGAAATCAAGCGCAAACTGGTGGAGGACTACAGCATACCCGCCCATGAAATCCGCTTCATTCAGGAGTGCAAGAGCGAGAAGTCAAGGAAAGCGGTGATAGAAGCGATGAACGAGGGATATGTGCGCGTGCTGTTCGGCTCGACCTCGATGCTCGGCACGGGCGTGAACGCCCAGCGCAGGGCGGTGGCAATCCACCACCTCGATACGCCGTGGCGACCGTCCGACCTCGCCCAGCGCGACGGTCGGGCGGTGAGAAAGGGCAACGAGATAGCGAAGCTGTATGCCGACAACAAGGTGGACGTAATCATCTACGCGGTGGAGAAGTCGCTGGACTCGTACAAGTTCAACCTGCTGCACTGCAAGCAGACGTTCATCTCGCAGCTCAAAAGCGGTGCGATGGGTGCAAGAACCATTGACGAGGGGGCGATGGACGAGAAGTCGGGCATGAACTTCTCGGAGTACATGGCTATCCTGTCAGGGAACACCGACCTGCTGGACAAAGCGAAACTGGAGAAACGCATCGCCTCGCTGGAGGGAGAGCGCAAGTCGTTCAACAAGGGCAAGCGCGAGTCGGAGCTGAAACTGGAAGGCAAGACCGGGGAACTGAGGAACAACCAAGCCGCCATAGCCGCCATGACGGAGGACTGGGAGAAGTTCACAGCCGCCGCACAGACGGACAAGGAGGGCAACCGGCTGAACCTGCTGAAGATTGACGGTCTGGATTCGGCAGACGAAAAGGAAATCGGCAAGCGGCTGCAGGAAATAGCGAAGAATGCCGCGACCGGAGGGCAGTACAGGCGCATCGGAGAACTGTACGGCTTCCCCATCGAGGTTGTCAGCGAGCCGACACTAAGGGACGGGCTGGAGTTCACCGACAACCGTTTCGTGGTGGCGGGCAATTACAGGTACAACTACAACAACGGGCATCTGGCGATGGCTGACACGCACGCCGCCGCCACGAACTTCCTGAACGCTCTGGAGAAGATACCGGGCATCATAGACCAGTATAAAAAGAAAAACGAGGTGCTGGAACAGGAAATTCCGCAGCTCCAAGCGATAGCCGGCAAGGAGTGGAAGAAAGAAGACGAACTGAAAGGGTTGAAGTCCGAACTCGCCACTCTGGACCGCAAGATACAGCTGGAACTGGCTCCCAAGCATGAAGAAGCGCCCGACCACGGACAAAACAATGACATGAGGCCCCAGTCGGAAGCTATAGCCCAACCGGAATTTGTAAAGTCCGATTTACATGATTCGACCACTTTTTCCGTTTCCCATCACAACAAGGGTTTGAAGCTATGAATAAACAATACAGACCGGCAAACGGATTTTTATCCTGCTGCCGGTCTGTAAACATATTATATAATCCGGAAGAAACAGTTTTTTTATCCGAAATGTATAGCTGCGATAATAATTTGATATACCTTTGCAATGAGAAAATTGTTTTTTTATTGATTATGAGCAAAATATTACATATAATCCTACTTATATGCACCATAGTTATCACAGAAGGTTGTACAGGAAATCAGAAACAAGCGTCCGGAACAGAGTGTGACAGTACCTATGCGGCAGTTCACATACAGAATTTGTCCATCGTGAATCCGAAGAAAGCGTTGGCCCTGCTCGACACGGCAGAACAGCAAGGGCTGATGGATGATTTTGAACTCAACCGGTTGCGTGCCGTGGTATACCATAACGGCTTTTCGGATAACAACAAGTCATTGGAATATGCAATGAAGGCATATGACTCTCCTTCGGCGCATGAAGACATCAGGAAGTTTCTTTCCCTTATCCAAATGATAGCCAACCAGTATTATTTGAACGGCGACTATGCCCGGAGTGTCGAGTTTTGCACAAAGGGAATAAAGATTGCCCAAGACAGCGTCATCAGAAGTGCGGAGGCGAATCTGACGTTCAAGCTCGGCAGGAACCTGCTGGTTCTGAACCGTGAAGACGAGGGATTCGGACATTACTTCAAAGCAGTTGACATTCTTGACGGGGAATCGGAGAAGGACAACACTTGGAAAACAAGCGATGACTATATCTATACGCTTGCCATTTTAATCGGTACACTGAGGAACGAAGGCTATTATGACAAAGCGACCGGTTTGCTCCCCCGATATGAGGATGCCGTCAGACGGCTTGAAACCAAGGAGCAGATACCGGACGGTCTTATTGATATGCGTCGGGCCAGCGGCTATGGCATGGCAGCCCATCTCTATGCCATAAAAGGCGAGAAGGACAAAGCACATGAGGAATATCTGAAACTTTGTTCTACGGAGTATTCCAAAACCCCGGATGCCGGACAGCTTACGATTCCCTATCTGTTTGAGGCAGGTGACTACCGTGAGGCGTTGCGAAAGTTGCAGGAAGAAAAGAAGTATTGGCAGGCCAACATTGACACCATAAGTTACAGCTATATCCGGAACCATCTGGAATCGGAACTGGCCGTGCACGAAAAACTTGGCGACATCCGTTCCGCCAACCGTGTCCTTCATACCATACAGACACTGAATGACTCACTGCGCATCCGGGACCGTAACGAAAAAGCGCTTGAACTGGCGGAAATATACAAGACCAATGAACAGGCGGCACAACTGAAAGAACAGGAAAACACCATACGCATACGTACCCTCATCTTTTCCTTTACAGCCCTGCTGCTGGTTGTGGCGGTAGGCTTCATCATCCGTATCCTGCGCGACAAGCGTGTCATCCAGAAGAAAAATGAGGCTATGGTAGGGACCATCAATGAGCTGATGACCTACAAGAACGAACTTTTTATCCGACGGGAAGAGAACATACGTCTGCGTGACGAGCTGCGGCAATTCCACGAAGCACAAAGTCAGACAAATTCCGGTACGGAGGATATGCAGGAGCCGGACAGTACGCAGGTGGAGGAAGATTCCAGTCCGACACTTGAACTGACCGAAAATGACCGTGTGCTGTACGACCGCATGTGTCATGAGATTGTCAGCCGCAAACTGTATCTGAATCCCGATTTCAACAAAAGCGAGCTGATGAAGGAGATTCATGTACCGGCTTACAAGTTTGCCGCGCTGTTCAAGAAATTTGCAAACCATAGTTTCTCCCAATATGTGCAGGAGTGCCGGCTCGACTATGCCATCAGCCTGATGCGCGAGCATCCGCAGTGGAGCATGGATGCCGTTGCAAAGGAAGCGCAAATGTCAAGAGCCGCCTTTTACAAGCAGTTCAAAAAGAAATACGGCATGAATCCGTCCACTTATACAGAGAAAGAGGAGTCTTCTTTGTGAAATTTGAAACATTCTAATAATCAATATATTACAACAATTATGTTATTTTTGTAGACACCTTGTGTTATTTTCGTAGACACCTACCTGCCTAAAAAGCACTCTTTTTTATCTTATCTTAAATACATTTGCTCCATGTCAAATCGAAATGCAGAAATGATATGGAGCAACTTTATTTATACATACTTCTCATTGCAACCCTGCCCGTCATAACGGTGCTTGCCTTTGCCCTCTGCCGTTGCCGGCGGAGGCTGAGCCGTTGCCAGGAAGCGATGGTGCGCCTGATCAACGAGAATCTTGAAATGAAAAAGAAACTGCCTGCGCATGAATGTCCCAATTTCATGAACCGCGGGGACATCACGGCCGAAGAATTTACAGAAATCATACATAATATGCTGAAAAGACTGATGTTTTTATCCCTCTTTTTCCTTGTCGCGATATATCCGATGAAAGCGCAGGAAAAGCAGGACACGACCTATCTGTTCCGCTTCGTGGCGGACAAGGACATGTTTTATTCCCCGTGGAACGGCAACGGCGAACAGCTCGCCCGCCTGTTAAAATGCGTCGATGAGAACCGCTCTGCCATTGAATCGGGGCAAATGTACCTGTTAGTGACAAGCTACGGCACAGACGGAAATGCCGGGCAGCCGGCTACAGAAGTGGCGAAAGTACGCCGCAACCGGGTGAAGTCGGAACTGATTATGCGCGGCAAGGTAAAGGAAACGCATTTCGTTACAGACCGTTCTTTTGATGCCGGCTATACGGATGAGAACGGCAAATCCTTGCGTAACATAGTCATCGTTACACTTCCCGCCTCTGTGAGCAAGGTGGCGGAAATAGCCGGAGAGGAAGCCGCAACCAAGGTGGAAGCCTATAATAAAGAGGTATCGGGCGAAGCGGAACGCGGGCGCATTGCCGCAGAGAAAGCAAGAGTACAAGCCGAGGAAGCCCGTATGAAAGCTGAAGAAGAGAGGATTAGGCAGGAAGAAGCACGGATAGCCGCAGAAAAAGCCGAAGCCGAAAGAAAGGCAACGGAGGCAGAACACACTGATGCAAAAGGAACTACCCCAAAGATACAGAAGGAATCGGAACAATATCACGTAGCCCTGCGTGCCAACCTGCTACGCTGGGCAACGCTCACACCGGACTTGGGGCTGGAATGGCGCATCAACAGCAGTTGGCGCATCGTGGCAAACGGCTCGTGGACCTCGTGGAGCTGGAACGACAAGGACAGAAGATATGCCCTCTGGGAAGTGATGCCGGAAGTACGCTATTACATCGGCGAACAGAAGGCATGGTACGTGGGTGCGATGTTCAAGACGGGGCAATTCAATTACAAGCTGTCCGGTACCGGCAAGCAGGGCGACCTGATGGGCGGCGGCATTACCGGCGGCTACCAACTGCGGTTGAACAAGGCACTCTCAATGGACTTCAACATCGGGCTGGGCTATCTCAATGCCGACTGTGAGAAATACAATGTCATTGACGGCGTGCGTGTACGCCAAGGCAAGGAAAGCAAGAACTGGTGGGGACCCGTCAGTGCAAGTGTAACACTGGTATGGACGATATTTTAATGGAATGAGAACATGAAGCATACAAGACGATATATGACAATGGCAGGTATGGTGGCGGCGGTGCTGCTCGCCTCCTGCGTGAAGGACGACCTGTATAACACGCCCCATCCCGACAAGGGAGCGGTGGTCATCACTACGGACTGGACGGAAGCACTTGCTGAAAGCACCGTACCCGGCACTTATCTCCTGCGTATGGATGACGGCAAGGCGGTGCCGACAAGCGAGAAAACAACCGTCTGTCCCGACCTGCTGACACCGGGAACGCATACCTTGCTGATATATAACGAGCCGGAAGGCATCACCATAGCAGACGATGCGGCAACCGTGCAACAGAAAGACGGTATGCTGATTCCACTGCCCGGCTACCTGTTCTCGGCAGAAGCGGACTTGAACGTGGTACAGGACGACACCCTGCGCGTCACCGTCCTGATGGAACGCCGACTGTGTCCCATCATCCTGAATCTTGACCTCAATGGTGAAAACGCAGACGAGATAGCCAAGATAGAAGCCACACTGAGCGGACTCTCCGGCAGCGTGGACCTGCGCACGGGCACGCCCGGAGGTGAGAGCCTGACGGCACGGTTTGACGTACTGCGGGCGGAAGCCAAGGCACGCGCCACAGATGCGATGGCGCTGGAAATGAAATGCCGCGTGACGGGAACGGCACAGGGAGAGCGGCAGATACTCACCGTAAAGGTAACGATGGCGGACGGATATGTAAGCAGGATTACTTCCGACCTGACGGAACATTTGAAGGACTTGAATGCCGATATGGAACCCGTAAGGCTGGAAGGTTCGATTGAAGCCCCACAGGACGGGCACTTCAGCGGAACAATTGAAGGCTGGGAAGAAGTGGATGGTGGGGATACAGATGCAAATTGACAGGTTTTAAGATAAATTTAACAAAAAAAGAAAGATGAAAAAATGAGAACCAAAATGATGGCAGCAGCGGCAATGACAATCTTGCTGACAGGCTGCAACAGTGAGGAAGGCTTGCCTGTAGGGGGAAGTCAGGGTATGGCACATTTCAGTGCTACCATCCATGTTCCGGGCACACGTGCCTACGACCAAATCTGGGAGGCAAACGATGAAATCGGTATCAGCGGGACAAGCGGTGATAGAACCTACACCAATGTGTGTTATCTGACGGCGGACGGAAGCAGCAGCTTCAATCCGAAGGATGAAAGCGAGAAAATCTATTTCCAAGACAATGACGAAGTAACCTTCACCGCCTACTATCCGTGGAATGACCTGCAAGACGGAGCGGCCACCATCAGTGCCGACACATGGGGACAGAAAGAACAGAAGAAGTTAGATTTCCTTTGGACACAGGCCAAGGGAAGCAAAACCAATCCGAATGTGGCTTTCACGTTTGCGCACAAGATGGCAAAGGTAGTGCTTACCGTGAAATGCGGTGACGACGTGAGCTATGAAGAGGTAAAAACCGCCGTGCTGACACTGGACGGCTTCAAGCACGGAGGCTCGTTCAATGTGACAACCGGAGCTGCGGAAGCCACCGGCAACGAAAGCGCGATGTGGGAGTTTGCGAACAATGCGGACGAGGAAGTGTACAACGCTCCGTTCAAGCGTGACGATGAAAAGCAAACGGTTTCCTACACTCTGATATTCTTCCCGCAGGTGTTTGACGCGGCATTGCCGTTTACCGCCACTCTTCCGGGCAAGCAGTCCTTTACGGCGAACCTCGACTTTACCGGAGCCAATGCCCAGACAGACGAACAAGCCAAGAACGAATGGGTGGCAGGCCGCCAGTACAACATGGGCGTTGTGCTGAACAAGACGGGTATCACCGTGGAAGGCTGTACCATTGCTCCGTGGAAGGAAGTTCCGGGAGGCGATTTCTCGGCTGAATAATATAAAGTATAATTAAAATCCAAAAACAGAATCAGATATGAAAGCAAGTAAATATTGGTATTTGGGAATGGCTGCGCTGGCTTTTGCGGCTTGCAGCAACGATGAGGAAAATTTGACAAGCGGTCCGGTGGAAGCACGCATCACGGCGGGAGTGAATACGCCGGAAACACGTGCCATCAACGACCAATGGGAACAGGATGCCATCGGGGTGATGGTAACGGACGCACCGACAAGCGACATGGAAGAACTCTACAAGAACGTGAAGTACACCACTACGGCGAACTCAGCTTCTGCCGCCAGCTTCACTCCCGAAGGTGAAGGGATTTTCTTTCAGGATGCAAGCGAAACGGTCACATTCTCCGCTTATGCGCCTTATCAGGCTTCGGCAGCCAACACCCTGCCCGGTACGGAAGGTGTGATTGGCGGCTCCACCGCCGACCAGTCCACTCGCGACAAACAGAAAATTTTCGATTACATCTACGCTTCGGGGGCGACCGCCTCACGCAGCAATTCCACCGTGCAGTTCAGCGGTGATAAAGCTTTCTTCCACAAGATGACCCGCCTTGTCATCATTGTGAAGACCTCTGCGCAAGATGGTTTCACGGCAGAGCAAGTAACGGCCGGCACATACAGTTTGAGCGGACTCAATCACTCCGGACAGTTCAACGTGACTACCGGTATAGCGCAGGCAACGGGGACAACTACTACCGATGACTGGTCTCTTACAGACAAAAGCCTGAAAACCGAAGGAGAAACGGAACAGGTGACCTTCACCTCCATCCTCTATCCGCAGACATTAGGCAGTGCACTGACTTTCAAAGCTGTGATTGACGGACAGACCTATACCAACAATAACCTCCAGCCTACTCTTGAAACGGGAAAATCTTCTACAATCACCATTACAGTGAAGAAAACCGGACTGGAAGTAGAAGGATGCACCGTCAGCGATTGGGGCAGCGGCAATACCTACAACGGTGATGCAACAATGCAATGACAGACAGCCACCCCGTGCGGCAGCGTAAGCACGGAGAGCTACCTATATAATATAAGGTGCATCGGGCGGGGTCGCTCCCGCCGGTGGCACAAGGAAGAAACAATTAAAAGACAACGATATGAACAGAAGCAGATTACATTCATTACGGAACATAGCGGCTGCACTGCTGGCTTGCGTGGGTTTTGCCTCCTGCACGCAGGACGAACTGACTAAACAAGGCACGCCGCTGCCCGTCGGGCAATACCCGCTGGAGCTGGCTGCCGGCGGACTGCAAGCCGTGGCGACTCCGCCACAGCCCGCCACGCACGGCACGATGGACGGCGACTGGGACGGCGTGGAGCGCGTGACCGTAATGGTAAACAATGAAGAAGAGAAAACGAAAGAATACAAGGTAGAGGCATCCGAAGACAAAAAGGTGGCACTTCTTACCCCTGAAAATCCGCTTGAAAATGACGACGACCTCTTCTGGTGGACAAGCACCGGGGAACGGAAAACTGTCACGGCTTGGACACCATACGAACGTGCCCTTTATGAATGGTTCGACTTGCCGACAGCATGGGAGAAGGATGATTTTGCCAAATACGACATCATCGGAGTGAGAAAAGACATCCAGTTCACCGACGACCCGAAATCTTTGGAGTTCCGGCACCTGATGGCAAAAGTGGTAATCAATCTCCGGAAAACAGACTATCTGGAAAATGCCCAAAAGGTAGATGTACAATTGTTAAATTGGCACAAAGCAGTAAGATTGGAAATAAGTTCTAATCAATTGCAGGTTTATTATAATTGGTCTAGTGCTATTGTAAACATCACTCCGTATCTTCTTCCTGATGGAACCTACGAAGCAGTGGACTTCGGAGATGGGCAACGGGAGAAACCTTTTGCCTCTTATACGGCTCTTGTCTATCCGCGTAATTCCTTCAATACAAACGAGCTTCAAATTGAAGTGGATGGTGCTATATACGTGGTAACCAGAGATGCTCTTGGACAAGGCGGTATGATGGGTGAGGTGAAATACGAAGCCGGAAAAGTCACCACCTTCAACATCACCGTCAAGGAAAATGGATTGGAAGTGTCGATTGATTATAAAGAAAACATCGGTTGGGGCACGGACGGCAACACCGGCAGCGGAGAAGTGGAATTGCCTTGACAAACGGAATAAGTATATAAAGAAACAACGATATGGAAAATAAGATTTTGAACAAATGTATCTTTGGAGCAATGCTCCTGCTGCTCGCCGCCTGCACGCAGGACGAACTGGCGGACGGCATCGGGACATCGCTGCCCGTCGGGCAATACCCCTTGCAGATAGGCAGCGTGAGCATCACCGCCGATGTGGACGCACAGCCGTGGAGTGCCGGTGCGCCGCAGACACGGGTGAGCGAAAACGATGACCGGGGCAGCAGTCGTTGGGATAACGGTGACAAGATAAAGGTACAGATAGGCAACGGCACGCCCGGCACATACACCTATCAAAATGGAAGCCTGGCCGTAGCCGAAGGCGATGCGCCCGCTTATTGGGCAAGCAAGGCTGACGGCCAGTCCATTCTGGCATGGCACACCTCTTCGGGCAGCAAAACGGTTGAACTTGACAAGCAGACTGAGGAACTTGCATACTTGCTGACAGCACAGACGACTGCCAATTTCAACACACCGGTATTGCTCAACTTCGGCCACGCCCTTGCCAAAGTGCGTGTGAAGCTGGAGGGCGAGAAAGCTGCCGATGCGGAAAGCGTGGAGATAAAGACCTATACAAGCTGTACCCTTGGTGAAAACGGCAAGCTGAAAGCAGGCGATCCGTATGATTTTATCCCGATGGTAAAAGCTACCTACAACGATGAGACTTTCTGGGAAGCCAACGTGATGCCCGACCACGTAATAAAGGAGTTCCGGCTGAACGGCAATAAAGGCACGCTCAGCGATGACGGTCTCAGCCCCGTGGCAGGAATGATAAGCACCATCAATATTAAGGTAAGCAAGTCACCCATACCCGAGAATGCACGGGAAATCACAGGCGAAATCAGTGACAATGGCAACTACTTGGTGAAAGGCAACTACACCAAGCGAATCACCATCACCGGCGGCAGCCCACACATTTATTTGAAAGACGCGAATATCAATGTAGAAGACGTCCGCAATGACAACGCCATCCACATTACGAGCGGTAGTCCCACCATCCATGTGCTAGGCGAAAACAGCGTATCTGTCCCGTATGGCGCAGGTATATTCGTGGCAGAGAACAGCACTGTCACCATCGTCGGACACAAGCGGGAAGACAAACTGACCGCGAGAGGTGGTAATGGCGGAAGTGGTATCGGTGCATCTCTTTCTGCAAATGCAGGAAACATCCATATCAGCAACGTGACCGTCGAAGCCCATGGAAGCGGACTTGATGGTTTATCAGCAGGTATCGGAGGTGCATTGATGTATTCTTGTGGAACCATCACGATTGAGAACGCCACTGTCCATGCTTATGGAACACTGCGGAGTGATATAATAACTCCGGGAATTGGCAGTGGCTACCCATACGACCCATACGGTGGTGGTAATCCTCCAAGTATTCCTGTCGTAACCATCAGCAATTCGGAAATCCATACACATCGCAGTAGCAATGGCAATGGAGGCAATGCCGATTATATCGGCTGGGGAAGCGACAACTACTACCCAAATAATACTCCTGCCAATAGTACAATAAACCTTGGCGTTGGCGGCATGTGCACCGGCAGCACCATCTATTGCTACACAGGCGACACGCTGGACAAGACGGTGACGTATGATGCCAGCGGCAACGGAACGGAGCAATAAAATGAATAACGAGTGCCCGCTTCGCAAACCGGGTGGCGGATTCCGAAAAGCCGATAGAGTAGGACGTGTTAAAATAAAAATATCAGACTTATGGGACTGTTAGGAACAATTTTTTCAGTTATCCCGACTGTTGCCGGAGTAATCGGTAACCTGTTGGGAGCGAACAACAAGGATTACATCAAGATTAAGATGTACCAACCTTCAGTAACAAACGATGAGCCAAACATTTATTTCGTCAAGACGGACGATGATCGCATCAAGTTGTACAACTCGTGCGGCTACCCCATCCATGTGTCAATGGAGAATGTAGGGGTGGAAAGCGACAAGGGTTACATCCTTGAGGATTGTGGCGGAGGGCTGGATGTGACAGACCTTATATCCTCACATTCAGCTAAATATAAAAATACTCTGCGTGTCACGGCAAATGTGGCCGAAGCCAAGACGGACGGAGCACAGTCCGTTTCGCTGACCTATTCAGGAAAACTGGACCGGAACATCGAGGGAGCAATTAGTATAGGCGAGCATGTCAGCGTGGAAGCCATTGACAATGATTTTATGCTGATAATCCACTCCGGCTGTACCCTGAAAGAAATCAGTTCGTTGAGCATAAAGGGAGAAGGTAACGAACCTGCTCGCATATATAATAATGTGTCGCCTGATGCCATTATTCCACCGTTGCAGTCAAGTATTGCCTCTACGGATGAAGACGATGCATATACAATTGTCTTTCCCAACGCCGTTGCCCCATTTGAATTTTCCCAAGTGCTGGAGATAGAAGTTTGCCTGATTTGCGAAGTGGAAGAATTGACACGCATGAAACGTCTTAGTCATGAAGACAGAAAACGCTTCATGGCAGGTGAAGAGTGGGATTTCCTGCGTGAAGGTCGTTGTGTAAAAGAATGTTGAACCTAAAAAATGAAGTTATGGGATTTTTACAAGAATTCGTATCCGTCCTGCCATCCATAGCCAGTGTTATAGCTCCTCTGTTTGGCGCAAATAAAAATGACTACTTGAAATACGCATTGCACAATGGTGAGTCTGTATATTTTAAGAAAGACGAGAACGGGGAAATAAGTTGCTGTAATCCTTTTCGTGAACCTGTATCGCTGGTTTTTCCCGAAAAGAACGGTGTGGGAGGAGAAAGCGTAAGCATTGACATGGGATCTTCATTCCCGGTTACACAAATGTTTACCGAGCGTGCCAAAGCATACGTTGACGATTTCCAGATAGAAAAGGGAGGTATAAGTACCGAGCAGAATATACTTGGTGAGCCTCAGATGGCTACCATATCCGCATCGGGAAAAGTGCCCAACCAGAATGACACCACCAAAATAGGGACATCCCTGTTTGTAAAGATAAACGGGAACGACCTTACCATACAAATCAATCCTCTGTATAAGTTGGAGGGTATTCTGAGTCTGGAAATTTCGGGGGACGGTAACGAACCCTGCCGTCTGTTCAAGAACGAGGAAAACAACGGCTCTACACCTGCTCCTGTGATGAAAGGCGAACCGTCCACAGTAGAAATGAAATTTCCGGGAGCGTTAAGCACGTTCAAGGATTCAAACAACATTTTTGTATCGGCGGTGGCACGCTGTTCATACGGTGCCAACGGTGAAATGCCCGATGAGCTGAAATGTCGGGGCAGACAAATGACGGAGAATGACTGGGAATTCCTGAGAATTGGTCAGTGTTTAAATGAATAGTGCCTATGCAGAAGTATATTTTGATATTGACCCGAAGGGAGTATGTCGGAGCTTTCCTGAAATTCGTGCTGACCAAACAGAATCTTGGTTTTCAAGTTGAGTTCGCCCTTGTAGATGACATTAGTTTTTCATCTTTCGATAAGTTCAAGGCATTTGTGCGGACAAAGAATCCAGATACCAGTTTGGAAAACGCTTTTTACCTCCTGATAGGAGGCAGTGAACTTTATTACGACATCAATTCGTCTTTTGGGGATTTCCAATATGCGCAATGTTCTGACATTGCAGATGACAAGAGTATGTACTGTACCGTAGGGAGGATTCCAGGCAGGAACATAGCGGAGATAGAGGCTGTCTGCAATAACGTTCTAAGGTGTGGAAGCATTCAAAGAAGACAGTTGAACCTACTTCCTATCGTTGCAACAGAGAAGAATCGGAATTTCTGGAATAGAACATTTTCCGAACCCTACCTTCTTCCGATGGATACGACAGCAAATGCCGAAGAGCTGTTAAGCAAGGACGTTGTGATTGAAGAAATCAAGCTAAACAATTTTATTCTGCACATGGGTCATGGGAGCAGGCGTTCATTGGTATTGAGACAAGGCATCCGCTTAAAAGTAGACGACATTCCTGAACCGCAATCAGGATACTTCCATATTTGGGCGTGGGCTTGCAGTACGTGTAAGGAAAAGGAGAATTCCTGTTCCTTAGGAGAAAACTGTTTATTGCAAAATAAGGCAGTAAGTTTTTGGGGTGCCAGAGGTGTTACTTATGGAGGCTCCAACAGGAAATCGTATAGGTCTTTCGTGCAAGAACTGTGCAACCTTAATACCGATAGGACCATCGGTGAAATATATTTTAAGACTGTAATGCGCAAGGCTTTTAGTGATTTCAACTTTGGTAATACGAATTTATTACGGAATGCGATGCAATATATGTTTCTCGGTGATCCGACCATGCTTGTGACAGTTTAGATGAAAGAAAAGACTGAAATTAACCTAAAAATTAGAAATTATGACAAACAATCTATTCAACTTAATACCGGACGGTGAAACTTTTATCAAGTTGAATTGTCCAAAACTATATGCCGCACTGAAAGAAACGGAAGCTCCTGCCATCCGTTTGTGTGCGGCTGCTCAGAAAGAAGAGGCAGATGTATATGCTGGATTTCAAGACGTAACAGACATACAGGACATTTCGTATGATTCCGACAAGAAGACATTAAAGGCTCAGTCTGTTGCCGGATTCAGAGAGCGCAAAGGGGTAATCGCCATTGTCAGCGAAGTGTTCGACAGTGTTACGGGAGAATCCATAAAAGGTTCTGCTGTGACAGCCTATAATGCCCATTCATTAGTATGTAATGTGGACAGCAATTGTTCCGAAAAAGGGTTGGGAAAGGATTCTCGGTTCTATGTCAGAAGTATGTTCTATTGGACAGAAACAGATAATAATGGAGCAGTTATTCTGCAATCTCGTGAAGTCAGACGGGATAGTGGGCTTATTTATGACGAAGGCGAGCAAATAGTGAAAAACATCACAGTGGAATTTCCAAACACATTGAAACCTCGCGATTATACCATCGTATTGTACAACCGCAATGCCGAAACTCATGTGGAAGACCCGGACAAGGTATATCCAACAATCAAGCCAACAAACAACAAATTACCTTTCCATATGCCATTTGTCGGTTCGATAAGTGTTGGCACAGGTAAAATTTTAGGTATCAACAAGGAAGAGTCCGTAATTAGGTTACAGCATCCTGAAAATAAGACGGAAGTTACATTTAACAAGGACAAAGACAATAACTGGAAAGACATTAAATGGAGGTATTTGAACAACAATACGTGTCTGACATGGGAATTCCCAGAAAATTGGAGAAACGAGTTGGACTTGAAAGACCTGAAAGTCAATTCTGTCTTTAATTTCTATGCGCGGCTCATCATGAACGTGGACTTGACGAATTCAGATATCTCAGTACCTATCCCTATTACGGTAGGCAGCAATGTGGAGCAGGACTACACACACTGTAAGATAAAACAGGTATTCCTGCAATGGGGATGCCTTGGCGAACAGACGCTCATTACAATGGCAGACGGCAATCAGCGAGAAATCCGGGAAATCAAAGCAGGCGATACAGTCTACACTGGGAAAGGCAACGCCGAAGTCACCAACATCTATAGTGGGGAGGAACAGGAAATCATTTGCATGGAAACAGAAACCGATAAGCGGTTGTTGCTGACCGGTGGACACCCTGTCATGACGGAAGAAGGTTGGGT
>ENA-ORCN01001323-ORCN01001323.1-human-gut-metagenome-genome-assembly--contig:-NODE-1323-length-17274-cov-6.147758_pt1 | contig 17274 bp, 15 predicted proteins | sample MGYA00242984_ERZ507984 | MGnify/ENA primary metagenome ERZ507984 (study PRJEB26167, sample SAMN06115395) | human gut metagenome | host: Homo sapiens | place: China:Hubei | collected 2016-05-19... | reverse complement strand
GTTGGCGGGGTTGATGACCTCGATGCCGTCGAGGCGCACGCCGGTCTTGTCCTTGTTCAGCTCGCCGCGCTCGAAGTCGCTCTTGCGGGCGGCGGCCTCCTGATAGGCGGCGACCTCGTCCCAGTTCTTGATAAGGGGCTGCCACTTCTTGAGCAGCGGGTGCTCGGGAGAGATGACCGTGTAGGTCACGCCGAAGAGCGTATCCACACGGGTGGTATAGACGGTGATATCGTCCTCGGTGTTGGTCTTGAAGGTGACCTCCGTACCGGTGGAGCGGCCGATCCAGTTGCGCTGCTGGGTCTTGACGCGCTCGATGAAGTCCACATCGTCCAGATCGTCGATCAGGCGGTCGGCGTACTTCGTGATGCGCAGCATCCACTGGCTCTTTTCCTTGCGGATGACCTCGCTGCCGCAGCGCTCGCACACACCCTCGACGACCTCCTCGTTTGCCAGCACGCACTTGCAGCTCGTGCACCAGTTGACAGGCATGGTGGTCTTGTAGGCCAGGTCATGTTTGAACATCTGCAGGAAAATCCACTGCGTCCACTTGTAGTAATTGGGGTCGGTGGTATCCACCACACGGTCCCAGTCGAAGCCGTAGCCGAGCATCTTGAGCTGGCGGGTGAAGTTCTTGATGTTCTGCTGCGTGACGATGGCGGGATGGATGTGGTTCTTGATGGCAAAGTTCTCGGTCGGCAGACCGAAGGCGTCAAAGCCGATGGGATTGAGGACGTTGTAGCCCTGCATCCGCTTCTTGCGGCAGATGATGTCCATTGCCGTAAAGGGGCGCGGATGGCCGACGTGCAATCCGGCGGCGGAAGGGTACGGGAACTCGATGAGCCCGTAGAATTTCGGTCTCGGATCGCCGGTCACGGCGGCGTAGGGCTTTTCCTGCTCCCACTTGTCCTGCCATTTTTTCTCAATGGCTGCGAAATCGTACTTCATGACTTTCTCCTTCTGTATTTCCATAGTCGCTTCTATTACGCTTTTATTTTGCCGCGTCCGGCGTCAGCACGCCGGTGAGGTCCAGCGCGTGACCGTCGCTCCACAGACGCTCCAGCCCATAGAACGCGCGGGCCTCCTCGTTGAACACATGGATCGCCACGCAGCCGTAGTCCAGCAGCACCCAGGTGCCGCCGCGATAGCCCTCGCGGTGGAGCGGCTGCTCACCGAGCTCGTCCAGCTCCTTTTCCACCTCGTCGCACAGCGCGTTGATCTGTGTGTTGCTGCCGCCGGAGCAGATGACGAAATAATCCGCCAGCGTAGTGATCTTGTCGATCTCCAGCACCTTGATGTCACGGCCCTTCTTGCTGTCGAGCGCCTTGGCGGCCGCAAGCGCCATTTCCTTTGCGTTTACCATTCTCTTTTCCCTTTCCGATTTATTCGTTTCCCGTCGTCTCGCCGATGACCGTCAGGCTTCCCGAGGTCACCTCTGCCGGCGGATCGTTTTCTTCCGTTTCGCCGCCCGTGCTCTCCGAGCTGTTCGCGATCCTTCCCGTGTACGGATCAACGAACACCGGCGGCGCGGCCGCCGCCTTGCTGTCCTCCACCCGTCCGGTGGAGGAGGCGAGCGAGCCGTCCGCGTTGACGGACATGATATCCAGATCGCGCAGCGTGAATTTCTCCGTGAACGGACTGAGGGAATCGTTCACCAGATCCAGCAGCGCGTTGGCCTGCGGCACCACATAGTCGAGCTTCATCGTCCTGCCGTACTCGGCGCTGAGCGTGCGGCTGTAAACGTATACGCCCGTCCACGGCATGGTCATAAAGCTCACGTCCTCCAGCGAAAGGCCGCCGAACACCGCCTGCTTGCTGAACCAGAGGATGTTTTCAAAGGAGAGGTCGGTCTCCACATTCTCCTGGAACACCTCGGCGAGCTTACGGTTGGCCACGTTCTTGAGCTGCAGAAGCTGCTTGATGACCGCCTTGAGGAAATCCTGCTGGATCTGCATACGCCCGCTGTCGCCGATCTGCGGGTTGCCGTAGGGACTGTTGGAGTCGTTCTTGCGCCAGCGGATGACCTGCATGGCGTCGTCGCCGTTGAGCTTGCGGTAGCCCTTTTCCTGCTCGATGACAAGATCCTGATATTGGTCATGGTAGTCCATGTTGTAGGGCACGTCAAAGTACACGCCGCCGATGGCCTCCACGATCGCGCCGACGGCCTCCCACTCCACGACCACCTGATAGTCCGGCTCAAAGCCGACGAGCTGGGAGATCTCCTTATAGAGCGCCTTGATGCCCTTATCGCCCCCGCCGTAGTAGTTGTAGACGGAGTTGATCTTCTTCACATCCCATGAGACGTTCACCATCGTGTCGCGCGGGATGGACATGACCGTCGCCTTCTGGTTCGTCACGTCGTAGCTCGCGAGCAGCATCGTGTCGGTGTTGCCGCCTCCGCCCGTGTCGCGGCCGAGCACAAGGACCGTGTAGAAGTCCTTGCTTTTCCGCTCGCCGCTCACGCGCGGACGCACACCATCGCCGTAATCCAGATCGACGTCGGTCTGACCTGGGTCCTGCGTGTCGCCGTCCCGGTTCGGCAGCTCCGGCGCACGGATCTTCAGCAGATAGCCGCCGACGGTGATCACGCCGACGAGCAGCACCGCCGCCAGCGCGGCGACGAGCAGTCTTTTGGGGTGGGTGAAAATGCCCTTGATCTGCTCCCACGCCTCGTCGCCGTGCTCGTCGAAGGCCGCGTCCACGCGGGAGCGCAGCTCGTCGAGCTTTTCCGATTTGAAATTGAAGTTAAAGTTGTTGTCCGCTTCCCGCTTTCCCTTCATTTGTCTTTCCTTTCAGATAATCACGTGCCGCCAGGGTGTTGACGTGGATGGGGTTCCCCATCTCCTCCATTTCCTCGACCGTCATTTCAAGGCCCATCAGAAGCCCGCGGTCCAGATCCTCCCACACGGTCCTCCGCAGCGCGTCCACGCCCGGAAAATCGCGCGTCGGCTCGATGAAGTCCGCGAGGTAGATGACCTTTTCCAGCACTGTCATGTCCGGCTTTCCGGTCGTGTGCCAAAGGATTGCATTGTAAATTTCATCGTCCACGCCAAACACGTCCCGCGCGAGCGCCGCGCCGGTCTTGGCGTGGAGCAGCTTGAGCGCCTTTTTCTCCAGCGCGTCGAGCGCGATGCCGTACTTCTCACACAGCGCGAGCTGCTCCGGCATCGAAAGCTTTTTCGTGCAGTCGTGCAGCAGTCCCGCGACCTCCGCACGGTGAACGTCCGCGCCGTATTTCTCCGCCAGCTTCACCGCCGTCGCCGCCGTGCCGAGCACATGGGCGCAGCGCTTCGCCTTGAGATAGCTCAGCGCGATGGGGCGGAGCTGCTGTACCGTTAGACGCTTGAGATCAAGATTTGTTCCGTATAAATGCTCGCGCAGGATATAGCCGTAGACCTGCGGCTCGAGCATCGCTTCGCTCGTGCCGCTCGCCATGCCCGCGCGCAGCGCGGTCGAGGAGACCTCGATCACGCGGTCGAGCGCGAGCGCTTCAAAGCTGCCGCCGAAGCGCGCACGGAGCTTCTCTGCCTGCGCGGCAAAGACCGCGGCGCTGTCATCCGCGTTGCGGTAGAAAGCAACAACTTTCGCGAGCTTTGCGATCTCCTCCGGCGCGCGCCAGCTCTCAAAGGAGAAGAACATATCCGTCCCCATAAAGAGCAGCAGCTCGTCGTTGGGGTACTGCCGGCGCAGGGCGCGGAGCGTATCGACAGTATAGCTCTTGCCCTCGCGCGCCATCTCGAGGTCGAGCACCTCGACCTCGACGCCGCTTTGAAGCGCGGCCTGTCCGCCCATGAGCCGCGTCATGGCGAGGCGGTGTTCGTTCGCGGGGCTCCCCTGCTCCATCACCTTGTGCGGCGGGATGCCCGCCGGAATGAGCAGGAGCTTATCCAGCGCGCACTTCTCCGCCGCCTCGACGGCGGCGTTCTGGTGCCCCAGATGCGGCGGGTTGAAGCTGCCGCCGTAAATTCCGATCTTCAATGAAAATCCCTCTTTATCGTCCTGTTCAGACGGTCTTTTTCTTCTTATCCTTCACGAGCGCGATGCGCTTTTCCTTGGGCTTGGCGTGCGTCTCGCGATAGAGCACGAATTTCGTGCCGATGACCTGCACCTGCTCGGAGCGGGTGAGGCGGCTGAGCTCGTCACAGGCCTCGCGCGCCGTGAGCATACTGTTGTCGAGCACGCGGCACTTGATGAGTTCGCGCGCCTCAAGCGCGTCGTTCGCCTGCTTGACGAGATTCTCGCCGATGCCGTCCTTGCCGATGTGGACGATGGGCTCCAGCTCATTCGCCATGGCGCGCAGCTGGGCGCGCTGCTTTCCGGTCAGTTCCATTTATTCGTTTCCTTTCAGATAGTCGTCGAGTGCCGCGGCAAAGGCGCGCAGCGCTTTCCCGCGATGCGAGACGGACGCCTTTTCCTCCGCCGTGAGCTGGCCGAAGGTCTTGCGCAGCTCAGGCACAAAGAATACGGGGTCGTAGCCGAAGCCGCCTTCGCCCATCGGCGCGAACGCGATGGTGCCCGGGCACTCGCCCTCGCACACCAGCTCGTCGCCGTTCGGGAACGCACAGACGATGGAGGTGTGGAAGTGCGCGGCGCGGTCGGTCTGCCCGCGCAGCATCTCGAGGAGCAATGTGTAGCGTCCCTTGTCGTCCAGTCCCTCGCCGCCGAAGCGCGCGCTGTACACGCCGGGGCCGCCGTTGAGCGCGTCCACGCAGAGGCCGGAGTCGTCCGCCACGGCGGGCAGGCCGGTCGCCTGCATCACCGCCGTCGCTTTCAGGCGGGCGTTGTCGGTGAAGGTCTCGCCGGTCTCCTCGACCTCGATCCTCACGCCCAGCTCCGCCTCGCTCACGACCTCCACGCCGAGATGGCTCAGGATCTCGTTCATTTCCTTTAATTTCTTGGGGTTCTGCGTTGCCAATACCAGCTTCATGCTATACCTCCCACGGGTCCTTGTTCCGTTTTTCTTCTCTCTCCCGCGCGGCCTTCTCCTCCTCGCGGCGCTCCGCCGCAAGGTCTATCCTGTCGCCGAGCGAGCCGAGCGTTTTATCCAGCCATTTGCCAGCCTTGTCTGAAAAGGTCTCGATCTCCGGCACGGGAACGATCACCACGCGGCAGCTCTCGCAGTAACGCGCGGGTGCATAGATGCCTCCGAGTACAGGCGTCTTGCTCATCCGAACGGGTTCCCCCTCCACGATGCCGCCCTGCTCATTGCGCGGACACCATGTAAGCGGATACTTGTACGCGGGGAGCGCGCCCTCGCGCATTTCCCCTCCGCAGTAGGGGCAGATGTTCGTGATCTCCATGCCGTGCCTCCCTGTTCATCCGGCGCGCTCAGATGAGCGCGTTGACATACTCCTTCGCGTCAAAGGGCTGCAGGTCGTCGATGCCCTCGCCGAGGCCGACGAACTTCACCGGCACGCCGAGCTCCTGCGCGATGGCGACGCAGATGCCGCCCTTCGCCGTTCCGTCCAGCTTCGTGAGAATGATGCCGGTCAGGCCCGCCGTCTCGCGGAACACCTTCGCCTGCTGCAAGCCGTTCTGCCCCGTGGTTGCGTCGAGCACGAGCAGCGTCTCCTTGGCGGCGTCCGGCGTTTCGCGGTCGATGATCTTGCGCAGCTTTGCCAGCTCCTGCATCAGGTTCGCCTTGTTGTGCAGGCGGCCCGCCGTATCGCAGAACACAACGTCCACATTTCTCGCCTTTGCCGCGGCGAGCGAGTCGAACAGCACCGCGCCGGGATCGGCGCCCTCGCGGCTGCGCACGATCTCCACGCCCGCGCGGTCTGCCCAAATTTCGAGCTGGTCCGCCGCCGCCGCGCGGAAGGTATCCGCCGCGCACAGCAGCACGCGCTTGCCCTGCTTTTTGTAGCGGTTGGCGAGCTTGCCGATGCTCGTGGTCTTGCCCACGCCGTTCACGCCGATGATGAGCACGACGCTCGGCGTTGTGGAGAGGTCGAGGCTCGTATCGCCGACCTCGAGCTTCTTTTCCAAAATATCGCGCAGCGCCTGCTTGACGTCGTCGCCGCGCTGAATGCTCTTTTCGTATACGACCTTACGCAGCTCCTTCACAGCGTCCGCCGCGACCGCCGCGCCGAGGTCTGCCATGATCAGGCTCTCCTCCAGCTCGTCGTAGAAATCCTCGTCGATGGTCTCCCAGATGATGCTGTCGTACCACGCCTTTTTGATCCTTGCAAAAATACCCATCGTCTTACCCCTTGATGTTCAGTTCTTTCGCCATGTCGTTCATGTTGATGGTCAGCACCTTGCTCACGCCGCGCTCCTGCATCGTCACGCCGTAGAGCACGTCGGCGGCCTCCATCGTGCCGCGGCGGTGGGTGATGACGATGAACTGCGTCTTGTCGCAGATGCGGCGCATATAGTGCGCCACGCGGATGACGTTCGGCTCGTCGAGCGCCGCCTCGATCTCGTCCATCACGCAGAACGGCGTGGGGTGGACCTTGAGAATGGCGAAGTAGAGCGCGATGGCGACGAACGCCTTCTCGCCGCCCGAGAGCAGCGAGAGCGTCTTGAGCGCCTTGCCCGGCGGCTGGACCTTGATCTCGATGCCGCAGTCGAGCACGGCGTTCTCGTCCTCCAGCTCGAGCGTGGCCTTGCCGCCGCCGAAGAGCTCGAGGAAGGTCTCCTGAAAGCTCTCGCGGATGAGAGCAAACTGCTCTTTGAAGATGACCGTCATCTCGCTCGTGATGTTCTCAATGACGCCCAGCAGCTCCTCCTTGGCCTTTTCCACATCGTCGCGCTGTCCGGTGAGGTAGGTATAGCGCGTGTTCACGCGGTCGAATTCCTCGATGGCGCCGACGTTGACATTGCCGAGGCCGTTGATCTCGCGCTTCAATTCATTGATGCGGCGGCTCGCCTTCGGCACGCTCTCCAGCTCGATGCGCTGCTCCTGCGCCGCGGAGTGGGACAGCTCGTAGCTCTCCCAGAGCTTATCCAATATCTGCTTTTCCTCCATCGCGGCGGTGACGCGCTTCTGCTCGAGCCTGCCCGCGGCGGCCTGTGTCTGAGAGAGCAGCTCATTGCACTCGCGGTATCTGCGGTCGTTCGCGCTGCGCTCGCCCTCAAGCGTCAGCTTGGCCTCCGCCAGCTCCGCCAGCTCCGCCCTGCGCTTCTCGGCGTCGGCGCGCAGAGATGCGGTCACCGCGTCATGCTGCGCGATCTCCTCCTCCGCGGCCTTGATCTTCGCGCGGTAGTCCTCGATGAGCGCACGGCGTCCATCCTCGTCGCCGCGCATCTGCTGGGCGAGCGTCTCGAGGTCGCCCAGCGCGCGTTCGGTCGTCTCCCGCTCGGCGGTAAAGCCCGCAAGCGTGCTCTTGCGCGCGGCGATCTCGTCGCCGAGGTGCGCGCTGTCGCGTTGGAGCTCGTTCTGGCCGGCGAGCTTTTCCTCGCTCTCCGCACGGCAGCGTGCGGCCTCGGCCTCGTGCTTTTTGATCTCCTCCTCGCGGGCGGCGGCTGCCTTTTTCAGCTCCTCCGCGCGCGCGGTGATGCTCTCGAGCTCGGCGGCAATGTCGCTCTCCCGCGTGCGGAGTGATTCGAGCAGCATATCGTACTGCTTCTTTTCGCCCGTCAGGCGGAGCACCGCGTCCTCCGCGCCGCGCTGCTGCTCGCGCGCGACGTCCAGCTCGTACTGCGCGGCGTTCAGGTCGCGCTTGGCCTCGTCCGCCTCGCGGAGCGCGGCATCGAGCTTTTCCGTTAAGGCTTCCCTCCGGGCAGTCAGCTCCTTGAGCTCGTTGGCGCGGCTCAAAATGCCCGCGCTGCGGCTCACCGAGCCGCCGGTCATGCTGCCGCCGCGGTTCAGTACCTGTCCGTCGAGCGTGACGATGCGGAAGCGATTGCTGTACTTTCTCGCGATGGCGATGCCGCAGTCCATATCCTCGACCACGACGGTGCGGCCGAGCAGATTGTTGAAAATTTCCGTGTACCGCTTATCGAACTGCACGAGCTGCGACGCGACGCCGACGTAGCCGTACTCGCGCTCGACGCCCGCCTCGCGCAGCACGTCGCCGCGGATGGCGGTCAGCGGCAGGAAGGTCGCGCGGCCGCCGTCGCGCTGCTTCAGGAAGCCGATGGCGCTCTTGGCGTCCTCCTCGCGGTCCACGACCACGTTCTGCATCCCCGCGCCGAGAGCGATCTCGATGGCGACGGCATAGCGCTTGTCGGTCGTTATCAGGTTGGCGACCGGCCCGTGCACGCCGCGCAGCACGTTCTTCTCCGCCGCCTGCATGATCAGACGGACCGCCTTATTGAAGCCCTCGTACTCTTTTTCCATCTCGCTCAGGAGGTGGATGCGGGAGTCAAGGTTGTTCTTTTCCATCGTGAGGTCGATGCTCTTCTGCCGCGCCGTCTCCTCGCGCTTGACGCGCCCCTCCATCTTGAGGGTATGGCCGGAGATGATGTTGCGCACGGCGTCGGCCTCCTCCTGCGCCTCCTCAAGGGCGCGGCGGGACGCGGACGCGGCCCTGCGCTTCTCGGTCAGCTGACCGTCCACGCTCTCGCTCTCCGCTTCAAGCGCCGCGCGGCGCTCGGAGAGCTCGGCAAGGCCCGCGTTTATCGCGCTCACGTCCGCGCGGCAGTCCGCCGCGTCGGAGGCCGCCAGCGCTTCCTTCGCGCGCAGAGCCTCGACCTCGCTGCCGGCCTCGCCGGCCGTGCGGGCAAGCTCCTCCGCCTGCGCGAGGAAGGCGCGAAGCTCCTCCTCGAGCTCCGCCGCCTGCGCGGCAAGCTCCTCGATGCGCGCGTGCTTCGCAGCGATCTGCGCGGTCAGGCTCTCCGCGCGGCCCGACTGGTCGCGCAGGTCGTTCTCCACGCGCTCGATGCTCGCGCGGTTGTGCTCGATGCCCGTGCGCAGCACCGCCACAGCGGCGTCCTCCTCGCTGCGCTTCGCGTCCAGCTCGGCGCACTCGGTGCGCAGGCGCTCCTGCTCCATGTCGTTCGCGTGTGCCTTTTCCGCAAACTGCTCAGAGGCGGCGTACAGCTCGTCCAGCGCGGCGTTCGCGCGCTCCAGCTCCTGCTGGGCCAGCGCGTAGTCAGTGTTGAGCTTGATGGAATCGGTCTTGATCTTGTCCAGGTTTTCGAGCCAGACGGAGATCTCCAGTGTGCGCAGCTCGTCGCGGAGGATCAGGTATTTCTTCGCCTTCTCCGCCTGCGAGCGCAGCGGCCCGACCTGCAGCTCCAGCTCGGCGATCTTGTCGTTGATGCGCACGAGGTTCTCCTCCGTGCGCTCGAGCTTGCGCTCCGTCTCCTCCTTGCGGTGGCGGAACTTGGAGATGCCCGCCGCCTCCTCGAAAATCTCGCGGCGGTCAGCGCTCTTGACCGACAATATCTCGTCGATCTTGCCCTGACCGACGATGGAATAGCCCTCGCGGCCCATGCCGGTATCCATGAACAGCTCGTTCACGTCGCGCAGGCGCACGCTCTGCTTGTTGATGTAGTATTCTCGCCGCTGCGGTAATACCGGCGGGTGACGGCGACCTCGCTCTCCTCCATTCGGGGGAAGATGTGCTCGGTGTTGTCGAGCACGAGCGTCACCTGCGCGAAGCCCATCTGGCTGCGCTTTTCCGTGCCGCCGAAGATGACATCCTCCATCTTCGCGCCGCGCAGCGATTTGCTCGACTGCTCGCCCATGACCCAGCGGATCGCGTCCGACACGTTGGACTTGCCGCTGCCGTTGGGGCCGACGATGGCGGTGATATCCTCACCGAAGTTCAATACGGTTTTATCGGGAAAGCTCTTAAATCCTTGAATTTCGAGCGCTTTTAAGTACATTCCGTGATCTCCTTTGTGCAAGGGAGTAAAAATAGGCAGAAAAAGACATATTTTAACTTATGTACTATACCATTTTCCCCCTCGTTTTTCAAGAGCGAATGATGAACAGAGTGTAAAAAAGACGCCCGTCGGGCGTCTTTTCGCTTCATTTTTCCTGTGCCGCGCGTCTCCGCCGCGGCTTCGCCGCCGCACGGGATGCGGCGATGAGCGCGTAAAGCTCCTCGTAGGCATCGGCGAGCGTGCCGACGCGGTCGATGAGGCCGTCCGCCACCGCCTCCTCGCCGTAGAGGATGCTGCCGACGTCGGCAGCCATGTCCTCGGCGGCCAGCATGAGCGCGAGCAGCTTTTTCTCGGATATGCCGGAGTTCTTCGTCACAAAGCGCACGATGCGCTCCTGCAGGCGGTCGAAATAGTGATAGGTCTGCGGCGCGGCGATGAGCGTTCCGTTCGTGCGGATGGGGTGGACGGTCATGGACGCGCTCGGCGCGATGAGCGAGCGCTTCGGCGCAACGGCCAGCGGCACGCCGATGGAGTGTCCCCCGCCGAGCACGAGCGAAACGGTCGGCTTTCTCATGCCCGCGATCAGCTCGGCGATGGCGAGCCCCGCCTCCACGTCGCCGCCGCAGGTGTTGAGCAGAAAGAGTACGCCGTCGATCTCCTCGCTCTCGTCGAGCGCCGCGAGCAGCGGCAGAACGTGCTCGTACTTGGTCGTTTTCACGGTATTGGGCAGCAGGCTGTGGCCCTCGATCTGCCCGATGACCGTCAGGCAGTAGACCGTGCCGCGCGCGGTGCGCGTGGTCACGGCTCCCATATCCACGATGGGCTGCATGGGCGGCGTCTGCTCGGGCGCAGACCTCTGCTCCTCATTCTCGTTCGGCTTTGTCGGTTCCGTCATGGCGCATCCCTCCTCTTTTCTCACAAGGTAGGATTTGCAGAAAAATGAGAAAGCATACGGCGCGCCGTATGCTTTCCCGCTATGTATCCCGTTATTTTTCCGTGCCGTAGAAGAAGAGCGCCACCGTGCCGGGGCCGACGTGCGCGCCGGTGACCGGCTCGTAGTAGACCTCGAGGCATTCGCCGGTAAAGCCCCTTTCGCGCAGAAGACCGAGCAGATAATCCGTTCCCTCGCAGTTGTCCGCGTGGGCGATGCCGATGCGCGCGGTCTTATCCAGCGCGCGCTTGTCGAAATAGTCCGCCAGCTCGGCGTAGGCCTTCTTATTCCCGCGCACCTTGCCGCAGGAAACGATGTGGCCCGTCTCGTCGCCGCGCAGGATGGGCTTGATGCCGAGCACCGAGCCGACCAGCGCCGCCGCGCCGGAGATGCGCCCGCCGCGCTTGAGGTAGTTCAGATCGTCCACCGTGAAGAACTGGCACATGTGAGGGCGGCGCGCGAGAATGCGGTCACCGACCTCCTCAAAGCTCCTGCCCGCGCGCAGCAGCTCCGCCGCCTCGAGCACCTGCAGGCCCTCGCCGAGCGAGGCGGCATAGGTGTCGATGGTCATGATTTTGGCGTGAGGATATTTTTCCCGCAGCTCCTCCGCCGCGAGCGCCGCGGCGTGCGCCGTGCCGCTGATGCCGCCGGACATACCGACGTAGAGCACATCGTCGCCCTGCGCGAGCGCGCGTTCAAAGAACGCCGCCGCCGTTGCGGGGTTGACCATTGAGGTCTTGACCTCGGCGCCCCGGCGCATGGCGTCGTAGAAGGCCTTGCCGTCGAAGTCCGTCTCCTCGTTGTAGTCCTCCGCCATGCCGTTGACCGTGTAGGAAAACGGAATGACCGCGATATCGTACTCGCGCAGCAGCGCGAGCGGCAGATTGGCCGAGGTGTCGGTATAGAGCTTCGTCATGGCAAAACTTCCTTTTCTGTATTTCTTAACACTCAGTGTACCACGCTCTAAGCGCGGAAACAAGCAAAGTTACAGATTCTTTACATTAACCTAACAGCATGACAACGGCAGGGTGGTTCCCCTGCCGTTTTTTCGTCAATTCTGCTCAAAGATCACGCGCATGGTCTTGTAGGTCATATAGCAGTCGAGCTTGGCGACCGTCTCATAAGGCGCGTGCATGGAGAGCACGGGAACGCCCGCGTCGAGCGTGTCGATGTTGCGCTGCGCCATGAACTTGGCGACCGTGCCGCCGCCGCCCGCGTCCGTCTTGCCGAGCTCGGCCATCTGCCAGAACACGCCGTTGTCGTTGAGCAGCTTACGCACGCGGCCCACGACCTCGGCAGAGGCGTCGGAGGCACCGGACTTGCCGCCCGCGCCGGTGTACTTGCAAAGGCCCACGCCGTAGTTGACAAAGGCGGCGTTGCGCTTATCGTACACGTCGGCAAAGTTCGGGTCGTAGGCGGCGGTCACGTCCGCACTCAGGCAGAAGGAATTCGCCAGGCAGTCGCGCAGCGCGACGCCCTGCGCCTCGCACAGGTCCGCCATGAACTTGTCAAACGCCTGCGAAAGCATACTGGAAACGCCCTCGGAGCCGATCTCCTCCTTGTCCGCGAAGATGCACACGGCGGTGCGCTTTGGACTCTTCGCGTCGAAGATGCCCGCAAGCTCCGCGTAGGCGCACACGCGGTCGTCGTGACCGTAGGAGGCGATGAAACTGCGGTCAAAGCCGATGTCGCGCGCCTTGCCGGCGGGCACGACCTCCAGCTCGGCGGAGATGAGGTCCTCCTCCACGATGCCGTATTTCTCGTTGAGGAGCTTGAGGACGTTGAGCTTGAAGCGGTCCGAGCAGTCCTCGCCCGCGAGCGGACGGCCGCCGACGAGCAGGTTCAGGCTCTCGCTGGGAATGGCCTCGTTGAGCGGCTTTTTGCCCTGCTCGCGGCCGAGGTGCGGCAGCAGATCGTTGATGATGAACTGCGGGTCGCCCTCGTCCGCGCCGATGTGGACGGCGACCGTGGAACCGTCGCCGCGCACGACCACGCCGTGCAGCTCGAGCGGGATGGTCACCCAGTGGTACTTGCGGATACCGCCGTAGTGGTGCGTCTTGAGATAGGTCATCTCGGCTTCCTCGTAGAGCGGGCGGGGCTTGAGGTCCAGGCGGGGCGCGTCGGTGTGCGCCGCGCCGATGTTCGCGCCGTGGCTGAGGTCCTGCTCGCCGATGACCGCAAGCATAATTGCTTTACCCCTGTTATTATAGTAGACTTTATCGCCCGTCTTGAGCGCCATGCCCTTCTCGTAGGGCACGAAGCCGCGCGCGCTGGCCAGCTCGATGCAGTGCTCCACGCACAGCCGCTCGGTCTTGCCGTGGTCAAGGAAATCCTTGTAGTCCTCGCAGTAGGCGTGCATCGCCCGCTCCTCCTCAGCGCTCAGGCGCTCATAGCCGTTCTTGGGCGCATAAGCGAGCTTCTCCGCCCACTCGTTCTTTTCCTTCTCTGCCATGGTTCATTCCTCCTTGGATTTTTTAATAATGGTATCCAGAAACTCCTCCGCGGCAAACGCAGCCTGCGCGGGAGTCGGGTAGTTATTTTCAAAGACCGCGTCGCAGTCCGCGCGGAACGCCTCCTCGCTGCGCTGCGCACGCACACGGGCGCGGGCGTAGTCCTCGGAGATGCCGTCGCGCGTCATGATGCGGCGCACGCGCACCTCCTCCGGCGCGGTGACCGCGACGGTCACGTCGCAGAGCGCGCCGAGGCCGCTCTCCACGAGCTTGATGGCGTCGAGCGCGATGAGCCGCGCGCCGCTTTCCTCCATGCGCCGCGCGAGCGCGCGGGGCAGATGGCGGAAGATGATGGCGTCGAGCTGCGCAAGCGCGCCGGCGTCGCCGAATACTATATTGCCCAGCTTTTGCCGGTCCAATCCGCCGTCGGGGGCGAAGACATCGCCGAACGCGGCGGTCAGGTCGGCGCGCAGCGGCGCGTCAGTCCGGAGCATTTCGTGATACACCGCGTCGCAGTCGAGCACCAGCGCGCCGCGCCTTTCCAGTGCGTGCAGCAGCGTCGTCTTGCCCGCGCCGGTGCCGCCGGTGATGCCGAGGACAAAGGCGCCGTCCGCCTCCTCTGTGTGGAAGCCCGCGGCCTTTTTCAGCCGGTTGCCGACGGCGAGGCCAAGTCCCGCGCTGTCGGGACACTGCGCCCAGATGGCGGGCACGTCCGTCGCGTCGAAGGTGCGCAGCGCGTCAAAAACGTGCTGCGACTGCGCGAGCTTGTCGCCGCTCGCACCGAGCCGGTGAACGATGTGCCCCGCAAAGAGCGGCGCGAACTCGTCGAAGCAGATCACGCCGTCCCGCGCGCCGAGCGCGGCAAGCAGCCGCCGCGCGCTCGCGCGGGGCGAGCCGGTGACGACCGTGACAGGAGCCTTCGGCGCATAATGGCGGTACTTCATGCCCGGTGCGCGGGGCCTCTCCCCCGCCGCCATCTGCTGCGTGACCGCCTTATCCACCGCCACCTCGCCGAGCACGGCGCGCAGCTCCTCGAGCGGCAGTCCGCCCGGGCGCAGCAGGCGCGGCGGCGTGCAGGTCAGGTCGATGATGGTCGACTCCACGCCCACACGGCAGGGCCCGCCGTCCACCACGCCGTCGATCCTGCCGTCCATGTCCTCGCGGACATGCGCGGCGGTCGTGCAGCTCGGACGGCCCGAGGTGTTGGCGCTCGGCGCGGCGACCGGAACGCCGGAGGCCGCGATGATCGCACGCGTCACCGCGTGATCGGGGCAGCGCATCCCGACGGTGTCCAGCCCGCCGGTGGTGACGAGCGGCACGCAGTCCGCCTTCGGCAGTATCATCGTCAGCGGCCCGGGCCAGAAGCGCCCGGCAAGGCGGTACGCCGTCTCCGGCACGTCCTTGCAGTAGCGCGCGAGCCAGCTCGCGTCAGGGATGTGCAGGATGAGCGGGTTATCCTGCGGGCGGCCCTTGGCCTCAAAAATGTGCCGCACGGCATCCGCGTTCAGTCCGTCCGCGCCGAGGCCGTAGACCGTCTCGGTCGGGATGGCGAGCAGCCCGCCGCGGCGCAGAATGTCCGCGGCCTGTTCGACCGCCGCGCTCTCCCGCGCAGGATCGGTGATGGTAAAGTATCGGGTGTTCAAAAAGGTTCCCCCCTTCTGTGCGTCTGAAGCGCTCAGCTCTCCGTGCTCTCGCGCAGCTTTTCTGCCTGCGCCTGCATGGTCAGCGCGTCAATGATCGGGTCAAGGTCGCCGTTGATGACGGCGTCGATGTTGAAATTCTTGCTGTCCCCCGTCAGGCGGTGGTCGGTGACGCGGTTCTGTGGGAAGTTGTAGGTGCGGATGCGCTCGTTGCGCATCCCGGTGCCGACCTGCGCGCGGCGCTCGTTCGTCACGGCGCTCTCCACACGCTCACGCTCCATTTCATAGAGCTTGCTCGCAAGCATCTGCATACACTTCGCGCGGTTCTGCACCTGCGAACGCTCCTCCTGACACGCCACGACGATGCCCGTCGGCTTGTGGATCAGCCGCACGGCGGAGCTCGTCTTGTTGACGTGCTGTCCGCCCGCGCCCGAGGAGCGGTAGACCTGCATCTCAATATCCTCCGGCCGGAGGTCGACGTCGACCTCCTCCATCTCCGGCAGCACCGCGACCGTGGCGGTGGAGGTGTGGACGCGCCCGCCGCTCTCCGTCTCCGGTACGCGCTGCACGCGGTGGACGCCGCTTTCAAACTTCAGTCTTGACCACGCACCCGCGCCGTTGAGGATAAAGTCAGCTTCCTTTACACCGCCCAGCTCCGTGTCGTTGTAGTTCAAAAGTTCGATCTTCCAGCCGTGCTCTTCGGCGTACATGGAGTACATACGGTAGAGGTCCGCTGCGAAGAGCGCGCTCTCCTCGCCGCCCACGCCGCCGCGCAGCTCCATGATGACGTTTTTCCCGTCGTTCGGGTCGCGCGGCAGGAGCAGCACGCGCAGCTCCTCATAAAGCCGCTCCTTGTCCGCCTTCGCCTGCCGCAGCTCCTCCTGCGCCATGTCGCGCAGCTCGGCATCAGAGAGCAGCTCCGTCGCCTCGGCGATGGTCCGCTCCGCGCGGCGATAGTCCTCGTAGCACTGCGCGACCGGCTCAAGCTCCTTCTGCTCCTGCGTGAGCCTCCGCCGCTCCTTCGCGTCGCCGTAGCTCTCCGGCACGGTCAGCAGCTCTCCGATCTCCGCGCAGCGGCGCGCGATCTGTTCCAGCTTCTCCCACATTGCTTCAGTTCTCCGCCGTCATGTAGTTCGTCACATTGCGGATGAACTCGTCGCGCCAGAAGTGATAGCCCGCCGAGCCGATGCGCAGCGAGACGTCCGCCACGTGGGGGTGGTCGACGTACTGGTCCATCTGGTCGCACACATCCTTATACAGCTCCTCGCTGCCGTGGACGACGACATAGGCGATGTTCTGCACCTCCAGCCCGCGGCGCTTGAGGAAGCCGCGCGCGATGCTCGAGCAGCGTCCCGCCCAGATGGGCGTGCCGAGAATGACGAGCCGGTAGTCCTGTAAGGCGCGGCGCGTATCAAACGGCTCCATCGCGCGGGTACGGCGGCGCATGGCGTCCAGTCCGCAGCGCAGCCAGCCGATGGCGCCGTCGCGGTCCACGCGGTCGCGCATCTCCACGCACTCGCAGTCAAGCGCGGCAGCGATCTCCTCCATGGCAAATTTTGTGTGTCCCGTGCGGGAGTAATACAAGCACAGAATATCCTTGTTCATCGTTAACCTCCGTAGACAAAATAGGCGGCAAGGCCGAAGGCCTCGCGGATAAAGTAATTGACGGTCAGGCACCGAAAGTAGAGCGCGGAGGGCAGATGCGCCGGCACGGCGGCGGTATCGCCGCCCCACATCAGCCGCGCGCGGCAGAGGTGGAAGTCCGAGGTGACGATGGCGACGCGCTGCGCCGTATCAACGCCCAGCTCCTCGAGTATCGCCCGCGAGTAGCGCAGGTTCTCCTGCGTGCTGGTGGAGCGCTCCTCCGGGTACAGCCGGCTCTCGTCCACGCCGCGGCGCACCAGCGCGCGGCGCATACACTCGGCCTCGGTGATGGCCTCGCCCGGCCCCTGTCCGCCGGAGAGGACCACCGGCACGTCGGGGTGCTCCTCCAGATAGGCTGCCGCGGCGTCAATGCGCGTGCGCAGCGTGAGCGACGGCGTTTCGCCGTTCACGCCCGCGCCGAGCACGATGACCGCGCTCACCGGTTCGTCTGTTTTCTCCGCAAGCGAGCCGCGAATGACCATTGTCTCCAACGCGGCAAAGAGGACGAAGCCTGCGGCGAGCAGCGCGCGCAGGACCCGCCTGCCCCACACCGCCGCGCGGCTGCCGCGCCGTGCGGCGCACTCCAGCACGAAAAGCACGAACAGCACCGCCGCGGCACACAGGCAGAGGAGGGCGGAAAAGCGCAGTCCCGGAACGAAGCGCAGCAGCACCGCCGACGCGAGGAAAACGAGCGCCGCTGCAAACAGCAACAGCTCCCGCTTTGTGAGCGCCTTCCATTTTTCTCTCATGTTCCGACCTCCCCGCTCGCGTGTTTCCGTCCCTGCCGCTTCTCTCTTTCCTATTCGCCCGCCTCGGCGGCGAGCGCCTCCCAACGCGC
>ENA-ORCN01001317-ORCN01001317.1-human-gut-metagenome-genome-assembly--contig:-NODE-1317-length-17318-cov-44.686677_pt1 | contig 17318 bp, 19 predicted proteins | sample MGYA00242984_ERZ507984 | MGnify/ENA primary metagenome ERZ507984 (study PRJEB26167, sample SAMN06115395) | human gut metagenome | host: Homo sapiens | place: China:Hubei | collected 2016-05-19... | reverse complement strand
GAAGTCTGATAAGGGTTCCCCAGTTATCTATGCTGCCCGCTGCAAGGACATTCCGCCTTGCAGCGGGCTTTTTGCGTTTCAGGCTTTAAAAGCGGCGCAGAACCTCCGGTAAGCGTTTTATACAGATTTTTTGTTTGGTGGGCAAACTGTGGGCAAAACTCACTGATTTGTCCAGTTTTGACTTCTTTTTTGCTTTTGCCCACAAAAAGTCCGAAAGTTGGCTTGTGGCCTAGAAAAATCAGCTATAAATATAATTCTCGATGTGGGCAGATCATTTGACTGTTATCTGAAAAAATGCCATTTCCGGTAACGACCTCCGTGAAAAAGCAAGCGGGGAAAATCCGTAGATTTTCCCCGCTTGCAAATATAAAATGATCTTTCCTCTGAAGATGCGCAAAGCGAACGCGGCGCGCATTCAAAATCGTCCCGCGGCAAAAAAAGGCAGCTGCGCAGATTTTTGCGCAGCTGCCTCTTGCATTTTGTGGTGGCTGATACCCTTACTGGATACCGGTAACGGGGTAATCCTGTGCCTCCACGGCCTTCTTCAGCACCTCATCGTCCACCTCTGCGTTCAGGGTAACGATGGCAGTACCGGCTTCGTGGCTGACAACAGCCTCGTCCACCTGCGGCAGAGCTTCCAGTGCCTTCTTGACGCGGGCTTCACAGTGGGGGCACATCATGCCCTCTACGGTCAGGGTCTTTTTCATAGCGGTCTCCTCCTTTTGAGTTGTATCTTCCTCCGCTGCGGGCTGCACAAGGGCAGCGGGCAGGGCAGGGACGTGTTTGGGCGGGTGGTCACGCTTTGCGCTGTGCAGGTCAAACAGGTTCAGCCGCAGGGCGTTGCTCACCACGCAGAAGCTGGAAAGGCTCATGGCAGCAGCACCGAACATGGGGTTCAGCGTCAGGCCGAAGGGGATGAACACGCCTGCGGCCAGCGGGATGCCGATGATGTTGTAGATGAACGCCCAGAACAGGTTTTCGTGGATGTTGCGCAGGGCAGCGCGGCTCAGGCGGATGGCGGCGGGCACGTCCGACAGCTTGGAGTTCATCAGCACCACGTCCGCCGCGTCGATGGCAACGTCGGTGCCTGCGCCGATGGCGATGCCGGTGTCGGCACGGGTCAGGGCCGGGGCATCGTTGATGCCGTCGCCCACCATGGCCACCTTGCCGGATGCCTGCAGCTGGCGGATGACCGCTTCCTTGCCATCGGGCAGCACGCCTGCGATCACCTCGTCCACACCGGCCTGCCTGCCAATGGCAGCAGCGGTGCGCTGGTTGTCACCGGTGAGCATGACCACGCGGATGCCCATGGCCTGCAGCTCCCGGATGGCGCGGGGGCTGTCCTCCTTGATGGTATCGGCCACCGCGATGATGCCCAGCAGACGGCCTGCTCCGCCGAAGAACAGGGGCGTTTTGCCCTGTGCGGAAAGGGCTGCGGCCTTCTCCTGCAGCTGTGCGGGCACGGTGACTTTGGTGCCGATAAAGGACGCATTGCCGCCAAAGATCTCCACGCCGTCCAGCTTTGCGGCCAGACCGTTGCCCGGCAGGGCGGCAAAGCCGGATACCTCGGGGGCGGTGAGGTTCTGCGCGTCGGTGCAGGCCAGCACGGCCTTTGCCAGCGGGTGCTCGCTCTTGCGCTCCAGTGCGGCGGCAAGGGTGAGCAGCTCCGCCTCGGAAACGCCCTCGGCGGGCAGAATGTCGGTCACTTTTGGTTCACCGCTGGTGATGGTGCCGGTCTTATCCAGTGCCACGATCTGGGTGCGGCCTGCAGCTTCCAGCGAAGCGGCGGTCTTGAACAGGATGCCGTTCTTTGCACCCAGACCGTTGCCCACCATGATGGCCACCGGCGTTGCCAGACCCAGCGCACAGGGGCAGCTGATGACCAGCACGGAGATGCCGCGGGCCAGCGCATAGCCCAGCTCCCGGCCCAGCAGCAGCCACACGATGGTGGTGACCACCGCAATGGTAATGACCGCAGGCACGAAGAAACCGGACACCGTATCGGCGATTTTTGCAATGGGAGCCTTGGTGGCAGCGGCATCGCTGACCATCCGGATGATCTGAGCAAGGGTGGTGTCCTCGCCCACGCGGGTGGCCCGGCACTGCAGGAAACCGGACTGGTTGGTGGTGGCAGCGCTCACCTTATCGCCCGCAGCCTTGTCCACGGGGATGCTCTCGCCGGTCAGGGCGCTCTCGTTCACGGCGCTGGTGCCTTCCAGCACGATGCCGTCCACGGGGATGTTCTCGCCCGGGCGCACCACAAAAATGTCCCCCTTCTGCACCTGCTCGATGGGCACGGTCACTTCGGCACCGTCCCGCAGCAGGGTGGCGGTCTTGGGGGCAAGCTTCATCAGGCTCTTGAGCGCGTCGGTGGTCTTGCCCTTGGAGCGGGCCTCCAGCATCTTGCCCACCGTGATGAGGGTCAAGATCATGGCGGCGGACTCAAAGTAGAACTCCATCATATAATGCATGACCAGCTCGCTGTTGCCGTCCACCTGCGCGCGGGTCATGGCGAACAGGGCGTAGGTGCTCCACACAAAGCTTGCCATGGAACCCATGGCCACCAGCGTGTCCATGTTGGGCGAGCCGTGGAGGAGCCCCTTGAAGCCGTTGATGAAGAACTTCTGGTTGATGACCATGACGATGCCCGCCAGCAGCAGCTGCACAAGGCCCATGGCGATGTGGTTGCCGTCGAACCAGCGGGGCAGGGGCCAGCCCCACATCATGTGGCCCATGGAGAAGTACATCAGCACCAGCAGAAAGCCCAGCGACGCAATGAGCCGCCGCTTGAGCTTGGGGGTCTCGTGGTCGGCCAGCGCGTCAAGGTCGGCGCTGGTGGAGCTGGCAGCCGCCGTGCCCGCACGCTTGGGGCTGGCACCGTAACCGGCATCCTGCACGGCCTTGATGATCTCGGCAGAGCTGGCGGTGCCCTCCACGCCCATGGAGTTGGTCAGCAGGCTCACCGAACAGCTGGCAACGCCGGGCACCTTGCTCACGGCCTTCTCCACCCGGGCGGAGCAGGCTGCGCAGCTCATGCCGGTAACGTTGTATTGTTCCATAAAATATCACTCCTACGTTGAGTATGCACGGGAAAGGGCTTCTTATTTCATGAGCTTGGGCAGCAGATTCACCAGCTCGTCCAGCTTTGCCTCGCTGCCCGCACGCAGGTCGTCCGCCACGCAGGTGGAGATGTGCTGGGCCAGCAGCTCCTTGGAAAAGCTGTTCAGCGCCGAGTTCGCCGCCGCCACCTGCACAAGGATGTCCACGCAGTAGGCATCCTTTTCCAGCATGCCGCGGATGCCGCGCACCTGCCCCTCGATGCGGCTGAGCCGGTTCAGCAGGGCCTTGTGTTCCTCAGGGGTGCGGTCCTTGTGGCGGCAGCAGGAGGGGGTGACGCTTTCGGTGGGCACAGCGGATGCGTCAACGGCCGGAGCCGTGGCAGCTTCGGGCTGGGCGGGCGTGCCGCAACAGCAGCAGGGCTTTTTCTCGTTGTCCATAAAATATCTCCTTTACCCATAGGGGGTATACGTCTTACAGCATGAGTATAGCACAGCAAACCCGATAAATCAAGTAGGGAATTGAAAAATACAAACAAAAAGAGGGAAGGCATTGCAAATGCCTTCCCTCTATCAAATCACTTTTACTTCTCCAGAATCCGCGGCACAAACAGGCCCAGCATCTTGCCCCACCAGTACCACTCGTGGGAGACATCGCCGCCCCAGACCTCGAGGTGGGCGGGCAGGCCCTGTGCGGCCAGCACATCGGCCAGCGCCTGCGTGTCGGCTTTGGCATCGTCCTCGTAGGCACCCTGACCGGCGCAGAGCATCAGGCTGTTCTCCTCGGCCTTGGCCAGAGCCAGCTTGTCGGCGATGCCGTTCTCGGCCAGATACTGCAGGGGAGAGCAGCGCAGCATCAGATCGTCGGCTTCACTGCCCCAGAAGCGGGCCAGATCGTAGATGCCGGAAAGGCCGATGGCACCGGCAAAGAGCTTGGGACGGCGCAGGCGGCAGTTGACGGCGTGCACAGCGCCAAGGTCGATGCCCACACACCACAGCTTGGCATCCTTTGCGGCACCGTTCAGGGCCAGCACCCGGGGAGCCAGCTCGGCGGTAAGGTAGACGAAGTACTTTTCCTCCATCTCGGCGCGGCGGCGCACCGGGATGTCGCCGTTCAGTACGGCCTCGCCGTCAATGCTGTCGGCGCAGAACAGCTGCACCTTGCCCTCGTTCAGCAGCGGGGCAATGGCATCGGGCATGCCGTTGTTCTCCCAATCATAAAAGCGGCCGCCGCGGGCAGGCAGGGCCAGCACCGGCACACCGGCGCTGCCGTATACCTTGAACTCCATCTCGCGGTTCAGCACGCTGCTCCACTCTTTGTAATAGGTACCCTGGATCATAAATCAAGCACTCCTTGTTTCTATATTCACCGGCCCGGGCGCAGTCGCTGCACGTTGGTGCCGGTCGTTGGCGATCAAAAGAAAGCTTTCTCTGGAAATATCACACGAACTGGTTGCGCTGGGCATCGTACTCGTAGCCCACGGCCCGGAGCTTTGCGCAAAGGTCGGCCTTGTCGGCATCCATATCTTCGCACAGAGCATCGAGGTTTTTGTAAAAATCACGCAGCTTCAGGTTCACCACGCTCAGCAGCATGATGGGATCGTTGGGCAGAGCCATGTGTTTTGCCTCCTTACAGCAACAAAAAAAGCCGGCCACTCGACAAAGTGACCGGCCACATACACCAAATTAGACAGCGCGGGTAACTTTGCCAGCGCGCAGGCAACGGGAGCATGCGTAGACGTACTTGGGAGAACCCTCAACGACCGCCTTGACACGACGGACATTCGGCTTCCAGGTACGGTTGGAACGACGATGAGAGTGAGAAACCTTGATACCAAAGGTAACACCCTTGCCGCAGCATTCACATTTAGCCATGGTACTTGCACCTCCTGCAGTGAAGTAAGGAATCAAAATAATCAGCTTGACTATTGTATCAGATTACCGGGCAAAATGCAAGCCTTTTTTCAAAAAATATTGCGGTTTTTTGGAAAACTGCCCCGATGCATTCAGATGCTGTTTTTTGTTACGACCCCTTGTGTGAAAATGTGATTTGGAGCAGCCCGCAGGCTGCAACGGCGACGACCGCCGCCAGTGGCGGAAACAGGGAGAAGCTGTTGGGGCAGCGGCCAGCAAGACGTGAGTGCCGTTCAAGGCACGAAACGAATGCTGGGTGCCGCAACTCGTAGACAAATCACGAATTAAAAATAAAATTCCGCTGAAATGATCAGAGCGAAGCGGAGATCATTTTAAATCGTCTGGACACCCCTTGTCTAAAACCTCAAAAAATAGTATTATATATGGTATACTGAAAAAAGGCAGGAATATCGAATGACCTCTCAGGGCATCTATTATCTCATCCGCGCGCTGGTGGCGCTGGTGGCCATCCCCTTCCACGAGTGCGGCCACGCGCTGGCGGCATGGCTGCTGGGCGACGACACCGCAAAGCGGCAGGGGCGGCTTTCGCTGAACCCCCTTGCCCACTTTGACCTGCTGGGCACGCTGTGCATGGTGTTTGCGGGCGTGGGCTGGGCAAAGCCCGTCTCCACCGACCCCCGCAATTTCAAAAACCCCAAGTGGGGCATGGCCCTCACCGCGCTGGCTGGCCCTGCGGCAAACATCCTCCTTGCCTATGTGGGCATGGTGGTGTGGAAGCTCATGTACTACTGGGCACCGGTGAACGATGCCGCCATCTACATTGCCATGTTCCTGCAGTACCTTGTGCTGATGAACGTGAGCCTTGCCGTGTTCAACTTGATCCCGGTGCCGCCGCTGGACGGCAGCCGCATCCTGCTGGTGCTGCTGCCCCGGCACATCTACTTTGGCCTGATGAAGTACGAGCGCTATATCATGATCGCCCTGCTGGCGGCAGTGTGGTTCGGCGCACTGGATACCCCCCTGTACTACCTGAACAACATTGTGTGGGAGCTGCTGGGCAAGGGCACCGGCTACATTGATAAGATCGCGTATTCCATCTACTATGCCGGCCTTGGGACGGTGGTGTGAGCGTGGCAGAAGAACTGACCTTCCATCTGGAAGATTTTGACGGCCCGCTGGAATTATTGCTGGCGCTTGTGGCCAAACATAAGATGGACCTGCACAATATCCCCATTCTGGAGCTGATCGACCAGTACACCGCCACGGTGGCGCGGGCCGACCCGGACCCGGAAGCCGCCAGCGCCTTCATCGAGATGGCCGCGCGGTTGGTGGAGATGAAAAGCTACCTGCTTTTGCCCCGCAGCGAAGAGGGCGAGCGCATGAAGCAGGAGTTCACCGGCCAGCTGATCGAGTACGACCAGTGCCGCCGCATGGCTGCGCTTTTGCGCCAAAAGGCCGAAGCTGCGCCAGTTTTTGTGCGCCCGCCCATGGAGATGGAGTTCGATAACACCTACGACCTACACCATGCGCCGCAGGTGCTGGCGGATTACTGGGCCGTTCTTTCCGGCCGCACCAAGCTGCGCCGGGAGCCTACCCAGCAGCAGTTCGAGCCGCTGGTCACAGCGCCCATGGTGTCGGTGACGAGCCGGGTGGTGTACATTCTGCGGCACCTGATTGCCGGCACAGCGGCAAAAATGAGCCAGCTGTTCAGCCGCCAGCAGACCCGCAGCACCAACGTGGCCACCTTTCTGGCCTTGCTGGAGCTGGTGCGCGGCGGCCGCGTAACGCTGGACGACGCGGGCCGGCTGACCATGCAGCGGGGCCGCATCCAACGTGATAAGGAGAAGGAATGAACCAGAAACAGATCCGTGCAGCCGTGGAAGCCATGCTGTTTGCCAGCGGCGACCCCATTGGTGCCGACAAGCTGGCCCAGGCGGTGCAGCTGCCGCAGCTCAGCGTGGAAGCCGCGCTGGAAGCCCTGCGGGAGCGCTACGCCCGGGAGGACAGCGGCCTGTGCCTGCTGCACCTGAACACCCGCTGGCAGCTTGCCACCAAGACCGAGTGGGCTGACTGCATCCGCCGCCTGCTGGACAGCCGCCGCGCAGTGCCCCTTGGCCCCGCCGCCATGGAGACCCTGACCGTGATCGCCTACAACCAGCCGGTGTCCCGCGCCTTCATCGAGCAGGTGCGCGGCGTGGATTCCTCGTCCAGCGTGTCGGGCCTGCTGGAAAAGGGCCTCATTGAGGAAGCCGGCCGCCTTGACCTGCCGGGCAGGCCGGTGAGCTTCCGCACCACCGACACCTTTTTGCGGGTGTTCGGCCTTTCTTCTCTGGCCGACCTGCCGCCGGTGCACGGACAGGAGACAGAAACGAACGCATCACCGACAGAAAGTGAGGGGTAACGCATGGGAGCATTCCTCGCCGCGCTGGGCGCAGTGCTGCTGTTCATCCTCCGGGTGGTCGGCATTCTGCTGCTGGTGGTGCTGATCTTACTGGTGCTGTTGCTGCTGTGCCCCTTCTGCGCAGACCTCTGCTGGGAGCATGGCGTGCTCACCGTAAAGGCCGGTGCGCTGGGCATCACCTTCCCGGTGTTCCAGTACCCGAAGCCGGAGCCGCCGCCCGCACCGGAAAACCCGGCCCCGCCCAGAGGCTTTGGCAAGGTCAAGGCAAAGTTTGCCGCATGGCGGGCCGAGCGCAAGCGGAAAAAGGCAGAGGAGAAGGCCCGCAAAAAGGCCGCCGCCGCTGCCGCCAAGGCAAACAAGCCCGCCCAGCCGCGCAAAAAGGCAAAGATCACGCTGGAGATCCTCTGCACCATGCTCAAAGGTGCGGGCACTTTGACCAAAGCGGTGTTCGGTGCGCTGCGCATCACAAAAATACAGGTGCGCCTTGGTGTGCGCGGGGAGGACCCCGCCGCCGCTGCCCGCAGCTACGGCAAGCTGCAGGCGTGGCTGTACCCGGTGCTGGGCGTGCTGGACCGCTTTCTCTGGCTGCAGTTCGATGAGCTGCGCATCCTGCCGGACTTTGGCAGCGGGCAGCCCACCGTGGAGGACCGGGTGTCCTGCCGGGTGAGCGCGCAGGCACTGTTCATCGTCCTTGCGGCGGTGCGGGTGCTGTACGAGTTCTGGCGCAAAAAAGTATTGGACATCTTCCTATAATGTGGTACACTATAGGAGTATCCGAATCTGCAGACAACGGGCCTTTGCCCGAATCAAACCGATAAAGGAGAGCTGTTTTATGGCTGAGCATCCCATTCAGGGCCTGATGAACGTTACCATGGAGAAGATCCACCAGATGGTGGACTCCAACACCATCATTGGCAAGCCCATCATCACCGAGGACGGCACCACCATCCTGCCGGTTTCCAAGGTGAGCTTTGGCTTTGCCTCCGGCGGCACCGACTTTGACGGCAAGAACGCCGCCAACAAGGACCTGTTCGGCGGCGGCTCCGGTGCGGGTGTGAACATCCAGCCGGTGGCCTTCCTCGTGGTAAAGGACGGCTGCGTGCGCACCATCCAGCTGTCGGACAACGCCGACACCATCAGCCGTGCCCTGACCATGCTGCCGGAGCTGGTGGACAAGGTTGCCGCCCTCATCAAGAAGGACGAAAAGAAGGAAGAGCCTGCTGCTCCTGCTGAGCAGTAAACTCCCTCAGTCATCGCTGCGCGATGCCAGCTCCCTCAAAGAGGGAGCCTTTGGCGAAGAGGAAAAGCTTTCCGGTATGCCAAGGCCTCCCTCTCCGAGGGAGGGGGACCGCGTCAGCGGTGGAAGGAGTCAACCCAAGCCGTAACTGTGAGCTTCCAACTCACAGTTTTGATACAGGCGCACCCGCACCCCAAAGCAGGGGAGAGGTGCGCGTTTTGAGCGCCGGGAGGCGCACAAGGAGTTTTATTATGGCAGAAGAACGTATTCAAAAGATCATGGCTGAACAGGGTCTGTGCTCCCGCCGTGCGGCAGAGCAGATCATTGCCGAGGGCCGCGTGAAGGTCAACGGCCACCCCGTCAAGGTGGGCGACAAGATGGACCCCAACCGCGACGTGCTGCACGTGGACGACGAGCGCATCTATATCCGCAAGGATCAGCAGATGTACTATCTGGCCCTGTACAAGCCCCGCGGCTATGTGACCACCGCCAGCGACGAGCTGGGCCGCAAGACCGTGATGGAGCTGGTGAGCGATATCCCCGCCCGCCTGTACCCGGTGGGCCGTCTGGATAAGGACAGCGAGGGCCTGCTGCTCATGACCAACGACGGCGCGTTTGCGCAGGCCGTCACCCATCCGTCGGGCGGCATCTCCAAGCTGTACCGCGTCACCGTGCAGCCCCGCGCCGATGAAGGCCAGATCCTGAAGCTGAGCAGCGGCGTTGTGCTGGACGACGGCACCAAGACCATGCCCTGCGCCATCAACGTTGTTACCGACGAGCCGGGCCGCACCGTGATGGAAATGACCCTGAAAGAGGGCAAGAACCGCGAGATCCGCCGCATGTGCGAGACCGTGGGCCTTGAGGTGGTGCGCCTGAAGCGCAATGCCGAGGGCGTGGTAAAGCTGGGAATGCTCAAGCCCGGCACCTACCGTGAGCTGACCAAGGCAGAGATCAACGGCCTGCGTGCCGCTGCCGCCAAGGGCCGCGCCCAGACCCGCAGTGCCGCAGTGCAGTCCAAGGCTGCCGAGCGCCGCCCCCGCGGCCCGGTGGGCAAGGGTACTGCCCCGAAGAAGCGGAAGTAAGCCTTGCCGATATAAACGCAAAGAAAGCACCCGCTGTACAGGTGCTTTCTTTGTTGTAAAATGTTATTTTTTATGATATCATAAAGATGCTGCCCGAAAAGGCGGTGATTAGGTGCTGTCTGCAAGCGCAGGTGGTCATGCTTTCCTCCGGCAAGCGTCCGGGGGACGTAAAAGCTTATTGTTTGTTCCCCCGTTCGCAAACGCGGAAGGGGGGATGCATCATGGTGCTGAACGATGTTCTGCAGCTGTTCGTCATTGTTGGCGGTACAGTTGGAATTACATTTCAGATCGCATGGGCAATCTTCAAAGAGATCCATAACAATAAGAAATGACCGCCCCAGTCTCCAAACGGTGAGCGGTCATTCTTCTTATTGACCAATTAGCCGGAGGGAGCTGACCATTGCGGACAGCACCTTCTCTATTTGTAGTATAGTTTCTTTTTGCTGGTTTGTCAAGAGATGGTTCTCGGCTGTTATGCAAGGCACTTTTATATAAGTGAATAACTGTCAGCTTTTCACGCTTCAAGTGAATGAAATTGAATTTTACTGCAAATACGCAAAAAACAAACGCACCAGCAATAAAAAGTGTCAAACACTCCTGCCGGATGTGCAGGCTGTGCACGCGGGAAAGACAAAGAATACTTTTGACAACAAAAGTTCATCTCACTGAAGCACCCCTGTTCTTCGACCAAATTTGTGCTATAATACAAAAGCAACGCTTCGCCCGGCCCCGCAAAGGGCAGGGCAGAGCAGAACGGAAAACAAGGAGTTTGGAATCATGGAAAGAGAAAAACTGAAGTCCCGCATGGGCTTCATTCTGCTTTCGGCGGGCTGTGCCATCGGCATTGGCAACGTGTGGAAGTTCCCTTATATTGCCGGTCAGGGCGGTGGCGGCGCATTTGTGCTGTTCTACCTGCTCTTTCTGGTCATTCTGGGCCTGCCCATTATGACCATGGAGTTTGCAGTGGGCCGCGCTTCCCGCAAAAGCCCGGTGCGGGCCTATCAGGCACTGGAAAAACCGGGCCAGAAGTGGCACATCCACGGCTATCTTACCCTCATTGGCTGCTATCTGCTCATGATGTTCTACACCACCGTGGCAGGCTGGATGCTGCACTATTTCTACATGACCGCCACCGGTAAGCTGGCAGGCCTGAACGCCGATCAGGTGGCTGGCAAGTTTACCGAAATGCTGGCAGACCCCGGCGTGATGACCTTCTGGATGGTGTTCGTGGTGGCACTGGGCATCTTTGTGTGCGCCAAGGGCCTGCAGAACGGCCTTGAGCGCGTGACCAAGGTCATGATGATCGCCCTGCTGGTGATCATGGTGGTGCTGGCCGTCAACAGCCTGTTCATGCCCGGCGCAAAGGAAGGCCTGAGCTTCTTCCTCGTGCCCGACTTCGGGCGCATGAAAGAGGTGGGCGTAGTCAACACGCTGGTGTCCGCCATGAATCAGGCCTTCTTCACCCTGAGCCTTGGCATTGGCGCAATGTCCATCTTTGGCAGCTACATCGGCAAGGAGCACTCCCTGCTGGGCGAGTCCGCCCGCATCGTGGTGCTGGATACCTTCGTGGCCATCACCGCCGGTCTCATCATCTTCCCGGCCTGCTTCACCTACGGTGTGGACCAGACCAGCGGCCCCAGCCTGATCTTCATTACCCTGCCCAACATCTTTGCCAACATGGCCATGGGCCGGTTGTGGGGCTCCCTGTTCTTCCTGTTCATGGCCTTTGCGGCGCTTTCCACCGTGCTGGCCGTGTTCGAGAACATCATCTGCTGCGGCATGGAGCTGACCGGCTGCAGCCGCAAGAAGTCCAGTCTGGTGAACTTCGTGCTCATCACTCTGCTTTCGCTGCCCTGCGTGCTGGGCTACAACCTCTGGGCATGGGACGGCTTTGCGGTGTTCGGCGGCGCTGTGCTGGATCTGGAGGACTTCCTCGTGAGCAACCTGTTCCTGCCGCTGGGCAGCCTGGTGTACCTGCTGTTCTGCGTTACCAACTACGGCTGGGGCTGGGACAACTATAAAAAGGAAGTCAACACCGGCAAGGGCCTCAAGATGCACGACTGGATGCGCGGTTACCTGACCTGCGTGCTGCCGGTGATCGTGCTGTTCATCTTTGCCTTTGGCCTCTACGATAAATTTCTCTGATAGTTACTTTGGCCCCTCTTACTGCAAGAGGGGCCTTTTGCGGCAGAAAGGAACCTTCCATGCATATCCTGATCTGTGACGACGATGCGGCGTTCGGCGCGCGCATGGCAGAATATGTCACCGTCTACTTTACCGCCCGCAGCGTGCAGGTGCACACCGCCGTCTGCACCAGCGCAGCCGAGGTGCTTGCAACACCGGGGCTGGAGCTGTATCAGCTGGCATTTCTGGACGTGGACATGCCCGGTGCAAACGGCATGGTGCTGGGCCGTCAGCTCAAGCAGAAGTGCCCCGACCTGATGCTGGTGTATGTTTCGGCCTATCTGGAATTTGCGCTGGAAGGCTACACGGTGAACGCCTACCGCTACCTGCTCAAGCGGGACATTGCGCGCACCCTGCCCAAGTGTCTGGACGACCTGCTTGCCGCCCTGACCGACCAGCGCAAGACTCTGACGGTGCACCACAACCGCACCGAAACGGAAATTCCGCTGGATCAGATCTATTATCTGGAAAGCGACCTGCGCCAGATCAACGTCTACGGCGACATTGCCCGCCAGCCCATCTGCACCTACTACGGCAAGATCGCCGACCTGCCGTCCATGCTCTACGAGAACGGCTTTTTGCAGGTGAGCCGCAGCGATGTGGTGAACATGAAATATGTGCGCAGCATCCGCAGCTACCGCGCCCTGCTGAAAAACGGGGTGGAGCTGAGCGTGAGCCGCGCAGGCTATGCGGCCATCCAGAACGCATATCTGGAATGGAAGGGGCAGTATGGGGATGAGTGATGCATTTGCGGAAATGATGCTGGGGCATCTGGTCTGTCTGATTCAGTGCAACGCCTTTATTCTGGTAGAATGGGCCTATCTGGGCAGGGGAAAACTGCGCTGGCCGGTTCTGTGGGCAGAGCTGCTGTGCATGGGGGAGATGGGCCTGTCACTCGCAGCAGGAATGTCATTTTTCAATGTGCAGAGCGTCCTGCTCAATGTGCTGTACCTTTTTGTTACGGCGCAGCTGTTTGGCGGAAACTTTGCCGATAAGCTCACCGCCTGCCTGATCAACGGCACCATGTGCCTGCTGGTGGAGAACACGGTCAACTATACCTACTCCTGGTTCACAGGAGTGCGCACCGGCGAAGCATGGCAGCACCCCGGCTGCCTGATCGCGCTGTGCGCCGCGAACCTTATCGTGGGTGCAGCAGTTGCGCATTCCCTGTACAGCTGGAACCAGAAGTGTGCTCTGCAGCCGCTGCAGGCGCTGGTGATGTCCTTTTTCCCCGGGGTGGCTGTGGTGCTGAACATTGTGCTGATGGTCACAGGGACCCAGCAGCCCGCTACCCGGATGACCATGCTGCTCACCTTTGGCATGAGCGTGGCGGTGCTGGTGCATATCGCCATCGTGCAGATGTTCAACGATCAGGTGGTGCAGCGGCAGAACTCCCGCTACCGTGCTCAGCTGGAACAGCAGCGTGCCGAAGCCTTGCTGGATTCCTACACGGAACAGCGCCGCCTGACCCACGAGTTCACCAACCACATGACAGCCCTTACCGCCCTGCTGGATCAGGGGGATCTGAAAGGCGCACAGGCCTACATTGCCAGCGTGAGCAAAACGGTGGCGGCGGGCACCACCATCATGGATACCCACAACCCGCTGCTGGATTCCATTCTGAGCAAAAAATACGAAGAAGCGGCAAAAGTTGGCGTGAACATTTACTTTGACCTGTGCGATCTCAAGCGGATGCCCTTCGACAGCATGGATATGGTCATCGTGCTCTCCAACCTTCTGGACAACGCCACCCGCGCCGCAGCGCAGGCCCTGCCGCCGGAGGTGCATGTGCGCATCCGCAAAACGCCGGAAGAATACCTGATCTCGGTGCGCAACCGCGTGCAGGAAGACCTGCTGCTGGAGGAGGGCAAGCTGCCCGGCACCACCAAAAAGGAGAGCGGCCACGGCATGGGCCTTGCCAACGTGCAGGACGTGCTGCGCAAGTACGGTGCCGAGTACACCGTGAGCTGCCGCGACCGGTGGTTCCGGTTTACCTGCGCCATCCCGTGCGCAGTTCATGACATGAGCACCGACAATTTATGACATGTTCTGTGCAACAGGCACGCAACAATGCTATACTAAGGCCAGTAAAGGCGACCTCCTGCCGGGGCAGGGCGGATTTGCGGCCAAAGGAAAATTTGGTGAAGCTTTGCCCCCTGTGCAGTGATCCGGGCAGCGGTGCGTGTTAAGCTGTCTGCTTTCCCTTTGCTCATTGTACCGCATGGCAGGTGCTGTGCGGTTCATCTGGCGGGGCTTTCAACGGCGAACTTTGGGGTTTGCTGCTGATAAAGTCACTCGGTACGTCGCATTTCTGTCCGGCAGGTGCTGCTTGTGGGAATGGAGCATCTGCCGCACAGGGCATTTGCGTCGGTGAGAGTTCCGCCAGATTTTTTATTGCAAAAAAAGAGCTGCTGTACGGCAAAATTGCCTGATACAGCAGCTCTTTTTCTGTGTCGTTATTCCGGCTTTACCTGCAGCTCCTGCTCGCAGTAGATGCAGCGGTATTTGCCGTTGGAGCTCAACTCAAAGATCTGGTCGCACTCTTCCTCAATGGAGGAGATGCAGCGGGGGTTGCGGCATTTTACAATGTTCACAAGGCGCTTGGGGGGCATCGGCTTTTCCTTGCGCACGGCTTTGCCGTTTTCAATGATGGTCACGCTGATGTCCGGGTCAAGGTAGGCCAGCACATCCAGGTTCAGCCAGGAAGCATCGCCTTCCACCTTGATGATGTCCTTGCGGCCGCTGGCGGTCTTGCTGCTGCGTGCATTCTGGATCAGCGCCACGCTGGCGGTGCGGTTGCCCGCAATGCCCAGCAGGTCCATCAGGCCAATGGCGGTGCCTGCCTTGATGTGGTCGATCACGATGCCGTTCTGAATTTCATCGATGTTCAGCATATCAGTTTTCCTCCTTAGGTGCCTTAGGGTCGCAAAGGCCCAGCAGGGTCATGATCAGTGCCATACGCACATACACGCCGTTCTGCACCTGCTCAAAGTAGGCGGCGCGGGGATCGTCGTCCACGTCCAGTGCGATCTCGTTGACGCGGGGCAGGGGATGCAGCACAGCCATATCCGGCTTTGCAAGGCCCATCTTTTCCTTGGTGAGGATGTAGCTGTTCTTCAGGCGGATGTAGTCCTCCTCGTTGAAGAAGCGCTCCTTCTGCACGCGGGTCATGTACAGGATGTCCAGCTCCGACATGGATTCCTCCAGACTGCGGGTCTCCTGGTAGGGGATGCCGTTGGCCTCCAGCACGTCCTTCACAATGTAGTCCGGCACGCGCAGCTCTTCCGGGCTGATAAGCACGAACCGGATGTTCTTGCAGCGGGCCATGGTCTTGATGAGGGAGTGCACGGTGCGGCCGAATTTCAGGTCGCCGCACAGGCCGATGGTCAGGTCATCCAGCCGTCCCATGCGGCGGCGGATGGTCATGAGGTCCGTCAGGGTCTGGGTGGGGTGCTGGTGGCCGCCGTCGCCCGCGTTGATCACCGGGATGCGGGAGTAGCGGGAAGCGCGCAGCGGTGCGCCCTCTTTGGGGTGGCGCATGGCCACGATGTCCGCATAGCAGGACACCACGCGGATGGTGTCGGCAACGCTTTCGCCCTTGCTTGCGCTGGACACGTTCTCACTGGGAAAGCCCAGCACATGGCCGCCAAGGTTCAGCATGGCTGCCTCAAAGGAGAGGCGGGTGCGGGTGGAAGGCTCGTAGAACAGGGTAGCCAGCTTTTTATGCCGGGCCACCTCCTGATACGCGGCCGGGTCGTCATGGATGCGGTCGGCAAGGTCGAGCAGAGTGGAAATTTCCTGCTGGGTAAAATCCAACGGGTCGATCAGATGTCGCATGGGTGCATACCTCCGTCAGTTTTTTGGTTTAGAGCAGCTTGCGTAAAATGGAAAAATCAAAGAAGTTTGTGTAGTAGCTCAGCGAACGCATCACCGGGCGGCACAAACGATTGAAACACACTTCGTCCAGCAGCAGCATGGCCTCGCCCGGAGCAAGGCGCATGGCGGAGCGGATGGCATCGTCGCCGCAGCTTGCCTTCAGGTGGGCGACGTTGGAGGAGATCTGCTGGTGGCACTCCCGTTCCAGAATATCGAACACGCCGCCGGTCAGGTCGATGCGGGTGTAGTCTCTGGCACCGAACAGTGCTCTGGGCAGGTAGTCGATGGAGTAGATCACCGGGGTGGTGTCGGCCAGAATGCGCTTTTTGATGCAGATCACGTCGTCGCCCGGCTCAATTTCCAGATCGTGGGCCAGCTCTTCACCGGCACGGATGGGAAATACCTGAATGCCGTCGGCGTGGGGGTAGCTGCCAAAGCTGCGGATCAGCGGGTAGTATTCCAGCTTCTGGTCCAGCCGGCTGCGCAGGCTCAGCACAGCGCGGTTCACCACCGTGCCAATGCCGCGCACGCGCTCCACATAGCCTGCGCGCTCCATCTCGCTCAAAGCATCGCGGATGACGGTGCGGCTCACACCCAGCTCAGCGGCAAGATCTACCTCGGCGGGCAGACGGTCGGCCCGGGCATAGCGCCCGGTGCGCAGCTCTTCCAGCAGACTGGCAACGATGCGGTCGCTGATCACAGCACCGCCCAATCGGTTGGAAGAGTTAAGTGCAGATTCCTTCATGGTTCGGTTCCTCCGTTCACGGGCAGGGGATGCGCCCCGCCGGGACTTGAAGCCTGCGCCGCACGGCACCTTTGTGACCACGCCATACGCCGCAGACCCCTTTATACTTTATTATAACATAAATTGACATTTATAAAAGCGGCATTTATACTGGAAACAGCGAAAAAGTATGATTTTATTTTGGAGGGAAACGCAAGATGGAAGTTTTTCTGCACAAGATCTGCGGCCAGCCGGTGCAGCCGCCGGTGTCCATGCAGCTGCGCCGCTGCATGCCGGAGCAGGCCCCGGCGGTGTACGCCTTGCAAAACGAGGTGCGCGCCGCCATGCCGGACCCGGAGCAGTTCGTGCCGGACACGCTGGAAAACATCACGGCCTATGTCCGCAATGACCTGTGCATCGGCGCATGGCAGGGCAGCCGCCTTGGCGGGTATCTCATCGTGCGCTTCTGCGGGCGCAGCGCGCACAACTATGCGGCCTTCATGGATGTGCCGCGCACCGAGTGGGAGCACTGGGCCAATGCGGACAGCGCCATCGTCCACGCAGACTTTCGCGGCAACGGCCTGCAACGGCTCATGCTGGAAGCAGCGCTGACGCTTTTCCCGAAAAAAATCACCCATATCGGTGCTACCGTCAGCCCGCAGAACCAGTACAGCCTGCACAACGCCCTTGCGTCCGGTTTTGCCATCGTCTCCCGGCGGGAAATGTACGGCGGCCACGACCGCTACCTGCTGGCAAAGGAGCTGTAAAAAGTTGTAATTCGTCAAAAAGTATGTTAAACTAAAAACGCCACCCCGAAGGGTGGCGTTAAGGTGCTGCAACAACGACGACTGCTGCCAGTGGCAGAAACAAGGAGAAGTTGTTG
>ENA-ORCN01001310-ORCN01001310.1-human-gut-metagenome-genome-assembly--contig:-NODE-1310-length-17382-cov-7.672233_pt1 | contig 17382 bp, 13 predicted proteins | sample MGYA00242984_ERZ507984 | MGnify/ENA primary metagenome ERZ507984 (study PRJEB26167, sample SAMN06115395) | human gut metagenome | host: Homo sapiens | place: China:Hubei | collected 2016-05-19... | reverse complement strand
ACAGTTTCCGTTCAAGTAATAAAGAGGAGAAGAGAATCATGATTATTACAATTACCAATTTTAAGGGCGGCGTTGGCAAGACCACGACCGCATTGAACCTTGGGGCTGCACTTGCCGCAGAAGGAAGAAAGGTCTTGCTGATCGACAACGATCCGCAGGGGAACCTTACCTCGGCTTTGGGCTATACGCCCGGCGAACAGAAGAATACTCTGGCAAAGCTTCTGCTCGTTCAAATCGACTCGCCGGAAGATCTGGAGCTCTATCTTCCTCGTACCGTGGTACATACAGGGACCGGCATTGACCTGATTCCCGCCAATAAGCGGCTGGCAGACGCTGCATCACGTTTACAGGTCATGCAGCTTTCGCAGTACAACACGGCGGAAGCGATAGAGACATCCTGCGAAATGATGATGGACAAGCTGTTGGATGCTTTCCGTGAACAATATGATTATATCGTCATTGATTGTGGCTTGAAGCATGAGCTGCTGACCGTCAACGCGCTTGCTGCGGCGGATTACTGCATCATTCCCGTGCAGGCACACTTCCTTGCCAGCGAGGGCATCCCCGATGTGCTGGAGCTGGTCAAAAATGTGCAGAGCCGCTTCAATTCAAAGTTAGAGGTTGCGGGCATTCTTCTTACCATGTATCAATCCCGGCCGCAGCTCTGCCAGAGCGTCCGCACCGCGGTCGCAGAGCTGTATGGTGACAGCCTTCGGGTGTTTGAGCGGCCCATCGAGCAGACCATCAAAGTCGCGGAGTGCCCTGCGGCAGGCATGAGCATCCTCGATTATGCACCGAGAAATCCGGCGGCGGAATCCTACCGCAGTCTCGCGCAGGAGGTGCTTCAGCTTGGCTAAACGCGATATGAATGACCTGCTGAAACGGCGTATGAGCGCGACGCAGCAGGCGGCGGAGGTCACAGTAGGCGATGAAGCCTATGAGATGCTGTTTCAAGGCAAGCTGGCATCATCCGCCTCAAAATTTTGTGATCTGCCGCTGGACAGGCTCCGCCCTTTCTTCACCGCGGATATTGGTTTTCACCCATATCCGCAGGAGAAGCTCAAGGCGTTTTCACAGCAGCTTGCAGAGCAGGGCATCTATGAGAGAATCATTGTGCGCCCCATTCCCGAAAGCGAGGACTATGAGATCCTCGCAGGGCATAACCGCACTGAGGCGTGGCGGCTGACAGAACACGCAACGATCCCTGCTGAAGTCGTGAACGCCGATGATGCGAGAGCAGTCTCCATTGCTGTTGCCACGAACCTTCTGCGGCGGCAGGATCTTACCATCATAGAGCGCGGCAAGGCGTACAAAGCAGTGCTTGATGCAGAGAAACGACAGGGGTCAAGAACAGACATTGGAACTTCTGGCGAGAATCGCCAGAAGTTCCTCACCCGTGAAATTGTTGCCGATTTCTTCGGCGTGACCGAGTATGAGATCCGTAAAGCCATCAAGCTGGCGGGGTTGATCCCACCTCTCGCCGACATCCTGGAGAACAACCCGCGCAAGCTGCCGATTGCCTGTGCCGAGCTGATCGCTGACTATGACGCAGCCACGCAGCAGGCATTTGTGGAGATGTGTTCTATCGAGGACTACACGCTCAATAAGGCTGCTATGCAAAGCATCGTCCATGCCTGTCCACCTCCATCTGCAAATCATCAGGATATTTTCGCCGCATGGCGGCAGGCACGCGCAAGGGAGACACAGAGACGTGCTGCACAGCCGAAGAAAATCAGCTTTGACCGCAGAAAATTTGCCCCCTACCTTGAGAGGTTGGGCAGTGATAAGGAAATTGAAGAGCTGTTTTTGGAGTTCTTGCGGCAGCGGGTCAACTGATGTATAATCACAGAAAAGAAAGAGAGGGCTTAACGCTATGAGCGAACAGGATAAGATACAGCTTTTTGAGAATCAGAAAATTCGTACTGCATGGGATACAGAGAAAGAAGTATGGTATTTTTCTGTTACCGATGTCATTGCTGTTTTAACAGAACAGCCTACCGCACGCGGGGCAAGCAACTACTGGGCCAAACTCAAGCAGCGTTTGAAAGAGGAAGGGGCGGATGAACTGCTGACAAATTGTCAGCAGTTCAGTCTGTCGAGGAACCCAGTCTGTGATTAAGAGCAGACAGGGTCTCGAACATATATGAGCGAAAAAACAGCAAAGCGAAACGAGGACAACAGATTCCTCCATTTCCATGTGGCCAATTTTTTCAAGTTCATGGCGGCAAACTTAAGCTTCACCCAGTTTGTGACCTGAGCCAAGCCTCTGTACTGCGTATAACGCATCGCGTGTTTTTCCTTGGCATCCGCGAAGACCCGCTCAATGGTTTCTTTTCGGCGCTTATAGAGCTGTGCGTACGCGGGCGTATATCGGGCGTCGTCCGCCAATTCCTCATAGTCCTTCCAGATATGCCGCTGCACCGTTTTGATACAGTCCCTGGAATGCGTACACCGTTCTCTGGTCGGACAGGCCGCGCAGATATTCGGATCGCTCTTGTATTCCCTATATCCATCCCGGTTCGTCGTGCTGTATTTCAAGGGCTGGTATTCGGGACATATCACGCAGTCGTAGAATTCATCATAGACATACTTCCACCACTCGTGTCCATTCTTCATGGTCTGCGGGCGCTTGTAGGCTGTGGAAAGGACTCTGCCATCGCCGAACACTTTCTTGCAGATATGAGGCGTTTTGTATGCGGCATCGGCCACAACGGCCTCCACCTGTGGAAAATTTTCCGTTACTTTGTCGTAAACTTCATCAAAGGCCACGCTGTCATGGACATTGCCGGGTGTCACGACTGTTTCCAGCACGAAACCGTTCTTGTCGCAGGCGGTATGCGCCTCATAGGCGAACTGCCGCTTGTGCTCTCCCTTTACGAATAAGCCACAGTCTGAGTCTGTCGTGCTTTTGGTTACAGTACGAAAACCCTGTTTCTTCCTGCGGGCCAGCTTCTTCTTAGAGGTGTTGTCTTTGTGCTTCCTGGGAGAGGCCGGAGGATCGTTGTCATCATCAAAGGGCTTTTTACCATGCGCTTCTCTATCCGCGTTGACCTCTTCCATCAATTCTTTTGCATAGTGCCTGGCAGCTGCTGGGATCTGTTCCTTTATCTGCTTCTTCGTATTGGCGTTGGCCTTGATGTGAGTACCGTCAATGAAGACAGCCTTGGGAGACAGATAGCCTGCCTTGGCTACCTCATCCAAAATCCACGCAAATACCCGATCCACGGTCTCTTCGGTGAACCGATGCCGGAAGTTATAGCTCACCGTGGAAAAATGCGGCGTTTCCTCCTGCAAGGGATAACCGAGAAACCAGCGATAGCAATTGTTTGCGCTGACTTCTTCCGCTGTCCGCCGCAGCGAGGGAAGGCCGTACAGATGCTGGATCAGCACCATCTTGAACAACACCACCGGGTCGATGCTGGGGCGTCCATTATCCTCACAATAGAGCGGCTCCACCATTTCATACAGCTGTGTGAAGTCCACCGCTGCATCTATCTTTCGCAGCAAATGCTCCTTCGGCACCAGTTGGTCTATGACTACGAACTCTACCAGATCTCGATCCATTTTCCCGCGTTCCAGCATCTTTTCATCACCCGACTCTATTGTACCATATACACGAGAAAAAGCCCAGCATTTGATGGACTTTTTCGACGAGCTGAAAAAACCACCCATTCGGGTGGTTTTTTCTTTTGCTGTTTTTTGCCTGCGCGCATTTTTCAGCGGCAGATGCGCGCGATGCGGTCGCTGATGAAGGTCAGCAGCGCGTCGAAGGTGCGCCCTGTGCGCTTTTCAATGCTGTATACGCTGATGCGCTCGTCGCCGTCCTGCCCAATGAGCGTCACCTCGTCCCCCACCTTGCAGGGAATGCCGGTCACATCGATGATGGACTGGTCCATGCACAGCTCAAGAAAGCGGGTGCGCCGGCCATGCACAAGGATGGGCCCCTGCCCTCTGGCATAGTCCACCGGGATCCCGTCGGCAAAGCCGACGGAGAGCGTGGCGAGCTGCAGGTCGGTGCCGCTGCGGAACTTCTGCGGATAGCCGATGCTCTCGCCCGCGGGCATGGTGTGGAGGTTTGTGATATAGGCGCGCAGAGTGATGATCTCCTGAATGTCGACCGGCTCAACGCCGTCCTCCATCACGAGATGCCCGTAGAGGATGCCGCCGACGCGTACGCTGTTGTGGAAAGCCTCCTCGAACCAGGTCACCGCCGCGCTGTTGCAGCAGTGGACATACTGCGCGCGGATGCCCGCCGCCTCGATCTGCCGCAGGCCCCGCATAAAGCGGTCATGCTGCTCGATGGTGAAGGCGTCGTTCACACAGTTCGTCGCCGTAGCAAAGTGCGAGTACACGCCGCACACGGAGAGGTGCGGACAGGCGGCAAGCGTCGTGAGCAGCACCGCAAGATCCTCGCCCGGCCGGACGCCCAAACGGTTCATACCGGTCTCGATCTTGATCTGAATGCGGCCGACACGCCCCTCTGCCGCGCAGAGCTCTTCGTAGGCAAGGGCGCACTCCGGTCGGAAGATCGAAATGATGATGTCGTTATGCAGCGCGATATGATACTGCTGCGGCGCAATGCCGCCGAGCAGCATCAGGTCGCAGGCCACGCCGCGGCGGCGCATTGCGGTCCCTTCGCACAGGGCGCCCACGCCGATCACGCGCACCCTGCAGTCGTTCACCAGCACATCGGTGATCTCCTCAGCGCCGTAGCCGTAGCAGTTGCCCTTGACGACCGGGATCAGCGTGACCTCCGGCCCGACATGGCGTTGGAGCTTGCAGTAGTTTTCGATCAGCGTCGCGCGGTCAAGCAGAAGATAACCGCTCTTTTCCAAAATATCGTCGTTCTTTGCAATATCCATGGTCGTTTCCTTTTTCCGCCCTCCCGCCTGCAATCTCCCGCGGGAGGGTCTGCACCCTTCCGCGGGAAGGAGAAAAGAGCCGAAGCGGCCGGTACGGCGCTCCGGCTCTTTTCTGGAGAGAGCTTTTTGATACTCTATGCTTTTTTCCTGTGCGTTCTTCTTAGAACAGAAAGTGCGCGATGGGGCAGACGATCAGCAGGCTGATGATAGTACGCTCAAGGAAGATCACGAACAGCTCCCAGATGTTGAGGGGCAGCTTGGAGCCGAGGATCAGACCGCCGACCTCGGAGAGGTAGAGCACCTGCGTGACGGAGACGACCGCGACGATGAAGCGGGTCATGTCGCACGCACCGGCGCCCGCGATCAGGATGGACGGGGTAAACATATCGGTAAAGCCGATGATCATCGTGGAAGCGGCAGCGGAGGCATCCGGCACCTGCAGCAGCTTGAGCAGGGGCAGGAAGGGCGTGCCGAGGACCTGGAAGATGTTGGTGTAGTTGGCGCAGATCAGCGCAATGGTGCCGATGCACATAACGGTGGGCAGGATGCCGAACCACATATTGCAGGCGTTCTTTGCGCCGTTCTGAAGGAACCCGCCGATGCCGGGGAAGTGAGAAACGCGCTTGAGCGCGAGGTCCATGCCGTACTCGCTGGAGCTCTTGTAGCCCTCGGGGATGGTCTCAGGCGCAGCTTTGCCCTCGATCACATAGGTCTCGGGCTTTTTGTGCAGGGGCCACAGCAGCGGGCAGATCAGCGCGCAGATGATGCCGACGAAGCAGATGAGCAGGTAGTAAACGCCGAAGTACTGCACCATCCCGACCTGATCGAGCACGACCAGCGCAAAGGTGATGGAAACGGCGGAGAAGAGCGTCGCGATGATGCTCGCCTCCTTAGCGGTGTAGTAGCCGCCCTCATACTGGTTGAGGGTCAGCATGACACCGAGCGTGCCGTCGCCGATCCACGAGGTCACGCAGTCGACCGCGGCGCGGCCGGGGACCTTGAAGAGCGGGCGCATGAGCTTCGTCGCCAGCGCGCCGACATACTCGAGCAGACCGAAGTCGGTCAGCAGCGGCAGCAGGAAGGACGCGATCACATTGATGATGACCAGCGTGCCGATCAGATCATAGAGCACGAAACCGCCTTGATCGGCGCTGGAGATGGCATAGAGGATGCCGCTCCCCTTGTCGGCGCCCAGCTCAAGAAATGTGATCCACGCGAAGATCGCACCCAGCACACGCACGACGATCCAGAACGGACCGCAGATGAAGCAGCTGTTAAGTACGGGGCTTTCCATGATGAACTTGGGCTTTGCCAGCGCCACGAGCGTCATCACAGCGGAGATCGTCACGATCGCCACGCTCAAAATCGGCAGGAATCCACCGATCGCACCGGCAATAATGTCCGCGATGATCTTGACCGTGACCGTCCACTCGCCTGCCGCGTTTTTGACCGGGATCATAAAGAGAATAACACCGATCGCGGACGGAATGATAAACATCGCTTTCAGTTTACCTCTGTTTTCCATATTCTTCCTCCTCTTATTGTTGAACATATAAAAATGTTTCTTTTTTCTTCCCGCATTTTTTATATGTTCTCAACAAACATCTTACCTTTCTTTTCCAGAAGGTCAAGTGCCAGTTAGGCCTTTGCCTTGTGTGCCACATGGCATATGCCGTCCGGCTGAACAAGCGCGCCAGTCGCTGTCCTCCCTCAGTAAGCTCAGTCTGGAGGATTTCCGCAATGTGGAGCAGTCCGCAAATGCGGCGAGGAACGCCCAAAAGGCAAAGTATCAGGGAATGCTCTCCCGAATATCCCCATATCATACAATAACTCTAACTCTATGATGCGGAGGATAATTTCACGAACGAGCTGCAAGCCTTTGAAAAGCACCTGCACGAAAATGAGAAAAGCCCCGCCGCGATAGAAAAATACCTACGCGACGCCCGCGCCTTCCTGCTCGATGCTGAACACAGGCAGAAAGATCACCGTCTCCGTTTCCAAGTAATTCAGGTAGCAACCGACGGCGCTGATTCCGCCGGTCAGAGCAAAGGGTAAACTCACCGTGTCCAAACAGCAGTCCCGAACCTCTTGATTCACCCTTTGCTCGAAGCAACGACAGCAGGCAACTGTACAGCGCTGTGCGGTCCTGGTTTTCGGCAAAAATGCGGTCGCTGATAGCAGGGCTTGTCCTGGCTGCGGCTCAGATTCTCTCTTGTGAATACGATCTTCTGTGCCGCTTCGTCCAGTCCGGCGTCCTCTACAAAGACTCATATGAATTGCCCATCAAACCATCTGTATGCAGTAGCCTTCCTGTTCTTTGCCTTTGGCAGGCGGAAAGGCAGCAAAATGAAAGGGTATCATTTCCACTACTGCTTTCTCCTGTCCGTAAAACATCAAAGGATTGTTTTCCGTAAAAAACAAGGACTTAATACCATTTATACTTGCAAAAGATACCATCGGTTGACAAGGGCAGACAATGCTTTCCAGCGAGCAATCCCTGTATGTCTCATCCAGCTCAGGCCGCCGCGCAGCGCTCCGCCTCAATCGCCGATGGGAAACCTGGGATACGGCTCCGCCCAGGTCAACCCTTCATAGGCCTTCCACTCGCCGGTGCGATTGTCGATAATGAAATGAAAATCTCCGAAGCCCTGAGCAGATGTCTTTTTCCCATTAAAGGATAGATTTACCCGGCAGGCTTGTGCATCCGATATTGTCGTGAGTTCAACGGGAATGCCCTCGCTGTATTTTGCAATGAGGTCAACTCGCTTATCAGCCATTTTTTCCGGGGGGTCAGCCTCGGGCAAGAAGATGTCATAATAGTCGACGCCTTCCTTTTTCGCCACATCGTCCCAGTATTCACGAAGGATTTTATCATATTCTGCCGCACCTATACTTTCCCCTGTTTCAATAATACGATATCCAAGCGCCCCATCAACGGGGTCAATCTTCTCAAAGGTATAGCTCACATTTTCCCATGCGTTATCTCCAAATTGTTCCAGCACAAGATAGTGCTGCCGCACCGCGATCGCGGCATAGTAATCGATGCGTGTCGTAGAATCGACCTTCTCTGTATTGGCCCATTTGAGAACGGCTTCTCTTTCCGCATCCTCCAACGGCAGCGCAGCTGTCAGCGCTGACATTCCCGGGAACTCACAGTGCAGCAGGCTTCCTTTCTTAGCGCTCGCCAGATCAATACTTCCGGACAGATACGAAATGTAATCCCGAGCAGCATCTTCTTGTAACATTTTTTCAGCAGAAAATACCCTTGAGTCCGGGCATTTCTCGTTCAGTACGATCCCGCTATCATTCAGGAAGCGCTCCAGCACCTCCTGAGAGTCGGCGCAAAGCTGTTCATACTGCGCCTTGCTGACAGGATCGTTTTCCAGCCACTGCACATCGGACGGCAGCACCAGCAGATACACATACTCATCATCGGCTCCGAGGACATACTCGGCGATGCCGAGAATCTCGGGGACAGGCAGTGCGTCATAGCCTCTCCATTCCTTGAAATTATCCCAGCTCATGGCGTCCAGCCACCATACGCTGCCCATTCCCCCGTCGGGATACGCCGCAAGCGCGTTCTTTTCCGACAGATGGAACAGCATGATTCCATACCCCAGATAGGCAGTCCCCTTGTCGCAGGCGGAGAGCTCTGCAATATCGTCCCATGCAGCGGGAACGGTGAGCGTCAGCGACAGCGTCGGCTCGGTCAGGCTTTTCATCTCCTGACCGTCGGTCTCCGTCGATCCCGGATCGTTCAGACCGTCGCCATCCTCCACGTGTTCTCTCCCACTGCAGGCGCACAACGCCGACAGCAGCAGGAGCGTCGTCAGCAGCAGGCCAACCGTCCGCCGCCGCGCAAAGCCTCTGACGCAAAGTCTTTTTTGTGTTGCTCCTGTCATTTCTCTCATCTCCTTTGTCATCGTATACACGCGTCGGAGAAAGCGGGCATATCACGCTTGCTCCAAAAATTCCTTAATCCTTGCCACGCCTGCGTAGATAATGGGAGGATTGGCCTGTACGACCAAGGATGGGGCGTGCGTCAGGCCAAGTGCGGTCGCTTCCTGAAGATACTGCTCTGCGTCCCGCTCCACAAAGGGAATCCCCGCTTTTTCCAGAATGGGCTTGATGATATGGCAGTTCGGGCAGGTTGAGGTGGTGTAGAGATAATATCCCCCGGCCGGCTTTCCGGCCGCCTTGTCCTCCCGCCGCTTCGGGCAATCTTCCTGCGCACCGCCCACCTGATAGGTCTTCCTGTCCAGAAATTCCTGACTCTTGCCGTCGTTCCAGTTCTGCACCGGACGGTAGTAGCCGGTGATGCGGCTGTAGACCTCCGTGGTCTTCCCACAGATCGGGCAGGTCTTCTGTTCGCCCTCCAGGTAGCCGTGCTCCGTGCAGATGGAATAGGTCGGTGACAGCGTGTAATAGGGCAGCTCATAGTTCTCCGCGATCTTGCGCACCAGCGCGGCGGCAGACTGCCAGCTGGGCAGCTTTTCACCAAGGAAGGTATGGAACACCGTGCCGCTGGTATAGAGGGTCTGAAGCTTATCCTGCACATCCAGCGCCGCAAACACATCCTCGGTGTAGCCAACGGGCAGATGGCTGGAATTGGTGTAGTAAGGCGTCCCTCCCTCGTGTGCGGTGATGATATCGGGATAGCGCGCCTTGTCGTGCTTGGCCAGGCGGTAGGCGGTGGATTCCGCCGGGGTCGCCTCCAAGTTATAGAGGTCGCCGTACAGTTCCTGATAGTCGCTCAGCCGCTCACGCATATGCTTGAGCACCCTCACGGCAAAATTCTGCGTTTCCTCGTGGGTCAGATCCTTGCGGAGCCAGTTGGCGTTCAGCCCCGCTTCATTCATGCCCACAAGGCCGATGGTGGAGAAATGGTTATCAAAGCCGCCGAGATAGCGTTTGGTATAGGGATACAACCCTTCTTCCAAAAGCTTTTCTACCGTTGTGCGCTTGATCTTCAGGCTGCGGGCGGCAATGTCCATCATACGATCCAGCCGGGCGAAGAAATCCGTCTCGTCCCTGGCAAGGTATGCGATGCGGGGCAGATTGATGGTCACGACGCCCACAGAGCCGGTGGACTCGCCGCTGCCGAAGAAGCCGCCGCTTTTCTTGCGCAGCTCCCGCAGATCCAGCCGCAGGCGGCAGCACATGCTGCGCACGTCACCGGGCTCCATGTCGGAGTTGATATAGTTGGAGAAATAGGGCGTACCGTATTTGGCGGTCATCTCAAAGAGCAGGCGGTTGTTCTCCGTCTCGGACCAGTTGAAATCCTTCGTGATGGAATAGGTGGGGATGGGGTACTGGAAACCGCGGCCGTTGGCGTCGCCCTCGATCATCACCTCGATAAATGCCTTGTTGATGAGGTCCATCTCCGCCTGACAGTCGCCGTAGGTGAAGTCCATGGGCTTGCCGCCCACGATACAGGGCTGATCGGCGAGGTCGGCGGGCACCGTCCAATCCAGCGTGATGTTGGAAAACGGGGCCTGCGTTCCCCAGCGGCTGGGCGTATTGACACCGAAGACGAAGCTCTCGATGCAGTGCTTGACCTCGTTGTAGCTGAGCTTGTCCGTGCGCACGAAGGGCGCGAGATAGGTGTCGAAGCTGGAGAAGGCCTGCGCCCCCGCCCACTCGTTCTGCATGATGCCGAGGAAATTCACCATCTGGTTGCAAAGCGTCGCAAGGTGCTTGGCTGGGGCGCTGGTGATCTTGCCCGTCACGCCGCCAAGCCCCTCCTGAATGAGCTGCTTGAGGCTCCAGCCGGCGCAGTAGCCGGTGAGCATGGACAGGTCGTGCAGATGGAGATCCGCGCTGCGGTGGGCATCGCCGATCTCTTCATCGTAAATCTCGCTGAGCCAGTAGTTGGCGGTGATAGCGCCGGAGTTGGACAGGATCAGCCCGCCCACAGAGTAGGTGACGGTGGAGTTTTCCTTGACCCGCCAGTCCGACACCCGCAGGTAGTCGTCCACCAGCTTTTTATAGTCCAGCACGGTGGAGTGCATCTCCCGCAGCTTCTCCCGGTTCTTCCGGTAGAGGATATAGGACTTCGCTACGGCGGCATACCCGGCGCGCTGCAGCACCGCCTCCACGCTGTCCTGAATGTCCTCCACGCCGATCTCGTTGTTATTGACCTTTCCGGCATAGTCCGCCGTTACCTGCAGGGCAAGCAGGTCGATGATAGCTGTGTTGTAGGGGATCTTCGCCGCGTCAAACGCCTTGGTGATGGCATTGGCGATCCTGGCAAGGTCAAAATCCACCCTTCTTCCGTCCCGTTTGATGACCTGGTACATGCTTGTCTCCTCCTGTTCTCTATTGTCCGCGGATCTGTGTGTTCGGTATATATGGCAAAACGCTGTCCCGCAGCGCCTTGATCTCGTCCTCGCTCAGGGGGCTCACGCCGCCGCCGACCAGCGCGCCCGAGTCCGCAAACGGCTGGAGGAAATAGCGCCTCGCGCCCTTCAGCCAGCGGCCGAGCTCCTCCATGTCCCGCGGCGTGTGCAGCGGGGCGCAGACGGTGGTGCGGAACTCGTAGTCCACCGTGCCGTCCATCAGCAGGGCGGCGCTCTCCCGCACCCTGGAAAGGCAGTCGATGCCGCCGCAGGTTTCCGCATAACGAGAAGGGCTGTTCTTAATGTCCATCGCCACATAGTCAAGAACGCGCTCATGCAGAAGCGCCTTGAGCATGGCGGGGTTGGTGCCGTTGGTGTCCAGCTTGACGGCATAGCCAAGACGGCGAAGCTTTTCGAGAAACTCCGGCAGCTCCGGCTGGAGCGTCGGTTCCCCGCCGGTGATGCAGACACCGTCCAGCTTTCCTTTCCGCCGTTCCAGAAAGGAAAGTACCTCCGCTTCCGGTATTTCCGACCCTTCGCTTTGCTCCGGCAGCACCAGGCCCGGATTATGGCAATAGGGACAGCGCAGATTACAGCCGGATAGGAACACCGTACAGGCGACCTTGCCGGGGTAGTCCAGCAGCGTCAGTTTCTGTAATCCGCCAATGCGCATGGTGATGCCTCCCTCCTCCTAAGCGAGAATCTGTAACACAATAATCATACCGTATATTGCGTTTTATGTCAATATAAAAACACAATATATTGTTTGTGTTGTTTGAGTGTTTTCATCAGGCGCAACTCCTGTCCGGTATCTGCCGGACAGGAGTGGACAGTAAAGCAGGCGGCGCTCAACTTCGGTTGAGTGCCGCCTGCTTTTGCATATCTAAGGGTTGAAAATCGCTTGTTTTTCCCTCTGTGTGGCATTGTTCAAAAGCGAGCATATCTGGCTTCTTCTATTCACAGAGATTACCCTCACGGCACTTAATCAGAGCATTTCGGCGGCAATACCATCAGACGATGTTATTTCGTCAGCGGTCATGCGTTGCGTCCGCTGTGCCGTTTTGCGCAACAGGCCGAACAGGTGGAGACAAGCAACCTTTCCGAGATCCGGCTCGACGAAGAGACCCTGCCGGAGCTTCGCTCCCTCACCCACGCCCTCAATGAAATGCTGGAGCGCTTGAGCCGCGGCTTTGACGCTCAGCGGCAGTTCGTCGGCAACGCCGCCCATGAACTGCGCACGCCGCTGACGCTGCTGCAAACACAACTGGAGCTTTTCCCCGATGAGCATCCGGATATTCCGCCGGAAAGCGCGGCGTTCCTCGCCGCCCTGCAGGACGAAGTCCAGCAGCTCAGTCGGCTTACGCATGCGCTGCTGGACATGAGCGATCTTCAGTCCGTTCCGCGCAACGATGTCATTCTGCTCTCGCCCATGATCGACGAGGTCTTTGCCGACCTCGCCCCGCTGGCCGAGCGCAACGGGATTTCCCTCTCGCGTGAAGGGGAGAATATTACTGTTGTCGGCAGCGATATGCTGCTTTGCCGTATGTTTTCCAACCTGGTGGAGAATGCCGTCAAATACAACCATCCCGGCGGTATGGTGAAGGTAGATGTTCAGCAGCGGGACAGACAGGCGGTCATCCATGTAGCGGACACTGGCCGCGGCATCCCACAGGAATTCTGGCAGAGCATCTTTCAGCCCTTTTTCCGCGTGGACAAGTCACTCAGCCGCGAGCTTGGCGGAGCGGGGCTCGGCCTTCCGCTGGTGTGGGAGATTGCGCGGCTCCACGGCGGCCGCGTCTGGGTGGAGGAAAGCAATGACAATGGCAGTGCTCTGGCCGTAACACTTCTGTTGTCCGCATCGATCACAGACACCGTCAGGAGGTAAAACAGTATTTCTTACAAGTTATCTGATCACGGTCAAACCAAGAGAGGTACTTGAGCGCTGCTCTAAGGCGCCGGCCAAAGCTCAGCGCAAAGGGGCTGAGGTCAGACTGGAGCGGCAATCAGCGAAGAATCCCTTGCCAACACCGGGTGTGGATTTTAGGTTGTGCCCCCCTGTTTGAACAACGAAAGCTTGTCTATAGCTTTTACTGTGGCGTTGCCGGAAAATAAGAAAGCCACAGGGAAAAGCATCCTCTTGATAGGAACCTAACTTTACTTTTATCCGAAAATACGATAATATAAAATTATATATTCATACTCATTTTCAGATTAGAAGGTGGATATTCAAGATTTGCGAAGTTGCGCAGCCACCCCGAAAGGAGGCCCTATGATTCAATTTGAGCATGTCACCAAAAGCTATGAAAAAGCCACCATCCTGAAAGATTTGAATTTCACGATTCCGGATGGACAGTTCGTGATACTGATTGGCCCATCCGGGTGTGGTAAGACCACCACCATGAAACTCATCAACCGACTCTTGGAACCGGACTCCGGCATCATCTCCATCAATGGGAAGGACATCCGCTTGCAGGACAAGGTGGAGTTGCGCCGACATATCGGTTATGTGATTCAACAGATTGGCCTGTTCCCAAATATGACCGTAGCCCAGAATATTTCCGTTGTCCCAAAACTCCTCAAATACGACAAGACCCGCTGTGCTAAGATCGTGCAGGAGATGCTGAAGCTGGTTCATATGGAGGACTATGCTGAAAAGTATCCCTCCGAGCTTTCCGGCGGTCAACAGCAGCGCATTGGCGTCCTACGGGCTTTGGCGGCCTCTCCGCCTATTGTACTGATGGACGAACCCTTTGGTGCATTGGATCCGCAAACGCGAGAGGCTCTTCAGGACGAGGTGAAAAACCTGCAGCAGCGTCTTGGCAAGACCATCATTTTTGTCACCCATGACATGGATGAGGCACTGAAGCTGGCCGATATCATCATCTTCATGGATGGCGGAGAAGTTGTGCAGATGGCCTCTCCTGAGGAGATGCTGGAAAACCCCGCCACCGAAAGAGTCCGAAGTTTCTTGGGTAAGCATGCTTCTGGTACGCAGCCGCCTTCTAAGGTGGAACAATTCATGCGCACCAATGTGCAGTCCGTCCAACGGGATCGCGGTATTCTGGAATGTGCCGAGCGGATGGCACGCCACAGCGTGGACACCCTGCTGGTGGTGGACGAATGCAACCGTTATGCCGGAACAGTTTCCATCGGGGATATCCGCGCATGGGGTAAGGAATTGAAGACCATCGATCCCATCATCCGCCAGACTGCACGGACGGTTCGAATCGGAGATGATGCAAAGGAGTCCTTTGACTATCTGCTGGAATCCGGCGCCTCCTATGTGATCGTCCTCAACGAGGACGATACTGTAGCCGGCATCGTCACCAAAACCAGTGTGGCCCGCGCCGTTGCAGAGACACTGTGGGGTGATGAGAAATGAGAGCTCTCTTCGATACATACGGTGCCATGTTGGGGCATGCCATCCTGGTTCATACTGGCTATGTCCTGATTTGCGTGACCGTCGGATTTTTTCTGGGCCTGTTGCTTGGCGTTGCCCTTTCCCGAACGCCCCGGATATCCGGTATCGTGCTGCCTGTCATCTCTGTTTTACAGACGATCCCCGGGCTCCTATTTATCGGCGTGTTATTTCTCTGGCTGGGTATGGTGCCAATGACTGTCATCATTGCGCTGTCTATCTACGCCATGTTCCCGGTGCTGAAAAACACCTACACCGGCCTTTTGGGTGTGGAGAAAAAATATCTGGAGGCCGCCAGAGGCTGCGGTATGTCTCAACTCCAGTCCCTGCTGCGAGTTGAGCTTCCTTTGGCAATGCCAACCATCATCGCAGGGCTTCGCATGTCTGCAATCTATACTGTATCCTGGGCGGTGCTTGCGGCAATGATCGGGCTTGGTGGGTTGGGAGGCTTTGTCTATCAGGGAACATCGTCCAATAACAATACGCTGATCCTGCTTGGTGCGATCCCGTCTGCGCTGTTGGCTGTCGTAATTGGAGCTTTTGTAGACCTTCTGCAGAAAAGAGTGACACCAAAGGGGCTCCGAAAGGAGGGGAGATGATGAACTGGAACCTTGTGCTGGAACATCTCTTTATTGTCCTTGCCGCCAGTCTGCTGTCTATTCTTGTCGGAGTCCCTCTTGGTATCTGGGCCTATGTCTCATCGAAAGTTCGCCCTGTAATTCTGCGGATCGTTGATTTGCTTCAGACCATACCTTCACTGGCCATGCTTGGCATCATTATGGTCTTTCTCGGAGCTGGAAAAATCACCGTGATCATAGGCATCACACTTTACTCTCTTCTGCCCATCGTCCGCAATACCTGCCTGGGACTGCAGCAGGTCGATCCCGGTGTAAAGGAAGCCGCTCGCGGCATGGGCATGAGCAAACCATACCGCATCCTGATGGTCGAGTTCCCATTGGCGATCCCGACCGTGTTCACAGGTGTTCGCATCGCTGTTGTCAATGCCATCGGCACTGCGGTATTCGCGGCTTTTGTGGGTGGCGGAGGCCTTGGCGGCATCATCAATCGCGGTATCCGCATTCAGGATATGCGCCTGATTCTTACAGGCACCGGCTGCCTGATGATCATTGCAGTTCTGGCGGATTCACTTTTGGGGTGGTTGGAGCGGCAGGCTCGCCGCAGCCGAGGCGGTTCTCGAAAAATGTGGATCCCTGTGGCTGGTTTGCTGGTGTGCTTTCTGCTTCTGCTGCCTTACGGAAGGACTTCCGCCGGTGATCTCTCTCTTTATGATGGGGACTATTCTGAAACACAGCTTATGCACCACATGGTCAAAATGCTGGTGGAGGAGCAAACAGGCCTCTCAGTCAACATCGGTGACCAGATGTCTCAGGTGAATAATTTCAAAGCCATGGTCGGTAGCAATCACACCTGCGACCTTATGATCTCCTATGATGGTACCCTGCTGACCACCTTCTTCGGGCAGGATGTAGACGATGTACCGGCGGGAATGTCTATCTATGAGTATGTCAATCAGGTTTCCCGACAGGACTATGGTATGACGCTGTTGGATCAACTGGGTTTCGATAACACCTATGCCATCGGTGTACCGCAGGCTCTGGCGGAAGAATACGGCCTGAACTGCATCAGTGACCTGATTCCGATCGCAGGGCAACTAACCTTCGGCGCAGAACAGGAGTTTTTTACACTGGAAGGCAGTATGAAATACGGTCCCTTCACAGAGGCTTATGGGCTGCATTTCAAAGAGGCCAAGCCTGTGGACATGGGGCTGAAGTATGCTGCCATTGAAAACGGCAGCTTTGATGTTTCTGTGGTCTATGCAACGGATGGCCTGAACCGCAAGGTGGGGTTGAAAATCCTTGAGGATGACAAGGGCTTTTTCCCAGATTACAATGGTGCCTTTTTTGTCCGTGAGGATGTACTGGAACAGTATCCGGAACTGGAGGGCATTCTGAACCGGCTTTCCGGGAAGATTCCAACGGAACAAATGGCGGAGTTGACCTATCAGGTCGATGTTCTCGGACGGGATGTGGATGAGGTCGCCCGAGAATTTTTAGATAGTCTGAATTTGTAGAGGACTGTGTAACTCGTTATTGAGCGCTTACGTTCATTGCTCGTCATTTGTTGTACACCACTGAACGCGTTATAGTGGTGGGAAGTTTCGCAACTTCCCACCACTATTGTCCCATGTCTGTCCAGCCGCCCTCAGCTTTGACGGTTACAGAGTAATTACACCTCATCATATCATTAGGCACATTATCGCAGAAGGAGGATCAGGTGGGAGCTATTGATGTTCGCGCCGATCTTGTTGACCGCGGCGGCAAGTTTCTTCTGCTCGGTGTAGTCCACCTTTCTTGATTGTGCTGTTCATTAGAATTGTTCGATAACCCTCCCGAATTGTAAATGAGAATGCCGATTCCATCGCCATTTTCATACTCTGAAGTCGGGTTATCAAACAGGTCTATTCTCTTTCCGAAAAGAGTGTGTCCACATTTGCAGGAGTCCTTTCAACAGAAAAGAGCAAAAACACCGAGATACGCGAGAATTTGCAGCCGATTCCACAACAAACGTCCGCTTTGCTTCTTAACTTATGATTTCGTCTGGTTTGTTCGAACCTCTCCCTAAGTGTCAGTTTTTCACGATATCAAAAGAGCCTACCACAGGAAGAATATATTTTTCCAGATAATCTTCTTCACCGGATCCGTCTTTGAATTTATAATGATACGCATCTATCAAAATGATGTCA
>ENA-ORCN01001306-ORCN01001306.1-human-gut-metagenome-genome-assembly--contig:-NODE-1306-length-17412-cov-33.894202_pt1 | contig 17412 bp, 10 predicted proteins | sample MGYA00242984_ERZ507984 | MGnify/ENA primary metagenome ERZ507984 (study PRJEB26167, sample SAMN06115395) | human gut metagenome | host: Homo sapiens | place: China:Hubei | collected 2016-05-19... | reverse complement strand
GAGGAGCTGTTGGGGCCGCGGCCAGCAGGATGCGAGCGACAGCGAAGCAGACGCTGGGAGCCGCAACCCGGGCAGTGTCACCGAAGGTGACTGAGAGGGCTACACCACCAAACACCACAGCGGCGTCGTGATGAGCCAATTTCAATACCCGCGCCCCTCCGGGCGGTATGATTTTTCTGCATACCTTGCAGAAAAAGAGGCCAAGACCCATTCTGTCAGGTCTTGGCCTCTTTTCTGTTTCCTTTATAGGCCGAACAAATCGGCGTGTGTGCCGGTGCGGTACAAATACAACTCCGTATCTGTCTGGTAGTAAATCAGCAGCCAATCCGGCTGTATATGACATTCCCTATGGGGAATGCAGCTACCCGTCAAGCTGTGATCTCTATTCTGTGGCGGGAGCTGTTCAGGAACGGCCAGTACATTGACGACCTGCTGAAGCAAAGCCATATGTAATGCCGCTTCTGACACACTTTCAAATCTTTCTTAAATCTAGTGGAGCATTTTACTTCAAGCACTTTCATCCTCCAGCAACGAGCTGATCAGATTTTCAACCGGCCCGTTGTAGGTATGACCGCCGCCGTTATCCAGTTCTTCAAAGGCTTCCAGCGTGTCGGCATTCGGTGTTTCACTTTCATCCGGAATAGCAGCCCCCTGCAAGTAGGCAATAATATACAGCAGCTTGTTTTCCGGCACTTGGTCAATCAAGCTCTTCGCCAATTCTCTTATACTCATAACACACCCATCCTTTCGTGTAAAGTTTCAGGCTTATAAGTATTATAGCACTTTTTTTCTTTATTTAACAATCCTGCGTACCTTTTCCCAAAAAGCAAAAGCCCCACGACACACGCCGCTTTTCAGCGGTATATCGTAGGACTTTTTGGAGCTGGTGACAGGAGTTGAACCTGCAACCCACTGATTACAAATCAGTTGCGCTGCCATTGCGCCACACCAGCGAGTATCGTTTGCACAGGGTACTCTAGTAGAATACCAGAAACCTCCCCGCTTGTCAATATCTTTGTCCGGCCCGCTGTCGGCCCATGCAGCGCTGTTTCAGGGCGTTTCGAGACATCCGCGAGGCGATTCACGCAGATACGGCCACATTATGGCCGGAATGTGATAGAATAAAACAAGCTTAATATTTATGCTTCTTTCACAAGTTCCTGCCGCTTCGTCTTGAACTTCTGTGCAAAACTCACATTTTTCAGAGGAGGTTTCTATGATCTCTTATCGCAAGCTTGCAATGCGCGTTCTGGGGCATCCGCTGCGGGTGCCGTTCCCCCGGCCTGCGTCCCACCGAGTGACGGCGCTGGCGCTGACAGCCGCAATGGTGGCCGGCATGGCCGCACCGGCGTATGCGGATACCTATTACATAGGCGATGGTGACATCACAGTCACCAAAGACAAAAGCGGCACCTATGTCAAGCACTCGGGAAATCCTACTGCTACAAAGGACAGCGACGGCAATATCATCATCAAGGGCGGCAAGCGCTCAGAGGATACCACCGCCTCCGGCGGCGGCTCTTCTGAAGGCGGCACCTCCGCAGCCTCTCCCGCCCAACCCAAGTTGGCCACGCCCCCATCAGAAGACAGCGACAGCGAAAACGAAGACATGGTCTACCTCGGCGCCCCCAAGGGCAACGTGTCTTCTGACGACGGCAACGAGGAAAACGAAAACCAGACCGGCGACACCACCGGCGGCGAGGAAAACAAGAACCAGCCTGACGACACTACCGGCGGCGAAGAAAGCAAGAACCAGCCTGACGACACTACCGGCGGCGAGGAAAACGAGACTGATCCCACGAAAAAGGACCAGACCGGCGGCAAGAACACCGGCGCGGGAAGCTCTGACCCTGAGAGCAAAGGCTCTGAGAGCGGCACCTCCGGCTCGGCGGGCGGCACTCCCACCACCGGCAGCGAGACCCCTGCCGAAGGCACGGAAGGCACGGAAAGCACGGAGAGCAGCCTCTCTACACCCAAAAGCCAGTTCACGTACACCGGTGCATCCCTCAAGGTCGCCGACGCCAATGACGACGAAGAGACCCGGAACAAATCGACTACGGTCTTGGAACGCGCGGCGGAAAACTTCAGGAGCACAGCCGAAAACGTCACCAACTATGTCATCCGCATCATCAACAAGGCCAAAGGCAATGACAACACCCTCAACGTGACGCTGGACAATGTCAACATTAAGACCAAAAATGACGCCGCCCTCAGCGTCGAGGGCGCGGGCAACACGACGATCACGCTCAAGGGCGACAATACCCTCACCAGCGACGGCCAACATGCCGGCCTCGAGCACAACGAAAAGGACTATTATGGCAGAGAAGACACCGGCAAACTGACCATCACATCCGGAAATGAAAATGGCCGCAACACCGGCAGCCTGACCGCCACAGGCAGCGGTGCCTCTGCTGGCATCGGCAGCGTCTGGAACTCCGGCAACTATAGCGACAGTGGCGCCGGCGACATTGAGATAACAGGCGGCGACATCACCGCCATCGGCGCCTCCAGTGCTGCCGGCATTGGCAGCGGTTGCAATGCTACCGGCGAAACCAATATCACCATCTCCGGCACTGCCAAAATCAAGGCGCAGACCGAGCAGGGCGGCGCCGGCATCGGCAGTGGTTCAGGAGCTACTGGCAACACCAATATCACCATCTCCGGCGGCACCATCGAAAACGCGCAGGGCGGCTCCGGTGGTGCCGGCATCGGCAGCGGTGACGGAAGCACCGGCCAGACCACAGTCACCATCAAGAGCGGCACCATCAAGAACGCCACCGGTGGCAACACCGGCGACGGCATCGGCGGCGGTTGCGATAGCAAGAATATTACCGTCAAGATCGAGGGCGGCACCATCGAAAAAGCGAAGGGCGGCGACGGCTATGGTTCCCACGACGCCGGCGACGGCATCCACAGCGACGGCGAGCTCACCATTCCTGACAAAGCCACCATTGTCAGCGCCATCGGCGGCAACGGCGACAGCAGAAACAGCAGCAGTAACGCCGGCCACGGCATCTACAGCGGCGGCAAGCTCACCATCAAGGGCGACATCGGGACTGCGCAGGGCGGCAAAGGCAAAACTACCGCCGGCCACGGCATCTACAGCAAAGGCGACCTCAACATCTCCGACAACGCCACCATCACGAACGCTACCGGCGGCGCTTCTACCGATGGCTACGCCGGCGACGGCATCCACAGCGACGGCAAGCTCACCATCTCCGGCGGCACCATCGGAACTGCGCAGGGCGGCGTCGGCAATGCCTCCGGCGGCAGCGGCATCCTTGGCAAGACCATGGAGATCCTTGCCGGTACCATTCAAAAAGCCATCGGCGGCAACTCCACCGGCACCGGCGAGAACGACACCGGCGGCGACGGCATCAGCGCCAGTAAGTTCACCATCTCCGGCGGCGAGATACAGCAGGCCACCGGCGGCGCTTCTACCAACGGCAGCGGCGGCAGCGGCATCCGCAGCAACGGTAACGGTACACTCACCATCAAGGGCGGCAAGATAGAGCAGGCCACCGGCGGCGATTCCGAGAAGTACGGCGGCAGCGGCATCTACAGCAGCAGTAAGCTCACCATCTCCGACAGCGCCACCATCAGAACCGCGCAGGGCGGCGACGGCAAAGGCAAGAGCGGCGGCAGCGGCATCTACAGTTACGGCGACCTCACCATCTCCGGCGGCAAGATACAGAAGGCCACCGGCGGCGCTTCTACCGATGGCAACGGCGGCAGCGGCATCTTCAGCGGCAGTAATCTCACCATCTCCAGCGGCACCATCGAAACCGCGCAGGGCGGCGACGGCAATGCCTCCGGCGGCATGGGCATCCGCAGCGGCGGTATGCTCACCATCTCCGACAACGCCACCATCGGAACCGCGAAGGGCGGCGACGGCACGGCGGACGACGGCACCGGCGGCACTGGCATCTACAGCGCCGGTAGGCTCTTCATCTCCGGCGGCGAGATACAGAACGCTACCGGCGGCAACGGAGGCAGCGGAGGCAGCGGCGGCAGCGGCATCCGCGGCGATTACGTTGTGAATATTTCGGGCGGTATCATTAAAAATGCCGAGGGTACGGGCGGCGGCGCAGGCATCGGCGGCGGCGCGAACTCCTTCCAGGATACCACCATCAACATCTCCGGCGGCACCATTGAAAAGGCCACGGGCGGCGTCGGCGGTGGTGCAGGCATCGGCAGTGGCAAAGGCTCTACCGGCGAGACCAAAATCGACATCACCCAGGATGCGCTCGTGTACGCGTATGGCAGCGGCGGCGCAGCCATCGGTTCGGGCGAATCCTCCACCGGCAAGACGACCGTCAACATCCACGATACAACTGCCGGAAAGGGTGTCAAACATGCTTTTGCCTACGACGGTGCAGGCATCGGCAGCGGTCATTACGCCTCCGGCCAAACTTACATCACCATCCGCAACGCGTCTGTGAGCTCTCTGGAGTCCTCCGCTGATTCCACTAATAACCCGGGCGCTGGCATTGGCAGCGGCAAAGGCGCCAAGGGCAACACCGCCATCACGATAGAAGGCAGCACGGTAAAGGCCGTCGGCGGCAACGGCGCAGCCATCGGCAGCGGCAGTGAAGGAGACTTCTACAGTCCTCCTACGGGTACGCCGAACGCCCTCAAGACCATTATCCATATCACTGACAGCAACGTCACAGCCTCCAGCGACTCCAGTGCAGCCATCGGCAGCGGCAGCTATTCTACCAACGCCACGGACATCGAGATCACCGGCGGCACCATCAATGCTTCGAGTTATGATGGTTCCGGCATCGGCAGCGGCGATAGCGCCAAGGGCGACACCGACATCCACATCACCAACAGCGATGTCACAGCCAAGGGCTTTATCGACGTCAGGTATGTAAGCCACGGCACAGGCATCGGTTCCGGTATCAATTCTTCCGGAAAGACTACCATTGATATTTCCGGCGGCACTGTTAAGGCCATGGGCAGCGGCGACGGCTACAATGGCAGCGCGGGCATCGGTTCAGGCAGCGACTCCACCGGCGACACCAGCATCACTCTCCGCGACGGCGTGACCGTTACGGCCACCGGCGGCGGTAATTCCTCCCTTGGCGGCGGCGGCGCAGGCATCGGCAGCGGCAGCGACGCCAATGGCAACACCACCATCCTCATCGAGGGTGCAGCAAAAGTTACCGCTACCGGCGGCTCCACCGCTGCGGGCATCGGCTCCGGCCACTATGTCGGTGACATCAACGATCCCTCTGTGGGCAGCACCACCATCACCATCCGCAACAGCGACGACGGCCGCGTCATCCCCATCATTGAGGCCAAGGGCGGCAGCAATGAGAACGGATCCTGCTGGGCTTCCGGTGCCGGCATCGGCTCCGGCGGCAACACCCTTAATAAGACCACCATCAACATTGAGGGCGGCGAAATCACGGCCACGGGCGGAGTCAGCCTTGACTCTCGCAATCACTCCGACGAGCGGCTCAGCGGCGCAGGCATCGGCTCCGGCTCCAACGTCTCCGGCGAGACCGAGATCAATATCAAGGGTGGCACCATCACCAAGGTCACTGGCGGCAAATACGGCGGCGCAGGCATCGGCAGCGGCAGCAGTGACACCAAAGACGACAGCAAGAAGGGCGCTGTCACCATCAACATCACCGACGGCACCATTGAAAAGGCCGAGGGCAAGAACGGCGGCGCCGGCATCGGTTCGGGCTATTACGGTCGCTCTTCCACGGTCAACATCTCCGGTAACGCCGAACTCAAAGACGTCAGGGGCGGCAATCTCGCTGCCGGCATCGGCTCAGGCTATGACTCCGACAAGGTGGACGTCGTGATCGACGGCGGCACCATCAACGCAACGGGCGGCGATTCCGCTGCCGGCATCGGCTCGGGCCTTAATAGCCGCAGCAGCGTGACCATCAAGAGCGGCACGGTCAACGCCAAAGGCAACCAGCATAGCAACAACTTCGGTTCTTCGGGCATCGGCGGCAACTACGCCGATGTCACCATCAGTGGCGGCACCATCACAGCCACCGGCTATGACACCGGCGCCGGCATCGGCGGCAGCGACAACAACAACTCCAGCAGTATCACGATAACCGGCGGCACCATCACCGCCACCGGCACCAGCGACGCCCCTGCCATCGGCGGCGGCAGCGTCTCCATCAGCAATACCGACTCCGCGCTGGACATCACCGCAACCGCCCCCGACGCCGACAATGCTATCCAAAGCAGCGACGGCAAGAAGCTGGACAAAGTCATCCAGCTCGCGGAAAACGGCAAGAAGGGCCTCGTGAAGCTCGTAAAGAGCGGCACCACCAGCATCTCGCGGCTCTTCCACAACGGTGTCTACGCGGACAGCCATTCCACTTCTCACTCCCCCGACCGCGTAACGCCCGAGATGAGTGAGGCAGAAAAGGCCAAGTACGGCGACATCGCTTCTGTCCACAACTGGAAAGTCAGCGACCATCAGGAGCCGACCTGCGGCAAGGACGGCTACATCGATTACATCTGCATGGTGGACCACTGCGGCACCACGTTCCGCCACACTCTCCCCGCCACCGGCCAGCACACCTGGAACGAGGGTGTCGTCACGAAGAAGCCCACCTGCACTGAGCTGGGCGTGCGCACCTTCACCTGTACCGTCTGCCACAATACCCGGACTGAGGCCATTGAGGCCCCCGGCCACGAGTACGGCGAGTGGGTCATTGACCGGGACGCTACCTGTATCGAGGAAGGCTCCAAACACCGTGATTGCATCCGCAGCGACGCTACCCAGACCGAGAGCATCCCCGCCACCGGCCAGCATCAGTGGAAAGTCCTCTCCACGACAGCGGCTACCTGCGGCCAGGACGGCACCGTCACCTACCAGTGCGAGGTCTGCGGCGATACGAAGACCGAAACGCTCAACGCCACCGGCCAGCACAGCTACGGCGCGGGCGTCGTGACCAAGGCCGCGACCTGCACCGAGACGGGCATCATGACCTATACCTGCGTCGTCTGCGGCGACAGCTACACCGAGAGCATCCCGGTGGATAAGACCGCCCACAAGTGGGATGCAGGCGTCGTCACGAAGGAGGCCACCTGCACTGCCAACGGCGTGCGCACCTTCACCTGTTCTGCCTGCGGCGATACCCGGACTGAGGCCATTGAGGCCCTCGGCCACGAGTACGGCGAGTGGGTCATCGACAGGGACGCTACCTGTGTCGAGCAAGGCTCCAAGCACCGTGACTGCATCCGTGGCGACGATACCCAGACCGAGGCCATCCCCGTCAGCAAGACCCACACCTTCGGCGAGTGGGTCATCACCAAAGAGCCTACCTGCACCGAGAAGGGCGAGAAACAGCGCAGCTGCACGGTCAGCGGCTGTGTCGTCACTGAGACGCAGGAGCTGCCCGCCCTCGGCCATCAGTGGAGCAGCTGGACGCCTGTCGAAGGCGACAGCAGCCGCGAGTACCGCATCTGCGAGGTCTGCAATGAGGTGGAGTACCGCGATGTCTCCCACAGCAGCGACAACAGCACCATCTCCACCGGCCTGCGTGTCCTTGACCCGGCTCAGGCCAACATCCTCCAGAACGTCCAGCTGGTCCAGCTGAACCAGATCAGCGATGTTCTCTACATTGATGTCACCCATGAGACGGCATCCCTGCATGGCGTCCTTTCCGATTTGACCGACCTCCGCTCTGAGCGCATCGAGACCGTTGTCTTCTCCACCGAACGCTGCACTTCCACCCTCTCCCTCTCCGATGTTGCAGCCCTCGGTGCGGGCGATACGCCTTTCACCCTCAGCCACAGCGGCTCCACCGCCAGCTTCATCGTGGGCGGCGCAGACCACACCGCACTGCTGAGGTAAGCACATTGCCATTCTCTATTCCTTCCACATAACGACCAAGGCCCCCGCAGTTCTGTTCCAAACTGCGGGGGCCTTGGCGTTTTATTATGATAAAATTTTACTTCAGCTCCCGCTGTACGGCAGCGAAGTCCTCGAGGGTCAGGGCCTCGGGGCGGATGCGGGCGTCGAAGCCCGCCGCCTCGATGGCCGCGATGACCTTATCTTTCGGCAGGCCGAGGCCGCTGGCGATGGCGTTGGCGGCGGTCTTACGGCGCTGGCCGAAAGCGGCACGGATGAGGGCAAAGTAGCCGTCCTCGTCCTCCACCTGTACGGCGGGAGTGGGGCGGATGTCCATCCGCACAACGGCGCTGGTAACCTTCGGGGCCGGGTAGAAGCTGCCCGGCGCGGCGGTGAACATCAGTTTTGAGGTGGCGTAGTAGCTCACGGCACAGCTGATGGCGCTGGACGCCCGGGTGCCGGGGGCAGCGGCCAGACGGTCGGCGGCCTCCTTCTGCACCATGACGGTGAGGTTCTGGATGGGCAGGCGGTCGCCCAGCAGCTTCATGACGATGGGGCTGGTGATGTAGTAGGGCAGGTTGGCGCAGACAGCCACCGGCATCCCGGGGAACTCCTCCTCGATGAGGGCGCGGAGGTCTACTTTCAGAACATCCTGCAATACCAGCTTGAAGTTATCCACGCCCGCCATGGTCTCGGCCAGCAGGGGCGGCAGGCGCTCGTCCACCTCGATGGACACCACCTTGGCGGCGCGCTGGGCCAGCTCTTTGGTCAGCACGCCGATGCCGGGGCCGATCTCCAGCACGCCCCAGCTCTTATCGACGCCGCTGGCGTCCACGATCTTGGGCGGCAGGCCGGGATTGATGATGAAGTTCTGTCCAAAGCCCTTGGAGAGCGCGAAATCGTATTTTTCGCACAGGGTGCGGATAACGGAGAGGTCGGTCAGCTCCGGCATATTGGTTTTCCTTTCTGTTTCTTGCTAAAACAGCAAAACCTCTCCGTCACGCCTGCAGCGTGCCACCTCCCCTATCGAGGGGAGGCCTTGGCATTCCGCAAAGCTTACTCTCTTCGCCAGAGGTTCCCCTCGGTAGGGGAGCTGTCTGCGAAGCAGACTGAGAGGTTGAGCTATTTACACGACTAAAGTTATTTTTAAGAAGTGTTTACTGCGCACTTGCAGCCTCCTGCTCCCCTTCTGCACCGGCCTCGGAGGAAGCCTCTGCCTCCCCTGCGGCCTCGCTGGAAGCGGTGCTCTCGGCTGCGGCCTCCGAAGAGGCTGCGGCGGAGTCGGCGGCGATGTCAGCGTCGTTCACGCCGCCCACGGTGGTGACACCGGTGAGCTGCTGTGCGCAGCTGACGGCGCGCTGTATCTGCGGGTCCGTGTCGAGGGTGTAGTCATAGTAGCTGACCTGCTCGTCGGCAGTCAGCGGGCGCTCCACGTCCACGGTCAGGCCGGTGCCGTCGAAGCAGGAGCCGTCGCCGCAAATGAGCTTTGCCACCGTGACCACGACAGCGCTGCCGTCCGAGAGGCGCTGGGGGCTGCTCTGGATGGTGCCTTTGCCCATCGTGGTGCTGCCCACGAGGCGGGTGCCGCACAGGGTGCGCAGGCTGGACGCAAAGAGTTCTGCCGCACTGGCGGTGTTCTCGTTCACGAGGCAGACGGTGGGCTGGCTGATGACCGAGTCGCCGGTGCTGCTGCCCAGCAGGGTGCGGTTGCCTGCCTTATCCTCCGCGTAGGCCAGCACGCCTTCCGGCGCGACGAGTTCGATGCAGCTGATGGCGTCATCAAGGATGCCGCCGCCGTTGTCGCGCAGGTCGAAGATGAAGCTCTGGGCGCCGCTGGCGGTCAGGCTGCGGAGCGCAAAGTCCAGCTCACTGGGGGTGGAGTTGTCGAACTGCCAGATCTTGATATAGCCCACATTGCCCTGCACCAGCGCGGAATCGACGCTGTTGGCCGTAAAGCCGGAGTGGGTCAGATCGGCGGTGTGCTGGGCGTTCTCGCTGTCCAGCCAGCCTACATTGACGCTCGTGCCACTCTCGCCCCGGAGTTTGTTCTGGACAGCCTCCACGCTGCCCAGACTTTTGATGTCTGCGCCGTCGATGGTGGTGATGTAATCACCCCGCTGGAGGCCGGCCTCCTTGGCAGGAGACTCGTCATACACTTTGATGACCTTGGCGTAGCCGGACTGGTCGATGGCCAGCTCCACGCCGATGCCCATCAGCTTGCCGCTCTGGGCGTTGAGCAGGTCGGTGTAGGCCGAGGCGGTGTAGTAGCGGGCGTACTTGTCGCCGGTACCCAGCAGATAACCGGCAGTCAGACGGTCGTACAGCACGGTCTCGTCGATGTCGTAGTAGTCGTTGGCGCGCACATAGCGGTCTACCTCGGCCACCTTGTTGTACATGCTCTCCTTTTCCTTCACGCTGGTGACGGTGTGGTCAAACAGCCGCATCGCCACCAGCATCGTGATGGAAAAAGTGACCGTCATTGCCAGAATGACGATGGTCACGGTCATCCCTACGGAAATTTTGCGGTTCATTCAGTGTCCTCCCCAGTTCAGACCAAAAACATCAGGATGACACTGCCCAGTACCGACAGCAGGAACACTCCTGCCAGAATCAGACAGCCCACCCGAAGGATACGCTTGCGTTTTTGCTCGTTCATTTCGCCTTGTGGCCTCCTTTGACCCCTCGACTTCAATTACAGTTGTGTTATCTTATCGGAATATAACCGCGGGGGTTGACCGCATTGGCCTTGGAGCCGCCCTTCCACACCTCGAGATGGAGGTGGTTGCCGGTAGAGTTGCCGGTGGAGCCCACATAGCCGATGAGGTCGCCCTGGTTGACATACTTGCCCGCCGACGTTGCCACCGAGCGCATATGGCCGTAGAGGGTGGAGTAGGCGTTGCCGTCTGTCATTTTGCCGTGATAGATGATGACATAGTTGCCGTAGCCGCCGCTGGACCAGCCGGCCACCTGCACATAGCCGCTGGCGGCTGCGTAGATGGGAGTGCCTGCGGGGGCGGCAAAGTCGATGCCGGCGTGGAGTTTGTTGACGCCGGAGACCGGGTTTTTGCGCCAGCCGTACTCGCTGGAGATGCGGGTATAGCTCCTGAGCGGGCAGATAAAGCCGCTGAAGCTCAGCTGGGGCTTGCTGGCCGCTGCCGCTGCGATGAGCTTCTGGATCTCCTTCTTGACGGCCTCGTAGTTCATCTCGTCCGACTCGATGGCCGCCTGGGCGTTCTTCTGGGCCTGCTGGGCCTCAGCGGCGCTCAGACGGGCCTCCTTGACGCTGTTGTTGAGCTCGTTCTGCTTGGACTGCATCTGCTTGTTCTGGGCGTCCAGCTCAGCCTTTTTGTTTTGCAGCTGGGTGCGCTCCTCCACGAGCTGGGTGCGGTCGGCCACGAGGGCTTCCTTCGCAGCCTTCATGTTGTCGAGTATCTCGGTATCCTTCACCGAAATGTCCTGCATGACCTCATTGAAGGTCAGAAGCTCGTACAGATCGTTCACAGACCGGAGCATGGCGACGCTGCCGCCGTCCCGCAGCTCCTGCATCGCGGCCATATGGCTCTTGAAATCGTCCCACTGGTCGGCGATCTCCTGCTCTTTCCGGGCGATCTCATTCTGCTTGGCGGTGATCTCCTGCTCTTTAACGCCGATGCTGTTCTGCACCTCGGAGATCTGGCTCTTGAGGACGCTGATCTGGCTCTGGAGCACCGAGACTTTTTCCTTCAGCTCAGACTCGAGGGCCTTGGCAGCAGCTTCCTTCTTTTTGGCGTCGTTCAGCTCCGTCTTATGCTGCTTGATGGACGCAGAGATCTTGTCCAGCTTGTTCTGCAGCGAGCTCATGCTGGTGGCCGCACTGGCCGGATAGACCGTCACGCTCAGCACGAGGCAGGCGGCGGCCAGAAAGGCGCAGGCGGCACGCATCATGGCCGAATGGCCCGACGGCTTTGCGTGGCGGGGCGGATGATGCAGGACAAAGCCTGCAGAATGCTTGTCGTGGTACACAGTAGGCCCCTCCTTACACGTTCAGGTGCTTGCGGATGGAGAACATACTGCCCAGACCGCCCACCAGAGCGCCGCCCGCGAGGCTGTAGGTCAGGATGGTGGGCCAGACATTTTCCAGCGGCACCAGAGCCGTACCCATAAGCATCTGCCACAGGCCGCCCAGCGTGGGCGACAGCTGAACAATGTAGGCATAGCCGCCGATGGTGGCAGCTGCCGTCAGGATGCCGGAGAGCAGGCCCATAGTCAGGCCCTCGATGACGAAAGGCAGGGTGACGAGGGCGTTGGTAGCGCCGACATACTTCATGATCTCGATTTCACGGCGGCGGGCAAAGACGCTCAGCCGGATGGTGGTACCCACCGTGATGATGCTGACAGCCATCAGCACCAGCACCAGACCGCGCCCGACCTTGGTGACAGCCTGCTGGACCTCCACAAAGGTCTTGGTCATCTCGATGGGAGCCGTGACGCTGTAGACGCCGCTGATGTTCTCGAACTGCTTGCTGATGGTCTCCATCTGGCTCAAATCAGACAGGGAGACGCGGTAATTGGCCTTGAAAGGGTTGTCGTTCTCGAACTCGTTCAGCAGGGCGGCATAGTCGGACATATACCCCTTGTACTGGTTGAGGACGTCTTCTTTGGACATATACTGCACCCGGCTCACACCTGCGGTGCCGCTGAGGGCATTGCCCACAGACTGGATGGTGGCGTCATCAGCCTCGGGGTCCACGTAGACCACCATCTCGTTCTGGCTGCCCAGATAACTCACCATGCTGTCCACATTGACTTCAATGAGGCTGGCGAAGATGTTCAGGGTCATGCAGACGCTGAGGGAAGCGATGCAGGCGATGGTCATGGCCCAGTGCTTGCCGAGGTTGCGCACGCCGCGCCGGGTGAGGAACCCAAACGTAGAGATTTTCATACGTGTACCTCCTCGCCGAAACTGGCCGGAACATCGGAGATGATGCGGCCATGCTTCAGGGTGATGGTGCGGCGGTTGAAGCGGCGCACCAGTTCATGCTCGTGGGTGACGACAAGCACCGTGATGCCCATCTCGCTGACGCGTTCCAGCAGTTCCATCATCTCAAGGCTCATCTCGGGGTCGATGTTGCCGGTGGGCTCGTCCGCAATGACGAGGCGGGGGCTGTGGGCCAGAGCGCGGGCCACGGCCACGCGCTGCTGCTCACCGCCGGAGAGGAACTCGGGGTAGACCTTTGCCTTATCTTCCAGATGCACCAGCTCCAGCATGTAGTTGACGCGCTCTTTGATGTCTTTTTTGCCGATGTTGGTGACATGCATGGCAAACGCCACATTCTCGTAGACCGTCATGGTGGGGATGAGGCGGAAATCCTGGAAGATGATGCCCATCTGGCGGCGAAGGAAAGGCACTTTGCCCCGGCGCAGCCGGGCGACGTCCTTGCCGTCCACCATGACGCGGCCCTCGGTGGGCAGCTCTTCGCGGAGGATGAGCTTGAGCAGAGTGGACTTGCCGGCGCCGGAGTGGCCCACCAGAAAGACGAACTCGCCGTCGTCTACATGGAAGTCGATGTCCTCCAGAGCGGGAGTATCACTCCGTTTGTATATCTTGGTGACATGTTCAAAATCTATCATGAGTATCTTGCTCCTGAAAAGTTTATTTGGCACAGAAGTTCCAGACCAAACCTCTCCGTCACGGCTGACGCCGTGACGCAACCCGGCCTTGTCGAGCGTATGCGAGACTGAGAGGCTATCCCTATTACAAAAGAAACCGGCCAGCATCGGGGTCGAGCGGCCGGTTTCGGCGTCCGCAGCCGGAGCGGCTGAGACGAAATATCAATATTTGGCCGGGTTGTTGGACAGGTACTTCTTGACCATGAGCGCTACCTTGAACACGATAGCGTCGTCGAACTCACGCAGATCCAGACCGGTCAGCTTTTTGATCTTTTCCAGACGATACACCAGCGTGTTGCGGTGGACGAACAGGCCGCGGCTGGTCTCGGAGACGTTCAGGTTGTTCTCGAAGAAGCGCTGGATGGTGAACAGGGTCTCCTGGTCCAGGCTCTCGATGCTGCCCTGCTTGAACACTTCGCGCAGGAACATCTCGCAGACCGTGGTGGGCAGCTGGTAAATAAGACGTGCGATGCCCAGATTGTCGTAGCGGATGATCTGCTTTTCGGTGTCGAACACCTTGCTGACCTCCATGGCGATCTGTGCTTCCTTAAAGGAAGTAGCCAGGTCCTTCACGTTGGCGATGGGGGTGCCGATGCCCACGACAGCCTTGATGTAATGCTCGCCGGACAGGGTGTCCACGATGCTGGCGGCCAGCTTCTCCATATCGGTGCGGTCGATGCCCTTGCGGATCTCCTTGACCAGGACGGTGTCCGTCTCGCTGATGTTGAAGACGAAGTCCTTCTGCTTGTCGGGGAACAGGCTGCTCACCACGTCGTAAGCGGAGATGTCGCCGCCGCTGGTGACGCGGACGATGAACACCACGCGGGAGACGTCGGTGGCAAAGTGGAGCTCACGGGCCTTGGCGTAGATGTCGCCGGGCAGGATATTGTCCAGCACCACATTCTTGATAAAGTTGGCTTTGTCGAACTTCTCGTCGTGATACTGCTTGATGCTCTGCAGGCTGATGGACAGCACAGCGGCAAACTGGCCTGCAGTCTCGTCCGCACCTTCCACAAAAACGGCATAATCGTTATGCTTTGCGCTGGAGAACTGCTGGTAGGTGTAGCCATCCCGCACGAAGCGGTCACCGGCCGTCAGACGCTCTGCCATAAAGCCCTCGCGCACCTCGCCGATCAGATTCAGCTCCGAGCAGGAGATGACAGCGCCGGTCTCATCCACCACGCCGACCACGCGGTCGATCGCGTCCTTCATCTGGTAGATCACGCTCTGAAATACTCTATTGGCCATAAATGGATACCCCTTTTCCTCTCTTGTGCAAACCGCAGGTGGGCGGGATTGTGATTTTTAACAATTTCGCCGCATTACATTTTATATTTTACACAAAAGAATTTACTTTTGCAACATATTTCACCAAAAAAAATTCTTCTTTCTTGTTGAAATTATCTTTCGGGGTCATTTTCGGGCCAAAAAGGGCCTTTCTGCGTGGTTCTGAGGGCTATTTTACCGGTAAAATGTGATACTTTTTTGAAAATCGGGTGAAAAGCAGTCCTTTACCCCGTGGTAATTTTCGCCACCTCGTCAGCTGTCAGCTCCCGCCACTGGCCCGGGGCAAGGCTCTCGTCCAGCGCAAGCCCGCCGATGGCGTCCCGGTGCAGGGCGTTGACGCCCGCACCGTAGACACCGAACATCCGCTTGATCTGATGATACACGCCCTGCCTGAGCAGAACGCGGACCGTCAGCCCGTCGGGGGTGAGGGCAGACACTTCCGCCGGCGAAAGGGCCGTGCCGTCGGCAAGGGTAACGCCTGCGGCAAAGCCGGCCTTCATCTCTTCTGTCAGCGGGGTGTCGATGACGACGGTGTAGGTCTTGGAGACATGGCGCCTGGGCGCGAGGATGTCGTGGGCAAAGCCGCCGTCGTCCGTCAGCAGGACGAAACCGGTGCTGGTCTTGTCCAGCCGCCCCGCCGGGAACAGCTCCCGCCGGGGATAGGCATCCCCCACCAGATCCACGACCGTCGTGTCCCGCTTGTCGGTGGAGGCGCTGACGACGCCCTCGGGCTTGTTGAGCATAAGGTAGACGAACTGCCGGTAGGCCAGCGCTTTGCCGTCCACAGCCACGGCGTCAGCCTCTTTCAGCTGGGTATCCCCTTTCTTGCAGACCGCGCCGTTGACCGTGACGCGGCCTTTCGCCAGCAGTGCCTTCGCCTCGCTCCGGGTGCATTGGGCCGTCTCGGCTAAATATTTATCGAGTCTCATGAAAACTCCTTCTGTGTGCAGAAAAGAGGCCGTTGCCTGCGGCAACAGCCTCTTTTCCTGTAAAATCACGTTTAGACGCTCAGATTTGCGTGTTGTTCCACAGCATCCGGGTTGGCGTCAAAGATGGGCTTGAGGATGTGAGCGATGAATTCCTCCACCTGCTGGGGAGCGCGGCCCACAAAGTTCTCCGGCACAAGGCCCGCCGCGATCTCTTCCTTGGTCAGACCAAAGGCCGGGTCGGCGGCGATGCGGTCCACCATGTCGTTGGGCAGACCCTCTTCCTTGACCTGCTTGCCGGCGGCGATGGCGTGCTGGCGCAGACGCTCGTGGAGCTCCTGACGGTTGCCGCCCTTCTCCACGGCCTGCATCATGATGTTCTCGCTGGCCATGAAGGGCAGCTCGGCCATCAGGCGGCTGCGCACGACCTTCGGGTAGACCACGAGGCCGTCGGTGACGTTGAGCATAATGTTCAGGATGGCGTCGGTGGCGAGGAAGCCCTCAGCCATGGCAACGCGCTTGTTGGCGCTGTCGTCCAACGTGCGCTCGAACCACTGCGTACCGGTAGTGAAGCTGGGGTTGAGCACATCCACCATCAGGTAGCGGCTCAAAGCGCAGATGCGCTCGCAGCGCATGGGGTTTCGCTTGTAGGGCATAGCGGAGGAACCGATCTGGTTCTTCTCAAACGGCTCTTCCATCTCCTTGAAGTTGGCCAGCAGGCGCAGGTCGGTGGCGAACTTCATGCAGCTCTGGCCGATGCCGGCCAGTGCGTTGAGGATGAAGGCGTCCACCTTGCGGCTGTAGGTCTGGCCGGACACCGGGATGACGGCCTCGCTGTCGAAGCCCATCTCCTCGGCGATGGAAGCATCCACGGCGCGGATCTTGTCGGCGTCGCCCTTGAACAGCTCCATAAAGGAAGCCTGGGTGCCTGTGGTACCCTTGACGCCGCGCAGCTGCAGAGTTGCCAGACGGTGGTCGATCTCGTTGAGGTCCATCACCAGCTCGTTGGCCCACAGGGTAGCGCGCTTGCCCACGGTGGTGGGCTGGGCGGGCTGGCAGTGGGTGTAGGCCATGCAGGGCATATCCTTATACTCCTCGGCAAATTTTGCTAGCTTTGCCAGCACGCCGATGAGCTTCTTGCGCACCAGCTCGAGGCCCTGACGCATCACGATGATGTCGGTGTTGTCGCCGACATAGCAGCTGGTGGCACCCAGATGGATGATGCCTGCTGCCTTGGGACACTGCTGGCCGTAGGCGTAGACATGGCTCATGACGTCGTGGCGCACCAGCTTTTCCCGCTCGATGGCGACTTCATAGTTGATGTCGTCCACATGAGCTTCCAGCTCGGCCACCATCTCGGGGGTGATATTGGTCAGGCCCTGCTTCATCTCGGCCCGGGCCAGCGCCACCCACAGGCGGCGCCAGGTGCGGAACTTGTTGTCGTCCGAGAAGATGTACTGCATCTCATCGGAGGCATAACGGGTGGAAAAGGGGCTGATATAACGGTCATGCTGAGACATGAAGATGTCCTCCTTGGGTAAGTTTTACGAAACCTCAACCTCTCAGTCTCGCTCCGCTCGACAGCTCCCCTACCGAGGGGAGCCTCTGGCGAAGAGATAAAGCTTTACGAAATGCCAAAGCCTCCCCTCGTTAGGAGCAACAACGACGACCGCCGCCAGTGGCGGAAACAGGGAGTCGCTGTTGGGGCCGCGGCCA
>ENA-ORCN01001303-ORCN01001303.1-human-gut-metagenome-genome-assembly--contig:-NODE-1303-length-17456-cov-45.642902_pt1 | contig 17456 bp, 14 predicted proteins | sample MGYA00242984_ERZ507984 | MGnify/ENA primary metagenome ERZ507984 (study PRJEB26167, sample SAMN06115395) | human gut metagenome | host: Homo sapiens | place: China:Hubei | collected 2016-05-19... | reverse complement strand
AGGTGTATCAACAAAGGCGCACTGTACACGGACAGGTTCGTTGCCGCAGAGATAGAGCATATCACCACGACCAATCAGCTGGTTGGCTCCTGTACGGTCAAGAATGGTCTTTGAGTCGATGGCAGATGTAACCTTAAAGGCGATACGGCCAGGGAAGTTAGCCTTGATATTACCCGTGATGATGCTGGTTGTAGGACGCTGGGTGGCAATAATCATGTGGATACCCACGGCACGTGCCAGCTGGGCGATACGGGCAATAGGAAGTTCTACTTCCTTGCCGGCTGTCATGATCAGATCACCGAACTCATCTATAATCACCACGATGTATGGCATATACTCATGTCCATCAGTCAACTTCAACTTGTGGTTGATATACTTCTGGTTGTATTCTTTGATGTTACGGGCTCCTGCCTTTTTGAGCAAGTCGTAACGGCTATCCATCAGTACACACAGACTGTTCAGGGTTCTAACCACCTTGGTTACATCGGTTATGATAGGTTCTTCCTCATCAGGAACCGCAGCCATAAACTTATTGGCAATACGGGAGTAGACGCTAAACTCCACCTTCTTAGGGTCGATGAGAACCAGTTTGAGTTCGTTTGGATGTTTCTTGTATAATAAAGAGGTGATGATGGCATTCAAACCTACAGATTTACCCTGTCCGGTAGCACCCGCAACAAGCAGGTGAGGAATCTTTGCCAAATCAACCATAAACACTTCGTTGGTAATGGTCTTACCCAAAGCGATAGGCAACTCCATCTTGGTTTCCTGGAACTTCTTTGAGTTTAAAGTACTTTCCATACTAACGATGTTCGCCTTTGCGTTAGGTACCTCAATACCGATGGTTCCCTTACCTGGGATAGGAGCGATGATACGGATGCCGAGAGCTGCCAGACTCAAGGCGATGTCATCTTCCAGATTCTTGATCTTAGAGATACGTACGCCTTCTGCAGGCTGGATTTCGTAGAGTGTGATGGTAGGACCAACCGTAGCACGGATGGTTTTGATCTGTACGCCAAAGTTGCCCAGCACCTCGATGATGCGGTTTTTGTTGGCGCGCTGCTCTTCCTCATCGATGGATACGCCGTCATCCTCATACTTCTTCAGAAGGTTGAGTACCGGATATTTATATCTGGTGAACGGCTCCTTCGGATTAATCGGAGTATTCAGTACTTCTGCATTGCTCAAGGTGTTGCCTGTAGCCTTCTCGTCGGCTGTGGCTACAGAGATGTCCATACCTATATGCTCAGAAGCTGCAGCAGCCTCGGCAGCTTGCTTTTCCAATGCTTCCTTTTCAGCCCGTTTTGTACGGAGTTCGCGCTGACGTGCAATGAGTGACATATTCTCGTTCTGCGTGCCGTTGGCTATAGCGATGGTTTCATCTTTTTCTGTATCACCTTCTGTTCCTGTAGCTTCCTGTCCGTCTGCCTCTGGCTCAACAGACGTAGAAGGTATGTCCGGGTTTGCGAAAGTCTGGTCCGGATCCAGATTCAGGTCGATGACTTTGGCAGGTTCTTCTTCCTTATATTCTTCTTTCTCATCCTCTGTGCCAGCACCATATGCTGCGCTGGCGTATACCTCGTCGATAGCTTCCGTATCTTTCCTGTTCTTTCCATGGTTAGTAATCTCAAATTTCACCTTATTTGATATATAACCGATAGGGTTGAGTGCTTTTCTGATTACCGTAATGGTTTCAGTGGTGAGATAGGTGAGGAATGCTACCGCCACGAAGAAAAGAATGGCAGTAAGTCCTGGAGGACCCATGATGTTCTCCAGATTCTGCACGACAAAGAGTCCGTGCTTTCCGCCCGGATTGAATGTGAGGCTTGGCATGATAGGTGCGATGAACTTGGCAAAGGTTACCGACATCCATAGCATGACCACAATCATGCAGAAGAACCATTTCCACAGGTTCAGCTTGTAGGCATGCATCATCTGCAATCCCACCATAATGACAAAGAATGGGAGCATGAAGGCTGGAAATCCGAAATTGATGGCAATGAGCCAATAGGATACAATGGCTCCCCAGGATCCGCAGTAGTTCTGAAACTGTTTTTCCGTGTTGGTCCATTCGCCCGGCTTCAGATTTTCGAGCAAACTCTGGTCATTGGCTCCTGTGTTGAGAAAGGAGATCATAGCGATGATGATAACCACAGCAATGACTACCAAGGCTAATCCTATGAAAAAGTCGGTGATAGTATTGTTGAAAATATACTGTAAACCAATAGCTTCGCTAAAGGTTTTGGTCTTTTTTTCAGTTCTTTTTTTAGCCATTTTATATATTTTTGAATAATTTATCTGCAAAATTAGCGAAAATAATTGAGAAAACAATTCTTTTTCTCATCTTTTTTTTCTAATTTTGCAACTTGTAAAGAATAAAAAGCATAATGAAGATTATTTTCACTAGTTTCGACAAGGCGGCAATCACGAATTTGCCAAGAGCTTTGTTTCCTGGCAAAATCGTAGTCGTTGACAAGCCTGAAGATACGGAAGCGGCTGTTAATGACCTACTTAGCCATTATATACTGGGTGTGGATACAGAAACGCGCCCATCATTCAAGCGTGGTCAGGCTTACCATGTTTCGTTGTTGCAGGTGAGTACACATGATACTTGTTATCTTTTCCGCCTGCATCATACGGGCATGACTCCTGCCATCATTCGCTTGCTCGAAGATACCACCGTGCCAAAAGTAGGACTTTCCTGGCACGATGACTTGCTGCAGCTTCATAAGCGAGCTGCTTTTAAGGCTGGCTACTTTATCGAGTTGCAGGATGTTGCTAAGAACTTTGGTATCGCAGACATGAGTCTGCAGAAATTGTATGCTAACCTGTTTCACCAGAAAATCAGCAAGGCGCAACGGTTGAGCAATTGGGAGGCTAGCGATTTGAAGGAATCGCAGGCTCTCTATGCAGCTACAGATGCCTGGTGCTGCATTAATCTGTATGAGGAATTCAAGCGTTTGTCTGCTACAGGCGATTACGAGCTCGATGAACTCAGGGTATGATATAAGGTGGTAAGGAATAGAAATTGATAATCGTAAGAAACTTCATATATAAATATGTATAAAAGCGTATATTTAAAGAAAGGTAAGGAAGAATCGCTCAAGCGTTTTCATCCATGGATCTTCTCGGGTGCTATCCAGGCAATGGATGAGGGCATAGAGGAGGGCGACATTGTGAGAGTGTTTACCCGTAGTGGTGAATTCATTGCTATAGGTCATTATCAGATCGGTTCTATCGCAGTAAGTGTTCTTTCACATATATTTGCATTGTATCGCAATCAATATTCGCTTGAGACGGAACCAATTCCAAATCAAGATTTACTTGGAAAACTTGTCGACGGAAAATCCCCAGAAATTAACAAAATCCAGATTGATATACCCAAGCCTAATCCTGCCGTTCTTGAGCAGTTGTTTGGCTTTTCTGAAGCGGAAATTATAAATACAGTAAGTAAAAATGCATCAAGCCTTGTCTTTGAGATAAAGCCGGACTTTCGTGGAGCCTTGGCCAACGACAAAAACAAAGTTAGACAAATTATTGATATTCTTAGAGAAAATGGTCAGAATTATAATTCTGTAGTTCTGTCCGGAAAGTCAAATACTGGAGAGCGTCAGCAAAAATACGACTTGTTTGAAGAGTATTTCAAATACCCCATCAGTATAAACGAAGTCATACACGAAAACGGTCGGATAAGAGAGCGCGGTCGCGCCCAACTCCAAATGGATTATAGAAATAAAATGCAAAACGTGTACAATGAGTATAAACGGCTAATACTTCTTGTATCCGGACGTTAAAATTTCACATAAAATAGATTACACTGTAGTTAAAAAGAGGTGGACACTTTGCGAAATCTATTAAAACGGTTAACTGTAGGTGCACCATTTATCTTATCTCTAATTGGCTTTGTTCATTCCTTTTTTATCGGAACACCTTTAATTTTCGTGCCCGCGGACAGTTCTTTCCACTTCAATCTCATAACTGTCAATGCACTTTTCGGAGGATTTCTTTATACAAATTATTCTCTTTTGATTGGCCTGCTTGACAATAAGATTATCGAGCAAGTTAAGAATACAAGCATTATTAGAAAGCGCAATTCGCACATTCTAAAAGGAATAATATATGCAACGATTTCTGTAATTTCAGGTCTGTATCTTGTCCTGGTTCCGCAGGCGGTGTTCCCGTGGATCACTTCTTTGTTAATAAATGTAGAGATTACATTCATGGTTTTCTTGATTGCGTACTTTATCCTTTCTCTAAAAGAAATGTATAATCTTGTGAATTTGATCCACAAATCAAATAACAGCCATATTGATGAGGAAATTGCGGCAGTTAAGAAGCAATACTTCAAAAAATAAATACTTTTCCACGCTTAAATGGACATTTATGTGAAAACGTGAATGTCCATTTTTTGTTGCCTAAATTCCGCATATCGAGGTGATTTTCATGCAAACGCAAGTCAATTTCTCCTACTTTTACGGCGAAGAATCCGAACAGTTCAGCTACTTCCGGATTCCCAGATTGTTGGTGCGCAGTAAGAAGTTCAAGACGCTCTCCACCGAAGCAAAGCTGCTCTACGGCCTGATGCTTGACCGCATGGGGTTATCTGCCAAGCACGGCTGGTATGACGAGCTGGGGCGCGTCTATATCTACTACACGCTCGACGAGATTCAAACTGACCTCATGTGCGGACACAACAAAGCGGTTCGGCTGCTGGCTGAACTGGACACCGGCAAAGATGGTTTTGGCCTGATCGAGCGCGTAAAGCAGGGGCAAGGCCGTCCGGCAAAGATTTACGTCAAAAAATTCGCCACGACTGAGGTGCCAGACGTTCCCCTTTCTGCGCCCATTTCAGACTTCCCGGATTCGGAAATCCAGACTTCCCAAAATCAAACTTCCAGACTTCCGCTTTTGGGAAGTCAAGACTTCCCAAAACGGGAAGCAAGTTATTTAGATAATATCTATCCTGATTTGAGCTATCCTGATCCATCTATCTATCCGGCGCAAGCGCCGCCGGATGGATACGACCGATTCGATTGCAGAAAGCGTCTCCGCGATAAATTGGACTATGATATTCTGGTCACAGAGTACAACGAAGAATCCGTCAAATCCATCATCGAGCTGCTGACCGATACGCTCTGCACGGCAAAGCCCAGCGTCCGTATCGGCGGCGAGAAAATTCCCATTGCCGCCGTCCGTGAACGGCTTGGTCAGCTTGACCGTTTCCATATCACCTATGTGCTGGACTGTATGCAGAAAACCAGCACACCCATTCGTAACATCCGCGCATATCTGCTTGCCGCTCTGTATCAGGCGCCGACCACGATAGATTCTTACTATCGCGCCGCCGTCCGAGCGGATTGCGGCCGGTAAATCTGCGCGTTGTTTTTTGCGTCCCAACTTGGGGCGCATTTTTATACCCATTTTTCGATGAAGGAGGAATACAATGCCCGAAGAAAAAGCAAACCTCAGCAAACAGCCAGCGCCGGAAAAGAAACCTGACGCTGCAAAGCTGCCAAACGCACCGCCTAAAACAGAGAAACCGCCGGATAAGACCGACAGCATGAAGCCCGCTTCTGCGGCTGAATCCAGAAAACCGGAGGATAAAACCAGCGCAGTCAAATCGCCGTCAGCACCTGCCGAAGCGAAAAAGCCGGACACGCCAGCGAACGACCCCGGCAAGGTCAGCGGCAAGGACACCACCCCTGTGAGCAGCGCAGAAAAGCCCAGTATGAGAGCCAAGCCGCCGGAGAGACCCGCCGAAAAGGTCATTCCTGAAAATGGCCCCCAAAAGCCAGAAGGAAAAACCGGCGCGACCATCCCACCAGCATCGACCGAAGTAAAAAAGCCGGACACGCCAGCGAACACCCCCGGCAAGGTCAGCGGCAAGGATACCGCTCCTGTGAGCAGCGCAGAAAAGCCCAGTGCAGCAGCCAAGCCGCCAGAGAAACCCGCTGAAAAGCTCATTCCTGAAAATGGCTCCCAAAAGCCAGAAGAAAAAACCAGCGCGGCTACCCCGCCAGCATCGGCCGAAGTAAAAAAGCCGGATACCCCAGCGAACACCCCCGGCAAGGTCAGCGGTAAGGATACCATTTCTGTGAGCGGCGCAGAAAAGCCCGACACGGCAGCCAAGCCGCCAGAGAAACCCGCTGAAAAGATCATTCCTGAAAATGACCCCAAAAAGCCAGAAGGAAAAACCGGCGCGGCCATCCCGCCAGCATCGGCCGAAGCAAAAAAGCCGGACGCACCAGCGAACACCCCCGGCAAGGTCAGCGGCAAGGACACCGCCCCTGTGAGTGGCGCAGAAAAGCCCGGCGCGGCAATCAAGCCGCCCGCAAAGGCTGCCGACGAGAAAAAGCCACCGCTGAATAAGCCAGTGACGCCGCCCGCGCAAAAAGCAGAACCGTCCGCAAAAATTATGCTGGGTGGAAAGCTGCATGACCCCATCACGCCGCCGAAAGCCGCAGACCCGCCGAAAGAACCCGGTGAGCAGAAGGGTGTGCGCGTGACGCAGATTTTCGAGGACCGGCTGGATTATCCGGATGAACAAGCGCTGAACAGCCTGCCTATTCCGAAGGAGGGCGAAGGCTTTTCCATGCGCCTGCATCCGGCCTATTTCTATCAGTTCCTCGATCATCCGTTTTCGGTTAACCGCGAGGTCAAGGACTACATCGAACTGTACGAATCCATCCGCGACAACGGCATCAATGAGCCGGTCAAAGCAAGGCCGCGCGAGAAAGGCGGCTTGGAACTGATCTCCGGCCACCGCCGACACGACATTGCAAGCCGTCTGAATTACCCTGTGCCGGTCATTATCGCGCAGGTGGACGACGATACTGCGCGTGTTGAAGTCGTTGACGGCAATCTGCACCGCATGGACATTCCAACGTCCGAGCTTGCCCGCGCCGCGAAAATGAAGATGGAAGCCCTTGCACGAAAAGCCGGACGGCGCAGCAAAATGGAACAGCTTACAAGCCCGGAACCGAAGAAGCGCACCGATCAGATCGTTGCGGAGGATATGGGTATCAGCCGCAATCAGGTCAACCGGCTTGTCAAAATCAATGACCTTGTTCCAGAACTGAAACAGCAGGTGGACGATAAAAAGCTGCCATTCAACACGGCGGTCGAGCTTGCTTATCTGAAACCGGACGAGCAAACAAAGGTCGTTGATGTTATGAAGAAAGAGCAGATCGTTCCCTCCATGGCGCAGGCCACCGCACTAAAGGAGGCCAGCCGCCATGCAGACACGATGCAGAAAAACCTGCCCTCTCTGGCCCCCGCGCACAAGGTCGATGAGAACAAGATCACGTCCATTATCAAGCCGAAGAAAGCCCCGGAATTGAAGGTCACATTTACCAGCGCGGAACTGAAGGACTTCTTTCCTGGCGAAATGCCGAGCGTCGCGGAAGTCAAGCGCGTAGTTTTCGATGCACTGAAAATCCGGGAGGAAGCCTATAAGCGTCAAGCAAAACGGCAGGCCGCAAAGGACGCGATCAAATCGCCCGAACACTGATATGCACCACAGAGCATTACTGCACCGTCTGGTGGTGCCGCCCTGACAATCTAAATTTATGGAGGTTCACATGAACTATCACCCCAAACACAAATCCAATTCGCGCGCCGCCGTCTGGATCGGCGCTGGCGTTCTCGCCGCCGTTGCCATCGGCGCGATCATTTTCATCATCGTTACGCTCCACTCTCCCATGACAAAGGAAGAAGCCCGCGCCAAAGCCGGAATCGTTTATGATTCTTCTGCCACTGAGGGCGGTTGGGATAACCTTTCGCCGGAGGAGATCGAAGCACGTCTGAACGAAAAAGTAGCCGAGGGCATGATCAACATCAGCATGAACACCGCGCCGTACTTTGAAAACGGCGCATCCGAGGGCAATGTCATGATCGTAAATGAATCGATCAACAACTATCCCCAGCAGGTCGAGTTCATCCGCAACGACACCGGCGAACATATCTACCAGAGCAAAGCGATCCCAGTGGGCAGCAAGATCGAACGAGCCGCCCTTGATGTGGAGCTTCCGGCTGGCACATACGAATGCACAGCTATGTTCCACAACCTTGATCCGGTCAGTGGCGAAATCATCGGCACGGCCGGGGCAATCATCAACATTACCATCAAAAACTGATTATCAAAAATAAGGAGATTTTAACTATGAAAAACACCAAGAAGATTATTTCCCTCGTTCTCGCAATTTGTATGCTCGCTTCTCTCGCCATTTCCGCTTCTGCTGCCAACACGGTTGACGCTTCGGGCGGCACGGGTACATCCAGCGTTACCCTGTCCTCCACTGCAGATGGCAGCATCGGCGGCGATCCCGCTGCCACCAAGATGTCCGTGACCGTCCCCACTGTTCTGCCCATTGCAGTCGGCACGGATGGCACAGTTTCCACCGCTACCGATGCAAAGATCGTTAATAACAGCTTCGGCGCGGTCAAGGTCAACAGCGTTTCCATCGAAGCTGCACAGGGTTGGAGTCTTGCGGCGTTTGGCGATAAATCCACCCTCGCGCACGAAAAGGTCAACTCCAACAAGTTCGGTTTCCAGATTTCGCTCGGCAACGGCGAAAAGAAGCTGACCGACAACAAGAACGCCAGCAAGCAGACGCTTCTGGACAGCGCCGTGGAGGGCTGCTTCATGTCCGGCGTGGGCGACACCTCCGCAAACTCCATCGGGATTAGCTATGACGCCATCGTGACGCCGGTTTCCGAGGCGGTCACGAACACCGCAATCGCAAGCGTCCTGTTCATCATCGCTTGGGATGCGGTCTAATCGCGATTCATCCAAGGGGAACGCCCAAAGCATTCCCCTTAAAATCTAACAGGAGGTATTCAACGTGAAGAAAAAACGAATCCTCGCAATGATCCTTGCCGTAGCGTCGTGCCTGTCGTTGGCCGTCAGCGCGTCGGCGGCAAACACACCCAACCGCAAAGCCACAGATTTCCGCGATTTCGATAAATCCGCATGGTATGCCGAAGCCGTGTCCGCAGCCGTGGATAACGGTCTGCTTTACGGTAAATCCAGCAGCATTATCGACCCCAACGGCGACATGACACGCGCGGAGATGGCTGCGATCATCAACAGGTCTTTCGGCTGCTACGCCAAAGCTGACATTTCCAAGTACAAGGATGTTTCCAAAGACAAATGGTATTTTGAAGATGTGGCCATGGCGGTGCAAATGGGAACATACAACGGCAGATCGAACACGGCAATGGCCCCGGATGCACCCATCACCCGGCAGGAGGCCATGACCGTGGTGGCCCGTGCGCTGGAGTTGGACTATGACGCATACGCGAAAACGGACCTGTCCGCATTCTCTGACCGCAGCGAGATTTCCAACTGGGCGCTGCCCTATGTGCGCGCGATGGTCGGTGCAGACTACATTCACGGCCGCGGCAAAGTCCTTGCTCCGTTGGACAATATCACCCGAGCCGAGTTCGCGCAGATTTTTTACAACATCATCGGCACTTACATCGTGTCCAAGGGCACTTATGACAAGGACATCAAAGGCAGCGTTCTCATTCGCACCGACGAAGTGACGCTCAAGGATATGACCGTGGATGGCGACCTCATCATCGGCTGCGGCGCGGCGGATGGCAAAATCACGCTCGATAACGTGACCGTCAAGGGCAGATTGCTTGTCTGGGGCGGCGGTGCAAAAGCCGTATACTGCAACGCTGGGACGAATATGCCCGCTGTTGTCGTAGCCCGCGTGGATGATGCCGTGAAGGTCATCTATGACCGCGACAGCACCCTTGCCGTGATTGATACCATCAAGGTTCGCATCACGGAACGCGCCAAGCAGCACAAAGAAACCGAGGTTGTCTTTTACGATGTCAGCGGATTGCGAGAAGCGCAGAAGCAGCTCAACGCGATTGTCGCGGACAATCAGATTGCTCTTACTGCTCCTGCTCATCTATATGCTCTGGTCGGAGAAACCGGCGTAAAGGCTGAGTTCACCAACAACAGCAAGTCGGACACCTACAAGGTGGAAATCCGCAGGAATAAGGACAAGGCGCTCATTGCGGACGCCTTTGACCTTGCCGCAGGCAAGAGCATTTCGGCGCTGACGCTGCTGGAAGTGCCGGAGTTTGGCAACACAGATTGTACCGTGACGGTCAGCGCGTTCCGTGATGGCAAGCAAATCGGCACGCTGAACACGGAGTTGACGCTCCACACCGCCTACCTCTGGCCAAAGGAGGTGCAGTAATGTGATGAAAACCTATCAGAAAGCGGCGGCGCTGCTTCTGGCGCTGGCGCTCATTTTCGCGCTTCCTGTGCCTGCGTCGGCAGCGGAAACGACCGAGGCGCGCGTGCCGGTGACGCTCACCGTGGTCAATGTGGCTGCTCCGATCTCTTGCACCGTTCCAGCTTGTTTGCCGGTTTCACTGGTAGACGGCTATGTTGTGGTAGCCAATAATGCAGCAATCACCAATACTGCCAAAACAGGCAGTATCAAGGTGACGAAAGTGGATGTTCAGGCTGGCACATTCGAGATCGGCAGCTATGATGATTTCAGCGCAGGCAAAAACAGCATCGCACTCAGTATCAACGGCTGCTCAACCAAGGGCGCGGGCGCGCTGACGCTTGCGGACGGCGCGTTCCCAGCGATTCCGGCTGAGAAAAATCTCGCCATCCGCTATAAAGCGAAAGTTTCTGCGTCCGAGGCTGTTACGAACGTCAATGCGGCAACAATTGTGTTCACCATTGCCGCTGTGAGTGAAAAGGAGGCTGCATGATGAAGAATTTCAAGAAATTCACCGCATTTGTGCTGGCTCTTTGTATGCTGTTTTCGCTGTCCGTCGCGGCATTTGCCGCCGAAGCGGACGAACACACGATCTATGACAGCGCGCCCGACGAAGAAACCGTGGTTTCCAGCGAAGCCGCCACCTCTGGCACGATCCAGAACAGTGGCATCCGCTGGTCGCTGGATGAAAAGGGCTGGCTGACCATCTCCGGCAGCGGCGAAGCGCCGGTGTTCCAAAGCGCAGACGATCAGCCGTGGTCGGCCGTCCGCGATCAGATCACCGAGGTCTGGTTTGAGGACGTGGAAACGCTGACGATTTCAGACCTTGCGTACTGGTTCGAGGGATGCACAAGCCTGACCACCGCCGAGCTGCCCCTTGCGCCGGTCATTGGCAGACACGCATTTTATGGCTGCTCCAAGCTGAGTACGATCACGATGTATTACGGCGAGACCGTTCTGAAAAGCATTGGTGAGGACGCTTTCTGGCGGGAAAATGACAGCGGCGATACCCTCTATATCGCCTACATCATCGGCTACCCAGAATCGACCGTGCCGTTCTACACCTATGATTGGGCGGCAAGCAATCGAAGCAGCCGGTATTTTTACGATTTGTACGGCGTGTATCCCAATGCGGACACTGCAAACGCGGCAGTCAATACCGCATCCGTGTCCGGCATCCAGAAAGCCCCCGGCATTTCGCTGACCGCTTCTACCGGCATTGTCGGCACCTGCCCAAGCTGCAAACAGTATTCTTTGCAGGGCACCTACGTTTCCACAACGCACACCTCGCGCGGCCATGCCGAGTACTACGAGTGCTATAAATGTCATTACACAAAAAATCTCGGCACTTATGTGTATAAAGATCATGGTTCCGGCTCGTATGGTTCTTGGACTTGCCCGGACTGCGGAAGCCATACATGGGTTCTGGACTATGAAAATGATGCCACTTGCACGCGAAACGGCTACCGGGAATATAGCTGCGATTGCGGCCAGAGCAAGCGCGAAACCATCTACGCAACCGGTCACAGCTATTCTTATGGAAGCTGGGAGGAATATTCCAGCAGTCAGCACCGGCGCGAAGCCTATTGCCGGAACTGCGGCGAGTCGGATTACGAATACGCCAGCCACAGCATGAACTATGGCTCGTGGAGCAATGCTTCTTCCAGTCAACATAGCCGAACGGCATCCTGCCGCACCTGCGGATACAGCACCACGGACTACGGTTCGCATTCCTACTCTACCGGCGCATGGAGCAAGTACAGCGATACCCAGCACCGCAGAAGCAAGACTTGTTCCGGCTGCGGCGCATCAACCTATGACTACGCCAATCACAGCTATTCCTATGGCTCGTGGGTGTCGGACAGCGAAACGCAGCATAAGCGCACCAAGACGTGCTCGGCCTGCGGCGATTCTGGCTATGAATACGCTGACCACACCGACGCGAACGGTGACGGCAAATGTGACGACTGCGGCGCAACCGTTTCTTTGACCGTCAAGTGGGATGCAGGCACAAACGGCGGCACCATCGACGGCAAGGCCAGCTTTTCCGAAACCGTGAAGCCAAACAGCAAGCCGACCGCGCCGGGCAGTGTTCCTGTCAAGACCGGCTACACTTTCAAGGGGTGGTTTACGGCCAAGACGGGCGGCAGCCTTTACAGTACGGTCACGATCACCAGCAGCACGACATTTTACGCGCAGTTCGCGGCCAACAAGTACACCGTAACATGGGATTTGGGCATCGGTCAGAGCGAAACGACCGAGCAGACTTACGGGGAAAAGCTGCTGCTGCCCAAGGATCCGGAACGCAAAAATGCAGAATTTTTAGGCTGGTTTACGGAGAAAGACGGCGGTACAGAGGTTGATTCCAACACCATCTATACGACGGACGGTGAAACAACTTATTACGCCCATTGGGAGATTACCGAGGTGTTTTCCGTGACCGTGCCGGTTACATTGCCGCTTATCGTTGACGAAAGCGGCGAGGTTCATACCGGCACAGCAGAGATTATCAACGGCTCTACTGGCGAGGTCGTTGTATCCAGCGTTTCGATTTCCACCAAAAACGGTTGGCAGATCGTGCCCTACACGACCGATATGGCACACGAAAAGGTTGATGCCCAGCTTCTCGGCTTTAAGATTAACGGCGCACAGACTACAAAAAACGGCAATGCGGAAACATTTGCACTGTCCGCTCCGTGGGAAATTGCGGAGAACAGCCGGATGACGCTCTCTTATGATGCTGTTGTCAGCGCCGTTTCCAAAGCAATCACCGAGCAGGAGGTCCTGTCCGTCGTATTCGTGCTGGAATGGCGCGGAGAATAACTGTATGGATGAAGAAAAAGTCACAGAGCAAATGACCGTGCTTGTCGTCGAGCCGGGCTATGCGCCATACGAAAAGACGATTCCGCATGAGCTTCATGCCATGCAGGAGATCGTCGGCGGCCTGATTACTGCTATTTATCCATACGAGGAACCGGTCGGCATTGTTGCAAACGATGAAGGACTTCTTTTGGGTATGGATTTCAACCGCACCGTCGAGGGCGGCTATGGCGGTTTGGTGGGTCCTTTTTTCGTGTGCGGTTTGACCGAGGACAGTTTCTGTTCGCTCCCTCCCGACCAGATCGAACGCTTCAAGAAGAAATTCCATAAGGCTGAGATTCTGGTAGGCTTTTGCGGAAATGAACCAGTCACATTGAAGGTCGAGCCAAAGCAGAAAAACGCGACGCCCGAAAAGCAGCGCAAACCACCGTCGCAGGAGCGTTGAAATGGGGTTTGAACTGACCGGTGCAACACCGGACGAACGTCTCAAAGAACTGACCGAAAAACTGGAACAGGGTGTCAGCGAGATTTTTACCAGTGGGCGCTACGCGGAATATCTGTCTGCCATGTCAAAATTTCACACATACAGTTTCGGCAACGTTATGCTGATTCTCATGCAAAACCCGGCTGCATCCTGTGTGGCCGGGTTTCACACATGGAAGAAAGAGTTTGGACGCACTGTAAAGGCACATGAAAGCGGCCTGAAAATTCTCGCTCCGTGCCCGTATCGGCGGTTCATTGAACAGGACAAGTTGGACAAGGACGGCAAGCCCGTACTTGATGCAACCGGAAAACCAGTGCGGGAACGGACGCTGGTGCAGCTCATGCGATTCCGTATTGTCACCGTCTTTGATATTTCGCAGACCGAGGGCAAGGAGCTTCCCAGCATTGGCGTATCGGAGTTGAGCGGAAATATTGACCGGTTTGAGGAACTGGCAAACGCGATCATAAGCGTCTCGCCGGTTCCCATTTTGTATAAAGCGCCGCATGGGGTAGCAAAAGGCTGCTTCAACCACGTTACGGAAGAAATTTTGGTACGCCCCGGCATGAGCCAGAAGCAGACGCTCAAAACCATGCTGCATGAAATCAGCCACGCTACACTCCACCGGCACAAGAAAAACGAACCGCCGTACAAAGACCAGCACACGCGCGAGGTCGAAGCCGAAAGTGTGGCGTATGTCGTTTGCCAGCATTTTGGAATTGATACGTCGGATTATTCGTTCGGCTACGTCGCCGGGTGGAGCAAGGGCAAGGAACTGGATGAGCTGAAAGCGTCACTTGATACCATCCGTTCCTGCGCCGCCGGTTTGATTGACGCCATCGAAAAGCAATGTCCGTCGTTAGCAGTTTCCAGGCAGCGTACCGTGTCTGCCACGCTGGAGCGATAGCGGGAGGTGCATGACGCATGCCCGTTTACACCCGGCAGGATTTAAGCATCATGCAGGCGTGGCCGCTGGAACGCAAAATTCGTGTGACACAAGCTAAAATTCTGGAATGGCATCACCACTATGGCGGCAAGATTGCCATTTCCTTTTCGGGCGGAAAGGATTCTACCGTGCTTCTGGATTTGGTGCGGAGGGCATTTCCGGACGTTCCGGCTGTGTTTGTAGACACCGGCTTAGAGTACCCAGAAATCCGTGAGTTTGTAAAGACCGTTCCGAATGTGACGTGGCTGCGGCCGGAAATTCCGTTTTCAAAGGTTTTGACGACGTATGGCTATCCTATCATCTCTAAAGATGTTGCCAGACGCATCTATTACGCGCGGCAAGGCAGTCCGTGGGCGATCCGACACCTGAATGGCCTGAACGCAGACGGCACACCTTCAAAATACAACGAGCGATATGAAAAATGGCGTTTCCTTCTGGATGCGCCATTTCTCATATCAGACAGGTGTTGCGCTGTAATGAAAGAGCGCCCCTTACATAAGTACGCCAGAGAACATCATCTATATATGATCCTTGGCACGATGGCAAGTGAAAGCGTTCGCCGCCAGAGCAGCTATTTGAAAACCGGCTGCAATGCGTATCTCAAACGCGACCCAACTTCCCAGCCGATGTCATTCTGGACAGAGCAGGATGTTTTGGCCTACCTCAAAATGACGGGTATCTCGTATGCGTCTGTCTACGGTGAGATCGTCGAGGAAGCCGGAAAGCTGACAACGACCGGCGTAAAGCGCAGCGGTTGTATGTTTTGTATGTTTGGCGCACATCTCGAAAAAGAGCCGAACCGGTTTCAGTGCATGGAGGTCACGCATCCAAAGCAATACGATTTCTGCATCCACAAACTCGGCTGCGGCGACGTGCTGGATTATTTGCATATCCCATATACCACAAAGGAGAGAACGCTAAGTATGGAAAACGAAAAAGACTACCAACCGGACATCCTCAATTTTTTAGAAAAGATTGTCCAGCGGAACACCCTTGCCTACAAAGAAGATTTTGACGTTGACAAAGAAATTCTCTGGAACAGTGCGCAGGAATCCAGTTTGGAGCATCGTTCTTTTCTCTGGATGAGCCGTCCGTGTGGAACATGGTGTGTGCCGGAGCGCGAGACGTATTTGCAGGACAGCCGCGCTTACAAAACGTGGACGTTTTACGCAGACCAGCCGAACGGCATCAAAGCGTACCGCGTTGTGGTAGATGGTGTCCGCGACGGCAAGCTGGCGGGGAAGGTCATTCATCTGGACTATGCCAAACAGGTACAGCGTGTGGTCAAATCTGCGCTGCCCATTGCAAAGGTGCAATACCGCGATAAGGACGAGTATTTTTGCGAAAGCAGCCATGAAACATTCATTCACCGCGTATTGCGGCTGGAGGAAAACACACACGATATTCGATATGTACCGGAATGTGAAGCGGAATTGCAGCGCCTTTTATCGCTGGAGCACCAGATGGAAAAGCAGGATAAGCGCCCTCGACGGACAAAATCTGTTACCATGCAGCGGTAACGGAATCAGCACCGCTTGCGGTGCTGATTTAGCAAGTATGTCGTTTGTTAAACGACCCTTGTTAGGGGTGAACCCCTAAGACCCCCGCGTTTTGCGTCTCACGGTGAGACGCATTTTTATTCGGCATGGGTCACGAAATACGTCTCACGGTGAGACGTATTTCTATATGACGATGTGCTGGAATTGCGTCTCATGGTGAGACGTATTACAAATAGACAGGAGGGATTTTTTGCGCAGTCGATCACATTTCACCGGCGTATGGCTGAACGACGCGGAATATCGGCAGCTCATGCAGCTCTGCCAGAGCAGCGGTCTGTCTGCCAGCGCCATGATCCGCAAATATATTCTGGGTGAAACCGTCAAGCCGCGCCCACCGGACTGCTATGCAGAGCTTTTGCGTGTGCTGTCTGGCATTGGCACAAACATCAACCAGCTTGCGCACTGGGCGAATGGCAAAGGCTACGTCACACAGGCACAGATACATGATGCAGCGCGGTTCGCGCGTGAGGCATGGGAGCTGGTGCGGGAGTCAATATAAGCATGGCCTACGACAAAATTATCGTCATTCATTCTCGGCTGGATCGCTGTCTGGACTATGTACAGAACGACGGCAAGACGGATTTGGGCGATGCCGTGGATTATATCTGCAATCCTGTCAAGGCAGGTTTTCAGGCCGCAATTAACTGTACGCTGGATAAGGCTTTTTTGCAGATGCAGGAAACCAAACGGCGCTGGGATAAGCATGGCGGGATTCTCGGTTATCATATCATTCACTCCTACGCTCCCGGCGAGGTCACGCCAGAACAGGCACACGAAGCGGGCGTAGAGTTCGCACGGCGACTGTTAGGAGACAAATATGAAGCCGTTGTCTGTACGCACACCGACCGCGACCACCTGCATTGCCACATTGTTTTCAATTCCGTTTCGTTCATGGATGGCAGAAAGTATCGCAGCGATTTCAAAAGCTACTTTCACGATCTGCGCGGCATTTCCAATGAAGTCAGCCGGGAACTCGGATACTCCGTGATTGAACCGGATGGAAAAGGCGTGTCGTATTCTGCATGGAACGCAGAAAAGCGCGGCAGCGATACGATCCGTGACCTTATCCGTCGTGACATAGACGCAGCGCTGGCTGCGAGCCTGACCTATGATACGTTTTTGGAAACGTTGCGGCGGCAGGGCTATTCTGTCAAGCGCGGCCCAAATGTCAAGCATACCGCCGTCCGTCCACCGGGCGGGCAGCGGTTCGTCCGCGTGGAAAGTCTTGGCCTTGGCTATACGGAAGCAGAGCTGATGCGACGCTTGAACGAGCAGCGGCACGAACCGGAACCGACAGCGCCAGTTTTTTCAGCACAAAAGCGCTATACCATTCGCCGCCGTCCGCGCCGCTATCCACCCGTCAAACGCGGCAGTTTCCGGGCGCTATACCTATACTA
>ENA-ORCN01001299-ORCN01001299.1-human-gut-metagenome-genome-assembly--contig:-NODE-1299-length-17501-cov-7.348198_pt1 | contig 17501 bp, 22 predicted proteins | sample MGYA00242984_ERZ507984 | MGnify/ENA primary metagenome ERZ507984 (study PRJEB26167, sample SAMN06115395) | human gut metagenome | host: Homo sapiens | place: China:Hubei | collected 2016-05-19... | reverse complement strand
AGAATGAGCTGAATGGAATCGCTCATCCGGATCGTGCAGTCGAAGCGGCCGCTGTCATCCTTCTTCAGCGTCGTGCCGACATTTGTCCCGACTGACAGCGCCGCGGGATCGACCGTGGGCGTCGTCGGCTCTGGGTCCTCCACCACCGGCGGCGTCGGCTCGTCGGGCGTCGGGTCATCGGGTGTCGGGTCAACCGGCGTGGGATCGACGGGCGTCGGGTCGACCGGCGTGGGATCGACGGGCGTCGGGTCGACCGGCGCGGGGTCGACGTTCTCCACATCGTTCGCGCGGTCCTCCTGAATTTTTTCCATGAATTTGCCGCCGAAGAGATACCAGGAAAAGATGACCAGCACCACCAGCAGCACCGCGATGAGCGGGCCGCGGGCGGAGTGCGTGTGCTTTCGTTCCGCGACGTGATGCCCGCCTCTGCGCTTGCCGGACACCTTGCGCGGGCGATCCTCCTCTTCGCAGAAGGGACAGCGGCGATAGCTTGAGGAATACTTTTCTCCGCAGACGGGGCATTTGATGAGGTCCATACATTATCCTCCCGAAAAACACGGACGCAGGGCGCCCGCGCGAAAAACTTATTTACATAATACTTTCTTTTTGCCCCGCCGTCAACCGTTCTTCCCTTTTTTCGAGGAATTTTTTTCGCCGGCGGTCGATCGCCCTTGCAATTTGCCGCCGCGCTTTTTATAATAGAGACAGACAAGCGAACAACGGGGGAGGATATCACGCCTATGAGCACCATTTTCATCGGCATCGCCGGCGGCACCGGCTCCGGCAAGACCACGCTCACGCGCCATCTCAAGGAGCATTTCGGCGACGCCGTCACCGTCATCGGACACGACAGCTATTATAAGCGGCAGGACGGCAAGACCTACGAGGAGCGCTCCAAGGTCAACTACGACCATCCCGACGCCTTTGAAACGAGCCTGCTCGTCGAGCACCTCAAGGCGCTCAAGGCGGGCCGCAGCATTCAATGCCCCGTCTACTCCTATGTGGACCACAACCGCACGGACGAGACCGTTGAGGTCTTCCCCACCAAGGTCATCATCGTCGAGGGCATCCTCATTTTCCAGGACCCGACCCTGCGCGATATGTTCGACATTAAAATTTTCGTCGAGACCGACGCCGACGTGCGCATCCTGCGCCGCGCCCTGCGCGACATCCGCGACCGCGGCCGCACGCTCGAGAGCGTCATCACGCAGTACCTCACGACCGTCAAGCCCATGCACGAGCAGTACGTTGAGCCGAGCCGCAAGTACGCGGACATCATCGTGCTCGAGGGCGGGCACAACCTCGTCGCGCTCGACATGATCATGCAGCGCATCGCCAGCCACATCGCGAGCGAGGACTGAGCAAGGCACACAGCAAAAAAAGCAGCCGGCCGGCTGCTTTTTCTTTTTGCATTTACGCGCCCGCAAAGCGGAACACCACGCCCACGAGGGCGGAAAGGCCGATGAACACGATGGGGTGCCAGTTCTTCGTCTGCCTGACCCAGCGTGTGAGCACGAGCAGCACGGCGGCAAGGACGGTCCCCTGCCAGAAGAGCACGCCGCCGGTGAGCCAGAAGGTCTCGCGCACGACGACAAGTCCCGCCGCCGTGATGAGCGCGGTGGACGCGGGACGCAGGCCGTAGAATGCGCCCGCGACGTACTTACTGTCGCGGAACGCCTGCAGGAAAGCCGCGACGATGAGGATCACAATGACGCTCGGCGCAATGAGGCCGACGGTCGCCGTCACCGCGCCGGGCACGCCCCCGGTCAGGAAGCCGACGTAGGTCGCCATGTTGACGCCGATGGGGCCGGGGGTGGACTCGGACACGGCGATCATGTCCGCGAGCTGCGCGCGGGTGAACCAGCCGGTCTTATCCGCCATATCGTAGAGGAACGGAAGCGTGGCCATGCCGCCGCCGATGGCGAAAAGGCCGGTCTTGAAAAATTCCCAGAAGAGCTGTAAATAGAGCATCATTCCGCCTCGCCGCCTTTCTTGAGCGCGACCTGCAGCACAATGCCGCTGACCGCCGCGAACAGCACGAAGATCACCGGTGAAAGGTCGGTGAGCAGCGACGCGAGCAGAATGAGCGCGTAGAGCGCCAGCGTCTTTTTGTCGACGACGGACTTCTTCCACAGCTTCACCACCGCGTTGAAGATCAGCACGCACACGCACACACGGATGCCCGCAAAAGCGTTTTTGACCCAAGCGACCTCGGCAAAGGTCGTGATAACGCCGGCGAGGAGGGATATAATAATGAGCGAGGGAAACACGACGCCGAGTGTCGCGACCACGCCGCCGATATTGCCGAGCACCTTGCGTCCCGCGAAGGTCGCGGTGTTCACCGCGATGACGCCCGGGGTGCACTGGCCGATGGCGAACCAGTCCGCCAGCTCCTCCTCCGTCGCCCATCCCTTATTCTCCACGACCTCGCGCTGCAAAATGGGCAGCATCGCGTAGCCGCCGCCGAAGGTCATCACGCCGACCTTGGCGAAGGTATAAAACAGTTCCCAGAGTCTCTTTGCCATAGCGTCTCCTTTTTTATTCCACATAGCCGTATAGACCGCGCACGGAGACCTCGCCCGTGCGGATGGTCTCGACCGTTCCGTCCGCGCGGCGCACGACAAGGCCGAACTGATCGTCCACGTCCAGCGCCGTGACCTTCTCCTTTACATCCTGCCATAAAAGCTGCACCTCGCGTCCGAGCGTCAGGCAGTCGCGGCGGTAGGCCGTGAGGTAGGATGCCGTGTTGCCGCTTTGCAGCGCGGCGTAGAGCTTGTCAAGCTCCTCAATGAGCGCGGCGGCCAGCGCCGCGCGCTGCACGCGCTTTCCTGTCTCCAGATAGAGCGAGGTCGCCACCTCGCGGAGCTCCGGCGGGAAGTCCTCCGACGCATTGTTGCAGTTGACGCCGATGCCGATGACGGCGTATTGCAGCGCACCGCTCTCACCCTCAAGCGACAGCTCGGTAAGCGTGCCGCTGAGCTTCTTGCCGTTCAGGACAAGATCGTTCGTCCACTTGATCTGCGGCCGCACGCCGCAGGCGCGCTCCACCGCATCGCAGGCCGCCACCGCGCCGAGCGCCGTGAGCGGCAGTATCTTCTCCGGCGCGAGCTGCGGGCGCAGCAGCGCGGAAAGGTATACGCCCCGTCCCGGGCCGCTGGAAAAGCTGCGCCCGCGCCGTCCGCGCCCCGCAGTCTGCTCGTCGGCCACCGCCACCGCGCCGTCCGGCGCGCCCTCCGCGGCAATGCGTTTGAGATAGCTGTTCGTGGAATCCACGCTCTCAAAGCACTCAAGTGTGCGCCCGACTATTTTCGTCTCGCCGAGGCGGCGGCGCAGCTCGCGCTCGCTGAGCACGTCCGGCGAATCCGCCAGCCGGTAGCCCAGCCCCGTCTGCGCCTCGATGGTGTAGCCGTCGCGCCGCAGGGCGCCGACCGCCTTCCACACCGCCGCGCGGGAGATGCCGAGCTGCGCGGAGATGTCCTCGCCGGAGACGAAGTCTCCCGCCTGCGCGCTGAGCAGCGCAAAAATTTTTTCCTTACTCACCGACTCGCCCGCCTCCTGCTCATTTCCTGAAATTTGTAACCGTTTTGTTGTTGACGAACGGCGCCGAAGCACCTACAATAAGGTATTGCAGTGGCTTGCGGCGCGGATATTGTAGCACGCATTCCGCCGTTTGTAAACCACTCTTCCTTTTTCATTTTACTGTAGGAGCATCCACCGTGAGCTTTTCGACCTTACCCTTTCTCTTTTATTTTCTGCCCGCCTTTCTGGCGGTATACTATATTGTCCCCGCCCGCTTCCGCAACGCTGTGCTCGCACTAGGGAGCCTGCTCTTCTATTGGCTCGGCGCGGGTACGGGCGCGCTTCTCGTGCTGGTCGCGCTCATTCTCGTCAACTTTGCCGCGGGGCGGCTGATCGAGGACGCGCACGGCGACGAGCGGCGCGCCTGGCTCATCCTCGCGCTCGCGTGCGATGTGGGCAGTCTTTTCTATTTCAAGTACATGGGTTGGTTTCTGGAAAATCTGGGCAGACTGACGAATACCGACTTTTCCTTTTTCCGCGTCGCCCTGCCGCTCGGCGTGAGCTTCTATGTATTTCAGAGCATCGCCTACGTCGCGGACGTCTACCGCGGCGACGCCGAGGCCGAGCGCAGCCTTTTGGACTACGCCGCCTTTCAGGCAATGTTCCCCCAGCTCGTCATGGGTCCCATCCTGCGCCTGCGCGATGTGAGCGCGGAGCTGCACACGAATCGTCCCTTCTCCCGCGCGGCGGTCGAGAGCGGCTTTTCGCTTTTTGTGGTCGGGCTTGGCTGCAAGGTCGTTCTGGCCGACCAGCTCGCCTCGCTGTGGACGGCGCTCGAACGCATCGGCTTCGCCTATCTCTCCGCGCCGCTGGCGTGGTTCGGCGCGGTGGGCTACAGCCTGCAGCTTTACTACGACTTCGCGGGCTACTCGCTCATGGCGATGGGGCTTGCCCGTATGCTCGGCTTTGTGATCCCGCGCAACTTCGACCTGCCCTACTGCTCACGCTCCATCTCCGAATTCTGGCGGCGCTGGCACATCACGCTCGGCATCTGGTTCCGCGACTACCTCTATATCCCGCTCGGCGGCAGCCGGAACGGCAAGCGCCGACTCCTTCTGAGCCTGTTCGTTGTATGGACGCTCACGGGTCTCTGGCACGGCGCGGCGTGGAATTTCGTCCTGTGGGGCTTCGTGCTCTTTGTGTTCATCGCGCTGGAAAAGTTCTGCATCGGCGGCTTTTTAGAGCGTCACCGCTTCCTCTCGCGTCTCTATTTTCTCTTTCTTATTCCGCAGACGTGGGTGGTGTTCCGCATCTCCGACCTCGGCGAGCTGGGGGACTACTTCTCCCGTCTCTATCCCTTCCTCAGCAGCGGCGAGAGCGTGTTTGCCGGCGATCTTCTGCGCCAGCTGGAAAGCTACTGGTGGCTCTTTGCTCTCGGCATTCTCCTCGCCACGCCGTGGCCGCGCCGCTTCTATGAAAAGTACCGCGCGACGCCGCTCGTCTGGCTGCCGCTGTTCGCGGTGTTCTGGCTGTGTCTCTATCTCATCGCAACCGGCACGGGCAACCCGTTCCTCTACGCCCGCTTCTGAATCTTTCCGAAGGAGGTCTTTCCATGTCCCACTTTTCTCCCCTGCTGTGGTTGTGCGCGGTGAGCGCCGCAGCGCTCAATTCCTTCACCGCGCTCGACCCCACCGGCGCTTACGAGCAGTATCTCGACGCGCTGGGCGAGAATACGCCCGCCATCGCCGCCTTTTTTGATGCCGCCGAGAGCGGCGTCTTTCCGTGGACGATCCCCGGCGTGTCCGAGTCGATCCCGAGCCCTGTGCCCGATCTCCTGCCCCAGCCGCCCGAGGTGGTCGATCCGGTGATCCCCGACGAGCCGGAGGAGCCGGTCAGCCAATTTACCACGGTGGACGCGAGCTATTTTGACGACGCGCTCTTTCTCGGCGACTCGCACACCGACGGCTTCCACGACTACGCGGGGCTGGGCAACGGGACCTACTTCACCAAGAACGGTCTGACGGTAAAGGACGCCATGGAAAAGAGCTTCATCGAGCTGGACGGCAAAAAGGTCACGCTCGCCGAGGCGCTCGGCACGAGGCAGTTCGGCAAGGTCTATATCCTTCTCGGCATCAACGAGATCGGCGCCTACACCGCCGCGGACTGGGCGGCCCAGTACAAATCGCTGCTCGATCTCGTGCGCGAAAAGCAGCCCGACGCGGTCATTTTCATCCAGTCCATCTTCCACACCACGCAGAAGAAGTCGGATAGCTCCTACTTCAAAAACGAGGTCATCAACGAGCGCAACGACGCCATCGCGCAGCTGGCGGACGGCAAAACGATCTTCTACCTCGACCTCAATCCGCTCTTCGACGATGAGAACGGCGCGCTGCGCGCCGACTACTCCGGCGACGGCGTTCATGTCCGCGCGCCCTACTATGTGCAATGGCGCGATCATCTCTATCAGTTCGGCGTGGTGAAATAACGCAAAAGAATCGCTTCCCTGATCGGGAAGCGATTTTTTATCTGCTGTTTTCGGGAGAAATTACTCCCAGCGGTCCGCCTCGGGCGTGCCGTTCACGTGCTTGACGACCAGTCCCGTCAGGGCAAAGAGGGCGATGGCGTTGGGGATGACCATGAGGTTATTGAACATATCGCTCAGCTCCCACACGAGGTCGCTGGAGGTCAGCGTGCCGAGGAAGATGAACACCAGCGCGATGACGGTGTAGACGACCGTGGACTTCTGACCGAAGAGATAAGCCATGTTGATCTTGCCGAAGAGGTTCCAGCCGAGAATGGTGGAGAAAGCGAAGAAGAACAGGCAGACCGCGACGAACATCGCGCCCGCGCTCTCGCCGAAGACGACGCCGAAGGCGGTCTGGGCGAGGTTGGTCTTCTTGAGCACGTCCTGCGCCGCTGCCGCGCCGCAGCCATGGAGAGGGCCGCCCTCGGTGTAGAGGGTGGAGATGATGACGAGGGCGTTGAGGGTGAGGACCACGAAGGTGTCGATGAACACGCCGATCATGGCGACGACTCCCTGCTGGTGGGGATTCTTGACGTTGGCCTGCGCGTGGGCGTGAGGCGTGGAGCCCATACCGGCCTCATTGGAGAACAGGCCGCGCTTCGCGCCCTGGGAGAGCGCGATTTTCAGCGCCGCGCCGAAGCCGCCGCCGATGATGGCCTGCGGAGCGAAGGCATACCGGAAGATCATGCCGAAGGTCGCGGGGACGTACTTGATGCGGGCAATGAGGACGATCAGGCCGCCGGCCAGGAAAACAGCCGCCATGATAGGCACGATCTTCTCGGTCACGGAGGCGAGGCGCTGCACGCCGCCGAGGAAGATGAAGCCGCAGATGGCGACGAGCACCACGCCGATGATCCACGTCGGCACGTTGAAGGCGTTGGAGAAGGTCTCGCCGATGGAGTTGGACTGCACCATGCAGCCGAAGAAGCCGAGCGCCAGAATGATGGCGACGGCGAAGAAGCCCGCGAGGAACTTGCCGAAGCCGCCCTTGAAGGCGGTGGTGATATAGTAAACAGGGCCGCCGAGGACGTTGCCGTCCTTATCCACGGTGCGCGTTTCCTGCGCGAGCGTGGCTTCCGCGTAGATGGTCGCCATGCCGAGGAAGGCGATGACCCACATCCAGAAGATGGCGCCGGGGCCGCCGGTGAGGATCGCGCCGGACGCGCCGACGATGTTGCCGGTGCCGACCTGCGCCGCAATGGCGGTGGCGAGCGCCTGGAAGGAGCTCATGCCGCTCTCCTGCTTTCCGCCGCGGAGACTGAGGCTGCCGAACACGCTGTTCCAGCCCTCCTTGAAGTGACGGACCTGCACGAAGCGGGTCTTGATGGAGTACCACAGACCAACGGCGATGAGCAGCGCGACCAGAATGTAGTCGGACAGGTAGCCGTTGATCTTCTGCACAATGGGGAGAAGTGCTTCAGTCATGGGAAATTTCCTCCTAAAAATATTGTGCCCCGCTTTTCTTCCTCCTCTCGCTTTGCAGACAAAGCAAAAAACAGGGCCGCCGAAGAAATCGACAGCCCTGATCCAAGTTCCCATCCATGAAAAAACAGCGCAGCAAAACCGCATAACGGTTTCCTGCCCTGTCCTCTTTGCCTGAGAGATTCAACCCGTGCGGGGCCTTACACCTTCGGCACTCATTGCTGAGATTTTCCAGAGCCATCTCCACCCCCAGTCTCCCTGCGGATTCAAGGGGCTTCTACGAACTAAGGACAGGATACCCGCCTTTTCGCCGCTTGTCAACAGGGATTTTAACGCGCTCTGAACGGAGAGAGGAGAAAACGGCTGCAAAGCAGCCGTTTTCTTTCTCTTTTTCGGGAATTGTTCAAATCCGCCAAATTTTTCTCTTTTTCGCGCCCGGATTTGGCGATGTATTTAAGTTTTCTATCGAAGATGCAGATCAATTAGAATTGTCTATCAATTTTCCGGATCGCCAGCTCCTCGTAGCCGGTCGTCTCGTCGCGCTCGCGGGTAAAGACGGTGTCCGGCAGCTCGGCGAGGACGATCTCCGCCGTGGTGTTCACAAGGCAGCCGGGGCGCAGATGTCCGCCGAACACACTCAGGTCACGGCGGGCAAGGCTCGCGTGCAGGTGGCTGCCGTGCTCGCTGACCGTGCCCATGAGCGAGACGATCTCCACATCCTCCGTGCCGCTCTGCACATCGACGCCGCTCGCGTCGCGCAGCTCCCAGCGGTAGACGCAGCCGACGGCGGAGAGCACAACGCCCGCAGCGATATGATGCGCGTCGGCATAGCGTTGGATGCCCTCATACAGATCGTCGCCGCGATGCAGGCGAAAGCAATGGTACATGGCGCTTCTCCTTTACACCACCTGAAAGAGGTAGAATTTGAGGTAGTCCGTCTCCGGCACGTTCCAGAGGATCGGATGGTCGGGGGATTGCTGACGGGCCTCGATCTGGCGCAGCTCCACGCCCGCGTCCAGCGCGGCGGAGCGCAGCATTTTTTCAAACAGCTCGCTCGGCATGAAGTGGCTGCACGAGGCGGTGGCGAAGTAGCCGCCGCGCGGCAGCAGCCGCAGGGCGCGGAGGTTGATATCCTTATAGCCGCGTTCGGCGCTCTTCACCGTTTTGCGCGACTTGGTGAAGGCCGGCGGGTCGAGGATGATAAAGTCATATGGCTTGCCGCCCTTTTTCTCCAGCTCGGTGAGAAGGTCGAACACGTCCGCGGTCAGGAAGTCCATGCGGCCCTCCAGCCCGTTGCGCACGGCGTTCGCGCGGGCCATGTCGATGGCGCTCTGCGAGATGTCCACGGCGGTGACGTGCTCCGCGCCGCCCCGCGCGGCATTGAGCGCAAAGGAGCCGGTGTGGGTGAAGCAGTCGAGCACGCGGCGGCCGCGGGCAAGGCGCGCGACCGCGAGGCGGTTATACTTCTGGTCGAGGAAGAAGCCGGTCTTCTGACCGTTCTCCACGTCCACGCGGTAATAGACGCCGTTCTCGCAGATCTCCGTCACGGCGCTCGCGGGCACGTCCCTGCCCTCGAGCGGGAACCAGCCCTTCCCCTGCTCCATGCCCTCAAGGGCGCGGATGGCCGCGTCATTGCGCTCGAAAACGCCGTCGATCACAACGCCGTCCTCGGCGAGGACCTCGACGAGCAGCGGGAAAAGCATCTCCTTGATGCGCTCCATGCCGACGGAGAGGGTCTGCGTGACGAGCAGGTTTTCAAAGCGGTCCACCGTCAGGCCGGGGAAGCCGTCCGCCTCGCCGAAGATGACGCGGCAGCAGGAAACGTCCGCGCCCATGACCGTCTTGCGGTAGTCCCAGGCGTAGCGGATGCGGCGGCGCCAGAAGTCCGCATCGAAGCGGTCGTTCGCGTTGCGGGAGAGCAGACGGATACGGATCTTGCTCTCGCGGGAGAAAAAGCCGCTGCCAAGGTATTTCCCTTTCTCTCTCACCGCGTCCACGAGCGCGCCGTTTTCCACGCCCTCGGGCGCGGAGACGATCTCCTGCGCGTAGATCCACGGGTGGCCGCCCTCGACCCAGCGGGTCCCCTTGGCGGTGATGGTGAAGCGGGGATAGGCTCTTTCTGCTTTCATGGCGTGACCTGCCTTCCTGATATTCTCGGAAAACTATAGCACAGGGCAGGAGAAAAGGCAAGGCGAATGCCTTGCCTTTTCCGATCGTTTTTTACTTGCACAGTCCGCTCAGCTCCTCGCAGAAGCTCTGCGCCGAGGCTTCGTCCCGCATAACGACGAGCACCGTATCGTCGCCGCAGACGCAGCCGATCATGGCGGGCAGATCGTCCATCGCATCGAAAGCCGCGCCCGCCGCGCTGGCAAGGCCCGGCATCGTCTTGAGGACCACAAGGTTCTGCGCGTAGTCCACGCTCAGGCTGCACTCGCGCAGGATGCGCTGGAGCCGGTCGTTAAAGTCGCAGCCCGTCGAGCGCGCCGAGGAGGCGTAGCGGTAGCGTCCGCCGCCGCACGGCTCTTTATACAGGTGCAGCTGCTTGATGTCGCGGGAAACGGTCGCCTGCGTGCTGGGGATGCCGCACTCGGAAAGCCGCTCGAGCAGCTCCTCCTGCGTTTCGATCGCGTACTGCGCGATCAGTTCAAGGATCTTCTCCTGTCGCTTGCTCTTCATAGCCTCCCCCCACCGTATGTTATTTCATGCGTGGTTCTGCGGCTATTATACCGTAATATCAAAAATTATGCAACAATGTATGCAAAAATAACCGCTCACTGGCACATGCGGCACACGCCGCGCGGAAATCAGTGGAATACGCGGGCGACGCGGTGCATCAGCGCGGAGGTCAGGCCGCAGCCCTCGTCGTCGCCGATGAGGTTCGCCGTTTCCTGCGAGGAGAGGAAGTTGCCGTCGCTGTCATAGCCGAAGAAGGTGATCTCGTCGCCGACCTTGGCATCCTCTACACCAGTGACATCCACGAAGCACTGGTCCATGCAGCACGCCAGCAGCGGGCAGCGCTTGCCGCCCACGAGCACCGGCGCGTGGCACGCCACAAGCTTTTCGTTCAGGCCGTCGCCGTAGCCGACGCCGACAGTCGCCACGATGGTATCCTTATCCAGAACGTACTTGCCGAAGTAGGCGAGCGAGTCGCCCGCGTGGCGCTGCTTGACGTTGGTGAGGTAACTGCGCCAGGAGACGACCTCCTGAATGTTGCCGAGCGGCTTTTTCGGATGGTCCATATAGAGCCGGCGGCCAATGCGCACGGCGTCGAGCGCGTACTGCGGGAAGAGCTCGGAGCTCTCCGAGGCGCTGATGTGGCACATCGGGACCGGAATACCCGCCGCCTTGAGCTGCTCCGCGCCGGCAAGCAGCTTCTTATACTGCGCCTCGCAGACCTCGTCGTTGCCGGGCCACGCGAAATGGGAGAACGCGCCGGTGACATGGACCCACTCCTGCGCCGCCTTGAGCTCCCCGATCAGCGCGGCGAGCTCCTCGCCCGGCTCCACGCCGATGCGGTGCATGCCGGTCTCCAGCTTGATCTGCACGTTCAGCGGCTTGCTCTGCGCCTTGCAGACCTCCGCAAGCTCCGGCACCATGCCGAGGCGCGAGACGGTCACGGTCAGGTCACATTCGACCGCAGGCGCATACTGGAATGGCAGCGTGCTGCCCATGATCAGGATGTCCTGACGGATGCCCTCACGGCGCAGTGTCACGCCCTCGGAGACGTTGGCGACGGCAAAGCAGCCGATCTCCGGAAAGGCGCTGAGCGTCCGTGCGACGCCGACCATTCCCATGCCGTAGGCGTCGTCCTTGACGACGGGGATGAGCTTCGTCCCCGCCGGGAGCGAGCGCAGGATCGTGCGCACGTTTTCGCGCAGCTTGTCGGTATCAATGATCAGGCTTGAGTTGTTGAGCACTCCGTAGGTCGTATTCATATCCTATCCTCACTTCCCGCACACCTCGCGAACGAGCCGAGATGCGCCCTTGTACTTTTGAGATTTCATTCGGCGTATACAGCCGTTTTTCGTATTTTCATTCGGTATTCACTCAATTTTTCGTATTTTATCTCTTTTCTTTTTGGATTGCAAGTCTCTTTTGCATCTGCAACGGATTCTTGTCATTTTGCATAAGAAAATTTAATTATTGTGCGTGAATTTTGAATATCAAACCGATTGACTTTGCATGAATATCCTCTTATACTATGTCATCATTTTGATCCGCGAATATAAATTCATATTTACCCGCTACCGAGGAAACTCCGGCCACCCCCATCCCGATCTTCCTTCCCGCCGGAGCTTACTGCGAATGTGCAAGGTCCCTTGAGACTTTGCACATTCGCTGCGTTTTGGGTGAAAAACTGCTAATTTCCGCTTGCTTTTTGTCCGGGACTGTGGTATGATTACATCCTGTGAATACAGCGCGCTCTGCGTTTATCAACTGATTGGAGGTCTCCTGTTATGGAACTGTTTATCACCATTCTTCAGCTCATCTGCGGTCTGATCGTCATCGGCATCGTGCTCTTCCAGAGTGGCAAGTCCGCCGGCCTGAGCGGCGCCATCGGCGGCGTGGCCGATTCCTTTATGGCGAAGAACAAGGCCAAGAGCATGGACGCCAAGCTCGCCCGCGCGACCAAGTGGGTCGGCGCTGCGTTCATCGTCCTGACGCTCGTTCTCAACATGCTGTAATTTTTCGCGCATATTCGACAAACTGTAATCAAAAAGAGCTGCCGGAGCCTCGCTTCGGCAGCTCTTTTTCTCTGTCTCACGCGATCCGCTTGAGCTCGTCGGGACGGATGTAGAGCTTTCCCTGCTCCGGCTCGACGCCCTTTTGCCGGAAGAGCTCCTCTAAGGTGACAAAGCGGTAGCCCTGCGGGGTCAGGGCGTCGATGGCGCGCAGCGCCGCCTCGACGCTTGTGGCGTAAGGGTCGTGCAGGAGAATGATGTCGCCGTCGCGGGCATGGTCGATGATGTCCTGCGCCACGGCGTCGGCGTCCAGCCTGCGCCAGTCCTCCGTATCCAGCGACCAGTAGACCATCGGCACCTCGACCGCCGCGGCGGTCTGCGGGGCGAGAAAGCCCCACGGCGGGCGGAGCCAATAGACTCCGTCGCCCAGCAGCGCGCGCAGCGTCTCGTCGGTCGCAGCGATCTCGCGCAAGCGCTCGGCGGGGTCGCCGCGGCTGAGATCCATGTGCGTAAAGGTATGGCTGCCGACCTGATGCCCCTCGTCCGCCATGCGGCGCACGGTGTCCTCGTGCCCGGCGATTTGCTCGCCGATCAGGAAGAAGGTCGCCTTGGCGCCCCGCTCCGCGAGGCCGTCGAGCAGCTGCTCGGTGGTCTCGGGCCATGGGCCGTCGTCGAAGGTCAGCGCCACATATTTCTCCGGCATAGCCGCCGGCTCCGCGGCAGAGGCCGGCAGGCTTTCCTCCGAACGCGGCGCAAGCGCCAGCAGCGGTACGGCGAGCATACACAGCAGTGCCCGCCGCTTTTTCCTTGTCATTCCATCGCCCCCTCGGAGGAGCTTATGCGCCCGGCGGCGCGCTTATCCCTGCGGGACGGGCCGCGGATCATTCTTTTCCCTCCGATGCACCGCGGCGTGCAACAGAGGGCGTTTTGCGCCGCAAGGAAAATGGGCGTTTCCGACCATGCGGCAGAGAAGCATAAAAAGTCCTTTTGTATGGCTTCGCGATCTGCCATACAAAAGGACTTTTTACTTACGCTGTTATGCTTAGACCAGCTCGATGATGGCCGTCTCGGCAGCGTCGCCGCGGCGAACGCCGGTGCGGACGATGCGGGTATAGCCGCCGTTGCGCTCAGCATAGGCGGGAGCCAGCTCCTTGAAGGTCTTCTTGCAGACGTCTTCGCGGGTGATGAAAGCCATCGCCTGACGATAAGCCGCCAGATCGCCCTTCTTGCCGAGGGTGATCATCTTCTCAGCCAGGGGCTTGATCTCCTTGGCGCGGGTGACGGTCGTTTCCATCTTGCCGTTGTCCAGAAGGTCGGTGACCTGCTGACGGAGCATCGCCATACGCTGATCGGTAGTCTTACCGAGCTTACGAGTTCCGGGCATGTTGGTTTTCCTCCTTATCAGGATAAGTTAGCGGGTCTTCGTCCTGCGGCGCTGCCGCAGGCGACAACCCCTGTCAGTTGTTGTCGTCGCTGGCGAGGGACAGACCCATCATCGCCAGCTTGTTGATGACCTCTTCGAGGCTCTTGCGGCCCAAGTTGCGGACCTTCATCATATCGTCCTCGGTCTTGGAGATCAAGTCCTCGACGGTGTTGATGTTGGCGCGCTTGAGGCAGTTGAAGCTGCGCACGGAGAGATCCAGCTCCTCGATGGTCAGCTCCAGAACCTTGTCGCGCTGGGTCTCGGCCTTCTCGACGACGGTGGACTTGCCGCCCATGGCGTCGGACAGGTCGGTGAAGAGAGCAAAGTGATCGCAGAGAATCTTGGCGCCGAGGGACACCGCGTCACGGGACGAGATGGTGCCGTCGGTCCAGACCTCGAGCGTCAGCTTGTCGAAGTCGGTCATGTTGCCCACGCGGGTGTTTTCCACGGTGTAGTTGACCTTGTAAACAGGCGTGTAGATCGAATCGACCGGAATGAGGCCGATCGTGGTCTGCGCCGGCTTGTTGCGGTCAGCGGGGACATAGCCGCGGCCGTGGCTGAGCGTCAGCTCCATGTTGAGCGTCGCTCCGGCGTCGAGCGTTGCGATGTGCAGGTCGGGATTGAGGATCTCGACCTCGCTGTCGCACTTGATGTCGCCGGCCTTGACCTCGCAGGGACCGGTGGCCTCGATGAAGACCGTCTTGGTGCCCTCCGCGTTGTGGAGCTTGGTGGTCAGGCTCTTGACGTTGAGGACGATCTCCGTCACATCCTCCTTGACGCCGGGGATGGTGGAGAACTCATGCTGCACACCGGCAATCTTGATGGCGGTAGCTGCGGTGCCGGGGAGCGAAGAGAGCATAATGCGGCGCAGGGCGTTGCCCAGCGTAATGCCGTATCCACGCTCCAGAGGCTCGACAACGTACTTGCCGTAAGAGCTGTTTGCGGAGTCTTCGATACACTCGATCTGGGGCTTTTCAATTTCAATCATGCAGTTACCCTCCTTCATCTTCTCATTGCGGTGGCGCATTGCTGCGCCCCGCCGGCAATTCCTATCATTATTGAGGGTATCCTCCGATTACTTGGAGTACAACTCAACGATGAGGTGCTCCTCAACAGGAACGTCGATCTCCTCGCGGGCGGGAAGACGAGTGATGGTGCCCTTGAGAGCATTCTTCTCGCGCTCCATCCACACGGGCTGCAGGAACACGGGCGCGTCCTGACCCAGCAGGCGCTTGAAGCACTCGGCGGAGCGGCTGCTCTCTGCAACCTCGATCACATCGCCGGCCTTGACGAGGTAGGAAGGAATGTTGACCTTCTTGCCGTTGACGGTGAAGTGGGCGTGGCTGACGAGCTGACGGGCCTGACGGCGGGTCATCGCAAAGCCCATGCGATAGACGACGTTGTCCAGACGGCGCTCGACGGTGATGAGCAGGTTGTCACCGGTCTTGCCGGGAGCCGCAGCGGCCTTCTCATAGTAATCATGGAACTGCTTTTCCAGGATACCGTAGATGAACTTGACCTTCTGCTTCTCAGCAAGCTGGATGCCATACTCGCTCTTTTTTCTCTTCATCTGGCTGCCGGGGTTGCGGTTCGTGGTCTTCTTCGCATAACCCATAACGGCAGGAGAAATGCCTAAAGCCTTGCAGCGCTTGGCGATCGGCTGCATATTCTTAGCCATATTGCTTGTTACCTCCTCTTTCGATTAAACGCGGCGGCGCTTCGGGGGACGGCAGCCATTGTGAGGAATCGGCGTAACGTCCTTGATCATGGTGACCTCGAGACCCACAGCCTGCAGGGCGCGGATGGCCGCTTCACGACCCTGACCGGGACCCTTGACAAAGACTTCGACGGTCTTGAGACCATGCTCCATAGCGGCGGTAGCCGCCGTCTCAGCAGCGCTCTGCGCGGCGAAGGGAGTGGACTTCTTGCTGCCGCGGAAACCGAGACCACCGGAGGAAGCCCAGGAAAGGGCGTTGCCCTGAGAGTCGGTCACCGTGACCATGGTGTTGTTGAAGGAAGAACGAATGTGGACCTGTCCACGCTCAATGTTCTTCTTTTCGCGACGGCGGCGGATAACCTTCTTGCCGTTAGCCTTAGCAGTAGCCATATTCTATTCTCCCTCCTTACTTCTTCTTGTTCGCAATGGTCTTCTTGGGGCCCTTGCGGGTGCGTGCGTTGGTCTTGCTGCGCTGACCGCGAACGGGCAGGCCGCGGCGATGACGGGTGCCGCGATAGCAGCCGATCTCGCTCAGACGCTTGATGTCGAGCGCGGTCTGGCGGCGCAGGTCGCCCTCGACCATGTAGCCGTGGTCGATGGCTTCACGCAGCTTGGCCTCTTCCGCATCGGTCAGATCCTTGACGCGGGTGTCGGGGTTAATGCCTGTCTGCGCCAGAATGTCCTGAGCGCTCTTTCTGCCAATGCCGTAGATGTAAGTCAAACCGATTTCGATTCGCTTATCCTTGGGCAGGTCAATACCGGCAATACGTGCCATACTCTTTAACCTCCAATTAAATCTTAGCCCTGGCGCTGCTTGTGCTTGGGATTCTCGCAAATGACCATGACACGGCCTTTACGACGAATGATCTTGCACTTCTCGCACATGGGCTTCACGGACGGTCTTACTTTCATGTCGATAAACCTCCATTACTTAGTACGCCAGGTAATGCGACCGCGGGTCAGGTCGTAGGGAGACATCTCCACCGTGACCTTGTCACCTGGCAGGATCCTGATGAAATTCATTCTGAGCTTTCCGGAAATATGCGCCAATATCGTGTGTCCACTTCCAATGTCTACTTGGAATGTGGTGTTGGGCATCGCCTCAACGACAGTGCCTTCCACTTCGATCATGTCGGATTTTGCCAAAGTGTTGATCCCTCCTGGTCTTGATTACCGTACTCGCCGCGATAGACGGCGAGGGCTTTACGAAGCTCACTGTTTGTAATGATCTCGCTGCTTCTGAGCTTTGCGGCGAGTTCCTCCGGCGCGGCTCCCGCGCGCTGAACGTGCCTGCACTTCTTGCGCTTGGGAGCTTCGAGCCGTCTGGACTTGCCGTCCGCGAGCAGAAGATATTCGTTCTGAACATCCACAACGAAGAAGAGTCTGCCCTTCTCCCTGCCCGCCGTCGCTAAAACAAGGTCGCTCTTCGCAATGTCCATCCGCACGTCCTCAGATCTCGGGAAGCGTCAGAAGCTCCGCTTCGCCGGCGGTGATAAGGATCGTGTTTTCGTAGTGTGCGGCAAGCGAACCGTCTTGGGTCTTGACAGTCCAGCCGTCCGGCATGACCCGGACTGCCGCGCCACCCGCGTTCACCATGGGTTCGACTGCGATCGTCATGCCGCGCAGCAGTCTCGGACCGTGGCCCGGCGCGCCGAAGTTCGGCACCTCGGGGCTCTCGTGCATCTTTCTGCCGATACCGTGACCGACATACTCGCGCACGACGCTGTAGCCATTGTCCTCAACGTATTTCTGCACCGCCGCAGAGATGTCCGAAAGGCGCTGGCCCTCGCGGGCAAATCGGATGCCTTCGAAGAAGCTCTGCTGTGTGACGTCGATGAGCCGCTGGGCTTCGGCGGAAATTTTTCCGCAGGGGTAAGTGGCCGCGCAGTCGCCGTGGAAGCCGCCGATGTAGGCGCCCACATCCACGCTCACGATGTCGCCCTCCTTGAGCACCCGGGGACCCGGGATGCCGTGGATGATCTCATCGTTCACGCTGACGCAGACGCTGGCCGGATAGCCGTTGTAATTAAGGAACGACGGCTCGGCTCCCTGCGATTTGATGAACCTGTACACTGCTTTGTCAATTTCGTGGGTTGTTACGCCGGGCTTTACCATTTCCCCTGCTAACGCACGGGCAGCCGCGGTAATTTTTCCCGCTCGGCGCATCAATTCGATCTCGCGCTCTGATTTCACAATAATCATGGATTAACCATC
>ENA-ORCN01001286-ORCN01001286.1-human-gut-metagenome-genome-assembly--contig:-NODE-1286-length-17645-cov-217.373179_pt1 | contig 17645 bp, 18 predicted proteins | sample MGYA00242984_ERZ507984 | MGnify/ENA primary metagenome ERZ507984 (study PRJEB26167, sample SAMN06115395) | human gut metagenome | host: Homo sapiens | place: China:Hubei | collected 2016-05-19... | reverse complement strand
ATTTACTCAGACAACAATGCTTATGCCAACCTGTTCAAGACAGACTTTGGTTAAAGACCATGCTTTTCTGGTTAAACCAGCGTATTACCTCAAGTCGCTTTATGGGGTAAGGGGATTTTGTGTCTGCGACATTTCTGTTGTGCAAGAAATATGTACAATAAAATGAATTTTGTCGCTTTGCAAGCAAAATCCCACTAAACCCTATAGGTTGCGGATTTGAGGTTATATTGAAGAGTTGTTTGGAAAGCATCTTGCGGATATAACAAGCGATATTGAGAAAAAGTATAATCTTTCTCCGGCTGAGGCTATGAAGAGAGCTTATAGTGAAATGAAGAGATATGTAGGATTTAAAGAGAAGAGTAATGAATGAAGTATATAATGATGTTTTAGGTAAGGCGTTAAGCATTAAATCAACCAATAATATTGTCGTAAAAGTAGAGCAAGGAGCATTAGAAGTTAATCTGAAACAATGTAGTGTAAAGCGCATTATGTGGTTCTCTGTCTTCTTGATTGATGGATTTACTATGCGTCCATGCAGTTATACTTTCTATTCCTCTATGAGTGACGATGAGTTGGACGAAACCTTTACACAAGTAGAAGGTAGATTGAGCTTTCTGAAAAACTTAAATTTTAAATAACATGACGGAACAGGAAAGAAGAGTTGTAAACCATGCAATGAAGATACTAGAGCAGAGCCAAGATGATGAGGCTAGGGCGTTGGCTGTCAAGTTGTTGGAACAAGGTACAAAAGTTCCTCTTCAGAAAGTGCAGTTTTATGCCGCATATTGCAATGGCTTGCGTGATGGGTATTCAAGAATATTCGACCTAATACAAGGTGGTGGGTGGCTTGCGAAAGTGAGCAAGAAGGAAATGCCATATTTCGAAGCAGAGAAGAAGCTTGTAGAGAGCTGTATTGATGCTTGCTACGATTATCATATGGGAAAGTATGATATTAGGTACAAGGATAAAGAATTATCCAAAAGTGGTAAGCTATTGGCTTGCAAGGCTGTTTTTGTGAAACAAACGATGATTGGTGTTGAGGTTAAATACAACAAAGATAAAGAATGATTGCACAATATAGATAAGTGAAGTTGTAAACCATTGATATTTAGGTACTCCCTTGCAATTTTTGTATCTTTGCAAATAAAAAAGGAGATTTATATATGGCAGATAGAGGATATAGAGGCAGACCTCAACGAGGCGAAAGAGCGGATAGGCAAATTAATGCAGGACATAGCCGTGGATTGGATATGGCTTTGTCCGACACAGAAGCTAAGATTAGAAAGTTAAAGACAGAACGTATTTATGCTTTCGACCAAAATGGAAAAGAGATAAGCCATTCCACAAGAGGTACTTCTACAAGTACGAAATTGCCAAGTGGTTACAATTACAAAGATGCGATATTGACGCATAACCACCCAGGAGAAGGGTTGGATAGCAATATTGCAGGTAGGATAGGAAGAAGCTTTAGTAGTGCAGATATTGCTACTACGGTCATAAATAACGCATCAGAGATAAGAGCTATCACAGGCTCTTATACATACTCTATGAAAAGACCGAAGAATGGTTGGGGAATAAGTACGCAACGTCAAGCCGTGAATGTTGCAAGAAAGATAAAGGATAGGCGTATGAAATATTTTAATTCATATGTCGCTAAACCAAGTTCCGATTACACTCACGGAAGAATAAGTAGAGAGCAGTTGTCAATTGCTTGGGACAGAGCTGATGTAGTTAGTACTAATAAAGCTCTTCGTGAAGTCGCAAAGGAATTAGGTTGGAATTATACTCGCAAGCGTACTAGTTAAGGCATATATTCAAAGGATGGGTAGTATTACCCCTCCTCATGTGGAAAGAACTTTCCTATCATCGCAAGCGCAGTAGTACATTTTTCAAATTGTTTTTGGAATCCGTACTTCTTGGCTCTCGATTGGTTGTGATGCAGGTCATTGATTTTGACTTGGATTGCAACCATATCTTTTGAGTCGATGATAGATTGTACGTAGTCGAAATACGGAACACCTTCCTTGTGGGTTAGAATGCATACACTATCGGCAATGTCTTTTCTTACTCCTAGTGATAACAGCTTGTCGTAGGTCATATCCGTATCTTCTATCGTATCATGGAGAAATCCGACACAAATCTCTTCGGTGCTATTACCTATTTCTCCTACATGGATGGGATGCAATATCACCGGAAGTCCAACCTTATCAATCTGTCCTTTGTGCGCCTTGCAAGCGATACCAAGGCACAATTCTATCATTTCAGAATCTTTCATATTCTTCTTTCGTTATTAGCTCACCTAACTCAAGAGCATCTTGTGCATAGGTGTTTTCATTAAACTTAAACTCCTTTGGCTTACGTCCTTTACCTTTAGGGTAACACATAAGTTCTTTATTTACATATTGATAACGGACAACGATGTCATCCTCCCAATAGTAAACATAAACCGACTCTCCGTTTTTAAGGAGGTGGCTGATTTTGTTCTTATCTTTATTGTTCATAGTCTTTATCTCCTTATTACAATGCAAAGATATAAAAAATATATTGAACTTGCAAACAAATTAATGTTTATTACTTGAAATTTAAATATATTAATTATTGAAATGTTGCATAGTAAGCTTGTTGCATAGATACCGACCTTTGCTTCTTACCTCCGTTACTCTTGGCGGTTCTACTTTGCTCATATAATGCATGTCCCCAACCGGATGGTTTCTTGGTCTCTTTATAGATTTCTCGCATGGTCTTCCCACCCAACAGCTTGTAGGCTATCGAGTAATTTTCTTTGGCGTAAATCATCTTGGCGGTGTTAACTTGTATCTCACCAATAAGTCCGGTTTTCTTGTTCCGGATATTGATGATGTTTCCTGAATAGCCAGTATCCAGTTTCTGTTCCTTGAGTCTAACGAACTCAAAGCCCTTGTATTTGCCTTTAAGGTCTTTTATTATTTTCGGTATTGACCCTTTATCTGCGATGATGGTTGTTCTGTACGAGTCCTTAATGTCTTTAATACCATTAGCCTCGCCCTTAGCCTTGCGTACAATGGAGTCAACACTCTTGTAATTGATAGGAGTGACCCTTGCTCCATACTTCTTAGCTATACCTTCAGCTATAGCTTGTAGCTTGTTACCAACCGACTCGGCTTTTCTCCGCATAGAGGTAGCTTGTGCTCTCAGCCTAGCATATGCCCCATTATTACCAACGTCTCCCATATCTTTTTTTATGCAAAATTAACCAAAATGCAAGCCAATTGATATATTGTTGCGATATGTTATTTCACTTAAAAGACAAAGTGAAAAGACACGCAAGTAAACATTTCTCTTAAACAATTATTATTCATACCTTTGCAAGAAACAATGAGTTGATAAGATGACGAAACCAAGAGATTATTTCACAGGCAAGCAAGAAGAGTTCAAACGCTCCGAAGTGCAGATAGCACCATATAATCCAAGGAAGATTTCACCGCAGCAGAAAGCTACATTGAAACGTTCCATAAGAAAATATGGCGTTGTTGGTGGTATAACCGTCAATAAGCAAACAATGACCATCGTAGGCGGCAACCAAAAAGTAACCATCGTGGATGAGATTATGGGCTATCCCGAAAAGGATTATACTCTTTTGGCTGAGGCTGTAAATATGGATTACAAGACCGAAGTTGAACTGAATTTCATGCTTAATTCCGAGAATGCTCATGGAGAATGGGATGACATGAAAGTCCGTGAGTTACTTCCGGACATAAACTATATGGATGCCGGATTAACGGAAGAAGACTTATCCCTGTTCGGCTATGATGCAATGGTAAAGACTGAAGGCGAAGATGAGCTAGGTAAAGAACTTAATTCCTTACTAGACCCATTTGCCCAAGAAAGCGAAAACAGAAAAGTACAAGCACCAAAGGAAGTGCAAGAAGAGCAGAGACGACAGATAGAACAAAATCAAATTATAGCCAATCAGCAGCAAGAGGCTCAATATCAAGCGAATAAAGAACGTATGCAACAGGTAAAGAAAGAGGTAAATACCAAGGCAGCGGAAAAAGCTTTAGAAGCCGAGTCTTACGTCATGCTTTCCTTTGATAATATAGAGAACAAGGAACGTTTTATGAGCACCTTTGGCTTTATCGAAACCGACAAGGTAATCAAGGGAGAAATGCTTATGAAAGTAGCAAAACGAATATAAACGAATAAGCAATGAAAAAGATTATAAGAATATTACTAGGGTACATAATAGCGGCAATAACAATAGGTATGCTCATTCCATTTATGATTGTTTCTATGTTTCTTGGCAAGAGGAGAAAGAACGCATTCAATAGGTGGGTGTCGTGTCTCTTTACTCCTTTGATAAACAAGGTAGGACAATTGGTCAACTCATAAATATCGAAAGATTATGAAGGCAAACGGAAAAATATTAATGAAGATTGCGAACTTGGCTATAACTATGATATTGGCAATACCGATGTTCTTACTAGCCGTTCCTATCTATATGTATAACAAAATTAGAGGCAAGGTATAAATCCCATCTGCCCAATATATAGCGAAACAATAATAAATACAAGAAAATGGCAAAACCGAAATTTGATTACAATGGCGATGCTTTCTACGATGAGATAGAACAGCTTGCAAAGCAAGGTCAGAAGGATTCTGAAATTGCCTACGCCCTTGGTTTGAAGTTTGGGGTTGACCTAAATCCACAGGTCTTCAACCGAATGAAAAACGGAAAATACGAGAATTGGAATGAAGACGAAAATGCGGAAAGAGGCGAAAGGATAACTCAATCCCTCGTGCGTGGCAGAGAGTTTATCAATGCAATCGTGCGTGGAAGATTCCTTAAATGCGCCCTTGGAGGTGTCAAGGTAAAAGGCAAGACAACCACCAAAAGACATATGGTTGTAGATGGAGTTATGACAGATGATATAGTAGTGGAAACTAGAGAAACCGAGCAGGAGACCCCACCTAACGTACAAGCTCTTTCTACTTGGTTATTCCATTACGATATGACTTGGAGAGAGATACAGAGAGGTAAGAAGGATGAAGAGGAAAAGGGCATTCCTTTTGACCCTAAGAAAGGTATATCCGTCAACAAGTGGATAGAAAGAGAGATTGAGCAGGAAGCAGAAGAGCAAGGGGAGGGTGAATAATGGCAAAAACACATTCCGTTTATTATCCGTTATATAATGACAAGACGCATTTCATTTACCTTATAACAGGAAGCCGTGCGTCAGGAAAAAGTTTCTCTGCTTCTCAGTTTATCGAAAGACTTACTTTTGAATACAATGCAGAAAGAAAGATAGTACATAAGATTCTTTATACACGTTATACAATGGTGAGTGCCGCTATTTCCGTAATTCCAGAGGTTAAAGAGAAAATAGAGATAGATGGCACACAGGATTATTTCAAGAACACGAAGACGGATATAGTCAACAAAATGACGGGAGCTGAAATCATGTTCCGTGGTATTCATACGGCTAGCGGTAATCAGACTGCGAAGTTAAAGTCTATTCATGGTGTGACTACGTTTGTCGTTGATGAGGCTGAGGAATGGACGAGTGAGGAGGATTTTGAGCGCATCATGCTTTCAATCCGTCAGAAAGGCTTGCACAACCGAGTAATAATCATTATGAACCCTTGTGATTCAAATCATTGGGTATATAAGCGTTTCATCGAAAAGACACATAAAGAGGTGTATTTTGATGGCGTTCCCGTCCAGATCAGTACAGACCCTAGAGTACTTCATATACATACGACCTATCTTGATAATATAAAGCATCTTTCACCTGAGTTCCTTAATGAGGTATTAGAGATGAAGGAGAATGAACCGGAGAAATATGCTCATATAATGATAGGTAGATGGTCTGACGTATCTGAGGGTGCAATATTCAAGCATGTAGGCATCGTTGACAAGTTCCCTAGCAACGCAAGGAAAGTAGCCATCGGAGTAGACTGGGGATATTCGAAAGACTATACTGCTATTGTGAAGTGTGGCATCGTAGACAAACGCCTATACATAGAGGAACTTTGCTATAGAACGGAAATGTTATCTAGCGACATCATAAGATTCTTGCGCCCTTATGCGGACGAAGGCTTGTTTGTGTATGCAGATAGTGCTGACCCTAGACTTATAGATGAGGTAGCTCTTGGTGGAATAGTTATATATGGAGCACAAAAGGGTGCTGGCTCTATATTGGCTGGTATTGACAAGATGCAGACATTCGAAATCTTCACAACTAAGCAATCAGTCCATTTACAGAGCGAGTTCCGTAAATATGTGTGGTCAAAGGATAAGGATGGTAATTACATCAATGTTCCCGAAGACCATGATAACCATTTGATAGATGCTGCTAGGTATTATATTCTTGCCGTATTGCTCGGTAAAGTGATGAAGCCAAGAAAAGCATCTAAATCAGACTTAGGAGTGTACTAAATGACAAATATAATTACTTTTGTAATAAAAATACAAGTGTTTAATTATTAGATTGTTAGTGTAAGTATGCTATAAGGGTAGATAAAAGTCATATGTAAATAAAAAAGATTGTTTACTAAATAAAAATAGATTCTTTAGTAAATAGTCTTTTTTATTCACTTAAAAACTAAGTGAAAGGCATACGTAAATTAAAGTATGTAGAAACCCTGTTTATTATTACCTTTGCTTCAAAAAGTTATAAGGATGTTTGTAGATTCAATTATTCAGATAAAGACATATTTTCGAAACCTCACGCTCAATGCATTAGGTGTGGAGAGAAGCATCTTCGAACGTTTGGAAGATAATGATGTTGATTCTGTCGTAAATATGATGGAACAACATGATTTCGATGTGGATAATGCCATTTCGGAATATAATCCACAAACCCATAAGGTGATGAGCCGTGAAGATAAATGGGTAAAGGGAGAGAAGCCATACAGGACGGAGAAGTTGGCAAGAACAAGACAAAGATACATAAATGAGGTAGAATTGTTCTTCTTGTTAGGCAATCCGATTATGTGGAAGAAGACTGAAGGTGACGATGAAGCCTTTGAACTATATAAAAAATACTTGAAGGATATATACTTCAATACCAAGCTACGTCAATGCAAGCGACTTGCCGGAGCAGAAACCGAAAGCGGTTTTGTTTTTAATTTTTCGCAAAAAAACGGAAAGATGCATGTTGATGTGTATGTTGCAGCTCGCTCAAAGGGACATAAGATGAGAGAGTTGTTTGACCAATACGGAAACATGCTTGCTTTTGCTGTAGGCTATTCCTTAAAGCGAGAGTCAAAGACTATCGAATGTTGGGATATATTGACATCCGTTTTTAACTATCATTGTGAACGTGGTGGCTTTGGGTGGAAAGTGTATAAGTATCCTAATCCGACAGGAAAGATTAACGGCATCTACTTTCGCCAACCTAAAGCATGGGATGGTGCAGAGCCAAGAATGGAACGTGAAGAGATGCTTGATTCCAAGATTGGAGATACTAACAACTACTTTGCTGACCCTATTGCCGCTGCTACTGCTGACGTGATACAATCAATCCCTAAGCGGAACAAGCCAGGTAAACTCATACAACTTACAGGCAAGAACTCTAGGTTTGAATATATCAACCCACCTCAGAATTCCGAAATCCGCAAGGCAGAGAAAGAAGACTTGGCTCAGTCTATATTGTTTGATACGTTTACACCGGATATGTCACCGGAACTAATGAAAGCTATGAGTACGCTTACTAGTGTCGGCATAAAACGAGCGTTGGTATTGGGTTACATCAAGCGAGCGAACCGAATGGAAATCTATGAAGAACTTGTCGGTAGATTATCGCATGTGATTATAGCCGTAATGAAGGAACTATATCCTGAGATGAGAAGCAAGTTGGATAAGTTGGAGGTCGAATTCGATTTTGCCGAACCTTTCGAGGATGACAAAAAGGATAAGTGGAAAGTAATAGCGGAACTATATAATCAAGGCGTACTTTCTTTAGAGACTGCTGTACAAATGCTGGCTCTAACTGACGCTCCTGCTGAAGAAATTGAAAAGATACGCAAGGATGCAGAAGATAAAGTAGCGTTAGCTGCAAAGGTAAAGGGAAACGAAAACACAACTTCATAATTTTAAAAGCTTATTGTTTTTGGGCGCATTTCCTTTTAGGATTTGCGCCCTTTTTGCACTTAAATTTTAAGTGAAAGCATTATGATAATAATATAATATTATTCCTCATTTTGTTTTTAACTTTGTTGGCATGAACACGAATGAACTTATCATAAACGGACAAGACGCATGGGCTACCTATCGTATCAAGATGGGCAGCGGTTTTCTTGATGCCTTGGAAGCGGATGCTGACAACAAGGACTACATCACCAACTCCGTGCGCACAGAGGACGGAACGAGGGTCATACTGATACGACCGAAGAAGGCGGAGCGGAACGTAACCTTGGAGTTTACGATTGTAGGCAGAGACCACAATGACTATAACAAGAGGTTGGCGGCTTTCGATGCGCTGATGGATAATGGATTCGTAACAATACAAGTTCCGTCTTCCAAGTCTGACATTTACAGGCTCTTCTGCTCTAGGAAGTCCACTAGCTATTCCCGAGGAAAGGGAGGAGCTATCGGGAAGAAGAGCATTAAGTTCGTTGAGTATGACCCGAAGAACAGGGGTGCGCTCACAAGCGATGATATGGAGAAGTTTAACATGAAGGAATTTGAGGATTTACAATGAGGACATACAAGGATATAGAGGTTAAGTATTACGACACAAAGGGAGACGTACACGTAAGGTGCTCCGTTCCCGTAACGGAGGATGCGTTGGTGCACTTCGAGTTGATGCAGTCCCACTATTGCAAGCTATCCTTTAAGCTTGGCAGTGCGATATACTTCAAGATGGGAGATTTCATCGTTACTGACTATGGAAGGTTTGAGTTGGTTGATAACGTAAAGCCAAAGGACGATGGCACTCTTGGATATTCCTATGAGTTGGAGTTTGATGCTTACTATAGGAAATGGAAGAACAAGAGACTGAAATATATGCCTAACTCTGGTTCTCCAGAGGGCACATTCACGCTTACCTCGAATATCATTACACATGCAAACATCATCAAGGATAACTTGGATTTCTTGGCTAAGGCTAGCAAGTCGTATCTCTATGACCCGAATTACACGGGAAAAGGTAGCGATTACACATTCGTGGTGGATGCTAGCGTTGACAGTACTAAGTCCAAGGTAATCACCTATTCCAATTCTAGCATTCTTGATGCTATCGCTAATATCGCACAGACCTTTGAGTGCGAATGGTGGGTAGAGGGAAACATCGTGCATTTTGGTACTTGCGAGAATACCAATGAGGTTGTAGACTTCAAGGATGGCGAAAACATTGTTTCAATGTCAAGCTCGCAGAGCCAAGCAAGCTATGCCAACAGGGTATATGCCTTTGGAGCGGCTAGGAACTTACCTAGTGGATATAAGCAGAACTCTTCCGCTGACGTTACAAAGAACGGAGTGGTGGAGAAGAGGCTTATGCTCCCTACTTTAGAAGAGTGTTCCGCTGAGAACAAGAAACTCTTGGAAGATAACGGCTTTGAGTTGAAGAATGGCTGCTTGCAAGTCAAGGGACTTACCGAAGACGAGTATGTAGAGGGCGTTACCACCAATGATGACATTTATCCAAGGAACTTAATCAAGACTTCTAATGTTACCTATTATGAGAAGGATGTTGAGGACGAGAGCACACCCGAGGAGGGCGACTATATCAAGAGGACTTTCTATCGAGTAAAGGGACTGACCATCGTAGACGCAGACGGAAACAAGACAGGGGACATGGCTTTCAGAAGTTCCTACATCCTCAGTGGAAAGACCTTGCATATTATCTTCCAAAGTGGTTCGTTGAATGGAATGGATTTCGAGTGTCAGTTCAATCCCGATGGTGAGTCCGAGATTTTGAGAGATTCTAATGGTAGCCCTATACTGAAGGATGGCAAGGAACAGATAAATCCAGCGGCACAGGTCTTTGAGATTGTTGCAAACGAGGACTACGGACGATTCTTGCCAGACACGGTTCTGCATCCGAAAGACGGAGATACCTTTGTACTCTACAATTGGGACTCAACGAAGTTGGGCAATACCTTGGTGACATCTTCCGCCAACGAGCTCTTGACCGATGCCATCAAGAACTTGAAGAAGTCAATGATAGACCCTACGACCTATACTTGCACGGCTGCGTCTGATTACTCATACAATGACGGCAAGGGACAATTCCATTTTGAGGGCGATAGGGTGAACCTATTCAACAAGGGATATGATATGAGCTTTAGAGCATCTAGAATTATCGGCTATGAGTTACATCTTGACGTTCCCTTTGATAGCGTAAAGTATACTGTAGGTGAGAAACCAGCTTACTCTAGGCTCAATGCGATGTCCTCACAGATTGAGGAACTTGTTTTCAATGGGCAAAGCTATCTCAATAAGGGAGGTAGTGGAAATAGTATCTATATCATTAAGAGCTATGACACAACTGTTCAACCTACAGACTTCAATGTATTTTCAGCCAAGAGGGTTGAAAACTCTTATCTTCATAAGGATAAGACGGATGCGGCAAACTTCTTGATTAAGTTCTTGCAGGGCTTCCGTATAGGCAATTCCAACGCATACAGCATTGATGCAAATGGAAACGCTATCCTATCTGATGTTATTGTGAAGCTTCTGAAATCACTTGATTTTAACGAAGCAGAGCAGAGTGGTTTTGCTATTAAGCAACGAAGCGATGGTAAGTTTCAAATGTTGCTCACGGATTTGATAGTTTGGGGAAAGGCTATCTTCAACACCCTCCTCATTCGTGAACTCAGCTACGTTGGTGGTAACATCGTCCTCTCCCCTGCTGCTGGCAAGATAAGCTACATCAAGGAAGTATATAGCGAGACAACGAATGAAATGATTGCATGGAAGTGCTATCTCCTCGCTGATGATGGAACGACCGCCACAATCAATTCATTCAAGGTGGAAGACCAAGTTAGGTGTAAGACGTTCAACATAGCACCTGGTGTCTATGAGAACGTCAGCAACAGGGACTATTGGAGACTTGTCACAAAGGTATCAACCGAGAATGAGGTAATCACCGATGAAGAAGGTCACGAGCTCTATGACGGAAAGAAGTTCTCATGGATTCAGATAGCAAAGGATAACTGCATGGAAGGCTCGGATAACCCTGCTGTAGGAGATACCATCGTCCTCATGGGTAACAGAAGTGATAAGAGCAGACAGCACCTTCTGATGATGGAGACCGAAGGAGATTCCGCACCTACGTTCACCATGTACCGAGGCATCAACTCCTACTCCCTCAAAGGCAAATCCATCTTCGATGTAGGATTCAACGGCATTAACATCGTGTCAAAGTACTACCACATAACCACCGTTGATGGAGAGAAGATTTGGACTCCCATATATCTCGGCGACTGGAAGGAAGGTACGGAATACAGCTACTATGATGAGGTTACATGGCTTGGCACAAGATGGCTATGTATCTCTCCAGAAGGACAGACCACGACCGAAGAACCATCTGAGGATTCGCCTTATTGGAAGGCGACTACGAATATATACAAGCCGCAAGTTATCCTATATACCGATATTGTTTACAGCGGTATCGCTATAGGCGAGACTCACAACATTACTTCCAAGTTAATGCTTGGTGATAAGGATGTATCAAACGGAGTAGCATCATGGAAGGTGACACGCAAAACCAATGATTCCGTAGATGATGCTGCATGGGCGACTAAGGATAAGGTTAAGAACTTCAATGGCTCAATAGATATTGTTTGGTCTAATGATGGAACAGAAGACGATTTGGGCAAGGGTGATACTGCGAAATTTGTATTCACAGCAACGACCACAACAGGAAAAATTCATCAAGAATATATTAAAGTTTAAAAATATAGGAGATTAAAATATGGGAAAGGAAATACATCTTTCTGCTGTTGCAGCGGTCAGAAGAACACCGAAGGGTGACACGTTATCCATCAATCTGCAAACGAATGGCGTTCCGCTCTTTCAGGGTTTGAACCCAGACACGTTTACCGTCTCTCCTAAATGGAGTGAAGACGGAACACACCCAGTCATTACACCGACTGTAGGCTCTGCACGCAAAAATAACGTGACATTAACAAATCACGCATGGGCTTACAATGGCAAGGATTTAGGTTTCGGCTTTAGTGGAACAGGATGGGAGACTTCCACAGTAGATGGCAGATTCAAGCTCAATCATGCGGATGGTTCACTCGCTATTATCGCAGACCTCGCATCAAAGGTAAACCAAGATTCCGATACGCTTACATATTCGGGTGATGCCGTGATGGGAGCCAGCATATATCCGATGTCGAAGAGTATAGATATATTGGTATCTATGTTGGGTGGCTCATCTTATTTCGGAGGTGTATCAGCAGATACTACGGTGTTAAGCAAGGGACAGACGCAAGCAGTTCTCAAACCTTGGCTGTTCAACTCCGCAGGTGGAGAGGTTTCTTCTTATACAATTAATCTATATCGTGGCAGCGGAACAGACCTTGCAGGTACTTACAATAATCCGGCAAGCGGAATCACTATTCACAGAGACAAGACAGGAGATACGGATAAGCTCTATGTAGATAGTCACCAGCTCTTCGTCCTCGAATTCGTTGTTGATGGTGCTGCTGTGTATAGAACAGGTATCAGCATTGATGATATTTCTGATATTTATCAGCTTGCCCTTAATTCAGTAGGTCAGGTTGATGAAGATAGTAATCAGACGTTTCGCTGTATCGTTACCAACTGCGAGACTGGTAAAGTACCGAAGGCTATAACTGGCAATGTTACCTTCGTTATCTTCACTGATAACAATGGTGAAATAGCGAATAAACGCTCAGAGACAATGACTTGGGCTAAGAATGTCAGTGACGGATTTATTGTGAGGAATGCTGATACCCTTGATGAAAATAATAATATCATCGGTGTATCGGTGTCAGCAGATGCTTATTTAACGGTTGATGATTAGGAGGGACGCTTATGCCAATAGTTAGTAATAAGGTTAACAGGAAATTCGCTCCTCTTGATGTCTCCGTATCGGTAGTATGTGCATCGCCTAAGTCTCCATTTATGCAGACTATGGCTGGTAATAAATTCTTCCCAGACCGAACTCAGAGCGGATTTGAATGTGTTGCCTACCCTCAGATAAACGCTACGGCAAAGGACGAATCATGGGATAGCAAGCTATCGAATATTTCTCTTGCTAATATGGTGTGGAAGGTTTCTACAGGCACGGAATGGAAGGACATATCTAAGATTAATTCTTGGAGCGGTAAATATAGCATTGATACAAGCAATACATCTAATCGTGGTTCGCTTACTATCAAGAGGAATCTCTCAAGTAATGATAAGCAGCAGTTGCAATTCGAAGCTGACCTGTATGATTATAGAACGAACTCTATATTGCATATCACCGCTGACCCTATCACTCTGTATACGGCAGATAAGGGCGCAGATACCTATGGTATGGGCATTCGGGAAGATACCGATATTTCCTATAACCCATTCCTTGACAAACTGGCGCTCTATGAATATAAGGTTGCTAATAATATCATATCTGCATCTACAGAAGCAAGAAACGCTTGCTTTGACGGCAATCAGTATGAATGTCATATTCCGATTGATGTATATAAGTCTAAGGATAGAATTACAAGCGGATTCTCTATTGAGCTGTACCGAGGAACGACTAAGATGTCTGCTTCGTCTGCTGCAAGCCCTAACGAGATTATATCTATCTCTGCATCAGAGATTGTACTTGACCTTAGACTTGTAGAGAAGAATAATTATACCATTAAGGCGGTAATAAACGGCAAGGCTGTTGCTCAGTTCCAATTTTCCGCTTCTAGGTTCTATCCTTCTTTCAACCAGCCTAAGTTTATGGTATGCAATGATATTGAATGGGGCAAGATATACAGAAGCAACAAGGCTATTTTGGAGTATAACGGAAGGGTTGTTGAATACCCTAACCGCATCGTAGAATTGCAATGGCTTACAGAAGCAACTAATGGTAACATCGTTACAAATAAGTCTTGGCAAGAGGGAAATTCATGCTACTTCTCAATCAAGGAGTCTGGTCTTGGCGATGTCGAGAGTGATTATCTTGAAGAACAGATAGAATACGGGCAGAGACATGCCAACGACTATCTCCTTGACGAAGGTGATAATTACCTGCTTGATGAAGATGGCAGTCCGTTGATAGATTAGTAATATTTTAAAATATAATATAAATATGGGTGTAAAATTAACAGAGAAAAAAGTCGTGTCGGCAATGAATACCGACCAGACTTTTCTGATTGTTGCAGATGGAGCTCTTCGCAGATTAAGCCTCGGTGACCTTCAGAAGATGATGGGTAATAATATCTTCTATCCAACAATCACACTAGAGCAGTCTTCCAACCCGAAGTTCGCTCTCCCTACGCCTTTCATGGCTGATATGTATCAGAGAGCAATGGGTGGATATATGATGAAGGTTGTGAATGGTAAAGCTTATGCAGCAAAACTCAATGCCAGCACATGGGAGTTCTTCGCTGACGGAACAAAGGTGGATGATGCGTCTAAGTATGAGACGATGGTTCATGTTCCCGATTGTCATTTCAAGGCTGATAACAAGACCATGCAATTTGGCGGACTGTTTCCTATCGCAGGCGGCAAGACTTTCGATTCGCCAAACTGGGTAGGTGCATACAAAATGTATGTGGATGGAAGCGGTGTTGGTCACTCAAGACCTAATGTTGCTCCTTCGCATTCTAGAACGATGAGTGCATTCTGGGCTTGCGCACAGAAGCTTGGTTCGAACTTCGGTCTTGCAAACTATGGATTCCAATGCCTCATAGAAGCATTGGAACAAGTAAGTTTCGGTGACCTTAATACACAATCTGTAATTGGAGCAGGATTCCAGCATTCTAAATGGGAAGCTTGTCGTGATGTACCTATGGGTAAGTGTATCTCTCTCGGTGATGGCAGCGGTAAGGTACTCTATAATGATGCTACTCTAGGCGACCAATATCCTGTTAAGCTTTTTAGCTTTGAGGACTTATGGGGTAAGCTTTGGGAGTTCCGTCCAAATATTCGATTCTATATGGATGGCGATACGAGATATGCTGTTGTCTATAGCGGAAACCGAGTAAGCAATACAGCAGATGGAAGGAAGTTTACTATTCCATCATCTGCTAATGGAGAGTTTATCACACGCAAGACGCTAGGCGCACATTGGGATGCCTTTCCGCAAGCAGTAGGAGGCAGTGACAGTACGTACTACTGCGATGGATTCTGGGCATCGACTAATGGCGAGCTGCTGTACGTTGGGGGTGCCGCCTACAACGGGTCGCTATGCGGTCTTTCGTCCGCGCACTCGGACGACGGTTTTTCGGCCTCGGGGACGAGCCTCGGCGCTCGCCTGGCTTTCTACGGAAACCCGATAATCGTGAGCGGCTCGGAGCTCATGGCGATGTGAGACAACGCCTAGCGTTGGCTGCACATCTGCTAGTGAGCTAGACAGAAATAGAGAATTAATAAAAATAATATAAAACGCAAGATTGAAACTGGAAAGTTGAAATCTCCTGTTAATAGGATTCGCAGAAGCACAAAAATATAAACAACCCAATTCCGTGCGATAAGATTTTCTACAACCATGGAGTGGGTGAAGAAAAGGTGATACATCATGGAGCTGCTGAACGTTGGGGGTGCCGCTCACAACAGGTCGCAATGCGGTCTTTCGTACGCGAACTCGAACAACGGTTTTTCGAACTCGAGGACGAACATCGGCGCTCGCTTGAATTACTACACAAGATTTCTATTTTTAGAATGACGATATAATTTACACTGTTCCTCGCAAGTCGTAGAGCTACGAGATAGCTTGGACGAGAGAGCACATGATTGAACCTGTCTCGATGGAGGGATATTTTATCCCGACAGAGCAAAGATAAAAGGCGTTGGGTATGAGTGGTTGGGTATGTCCGACTACAACAGAGTCCCCTCTCGCAAGTAAGCAATGCAGTTGTACGCATATACCGAAAGCCAGTGAGCCGAGAGTGTAGAAAGCCTATTGAGAAAAAGCGATTTTTGAAATATTGGTTGAAATATAAAAATGACGGACACACAAGAGCTGGCGTATAAGCGCAAGGCTAAACTTCGCAAGAAGCATAGAAAGGTCAGAGTGTATCTTGTTAGTGATATGACTAACCTCAATATAGCGGTTAAGAAATCACGCAAGGGAAAGGAAGGAAAGAAGGGCGTAGTTATATTCGATAAAGACTATAACGGAAACCTTCTGAGATTACAGAGGAGTCTTATAGATGGAACTTACAAGACTAGCGAAGGTCACGATTGTATGAGACGATGCCCTTGCGGTAAGGTAAGAAAGCTGCATAAGCTTCCGTACTATCCAGACCATGTTGAGCAGCATGCCTTGATGCAAATTCTGATGCCTCACCTTATAAGAGCTCTCTATATTGAGAGTGGAGCAAGTGTAAAAGGCAGAGGAATGATTTATGCGAAGCGCAGAACGGAACGTTGGATAGATGAAAATAAGTCATGTGGAAGATTGTATTACTGCAAACTTGACTTTATAAAGTTCTATGAGAACGTAGACCAGCAAGAGATATATGAATCTCTATGTGATTTCTTTACCGATGAAGGTATCAGAAGACTTCTGTATGAAGTTATTTTCGCTCTTCCTAAAGGTTTAGGGATTGGTCTGTATCCTATTCAGACTCTCACCAACTTCTATATGAGCATTTTATGTAGATTGGTATGTAGGAAGTTTGATGTTAAGGTAGAGATATATTGTGATGATGTTATTATCTTGGGTAGAAACGAGAAAGAAGTATGGAAAGCTGTGAACTTCATCAAGCAATATGCACATGATGTGATGCACCAGGAGTTGCATAGCAATATCGGAATGCAGATAATTGATGATACTCATTTCCTTGATTTCGTAGGATACCGTTTTTATTTCAACCATACATTGTTAAGAAAGCGCATGAAGGAGAAATTCAAAAAGAAGATACACAACCTTAAAAATCCTATGAGGAGATACCAAGTAGCTATGAGCTACAAGGGTTGGTTGATGCACTGCGATGGTTTTAATCTTTGGAAAATGATAACAAAAATGAATAGTTTTGATGATTTTAAGATGCCGCAGATTGAGGACAGAGATGCCAACGGCAAGAGAATGTTCGAAGGTCAGAGAATGAGTGCAAGCTACTTTGCCGAGAGAACTATTGTTTTCCTTGATGTTGAATTTGATGTAGATAGCAAGGTTCATAAGTCAGGGAAGAGCAATGTTGTTAGCGTTGAGGAGAATGGACAGAAGTTTAAGTTCTTTACTAACAACAAGAAACTCGTTGAGCAGTTGCAATGGTGCTCAGACAATGATAAATTCCCGTTCCTGGGAAAGTTGCGTAGAATGAATCAGAGCGGCAACCCTGATTTCAGAATCGTAGGAACAAAAGCATAAATGTAATATTAAAAAAGAAAGGATATTATCATGGAAATTAGAAAGTCTACATTTGATTACACCCCTAGTCTGATAGAGTATGAGGGTAATTTCGTCCGCATCAATTTTGATGTTGAGAAGATTGAGTTAGCAAGTGGCACGGATATTAACAGTAACGGAAGTAAGAATACTACTACCCGA
>ENA-ORCN01001280-ORCN01001280.1-human-gut-metagenome-genome-assembly--contig:-NODE-1280-length-17725-cov-14.788871_pt1 | contig 17725 bp, 17 predicted proteins | sample MGYA00242984_ERZ507984 | MGnify/ENA primary metagenome ERZ507984 (study PRJEB26167, sample SAMN06115395) | human gut metagenome | host: Homo sapiens | place: China:Hubei | collected 2016-05-19... | reverse complement strand
CCAGAAAACAGGAGGCTTGACCTTGCTTTCCCGTACAATCCCGGAGTTACCTTTGCACCCAGCACGAAAATGACTGCCTGATGCGGCTCACTGAAAGGCGCGAAAATGGAGGTAAACGGAAGTGGAGGCAGATTAGACAGGAAAACTTCAAAAGAGAAATCCGTGAAAAAGACATCCCCAACAGAAAAGAACATAGCCGGTAGCGTGAAACCGAGCAAACCATCGGCAAGGAAGTATGTTTTTATCTGTTTGGCCAAACGTGTTTGGTCGGATGGATAAAATCATTCTTCCCGGTTTGTCTGCCGTGAGTGACGGCTTGTTCCATTTATGGAATGTGCGGTCATACACGGCTTTCCGCTTCCGGCTCAAAAGGACAACGAAAAAAGAAAAATCGTCAAAACCCCGTAAAAGCACCTCTTTGGCATAAGCACAAAAGAAAGGGGCCTTGTCTCATCAGTCTAAACTATTGTTTAGGCGTGAGGCAAAGCCCTTTTCTCCGCTTATGCAGAAGTCGGCACACGGTCGTTCAAAATCCTTTTGTACGATGGTGTGCCGACAAATAAAATCGCTTTTACGGAAAAACGTAAATGAAAAAACAGATGGAATACATCAAAAGTCCCAATAAAATTGCTACCTTTGCATACGAAGAGTTCTTTGAAGGTTACGCAATGCACAGAAGAATAAAGCAGTAGATAACTTACTAATTCGTAACCTATTACCATAGTGAGCCGCTAATATGCGCTCATTTCCAATAAAATACACTCATTTCGTAACTTCAGTGGACAAAAATACACATAAATCCTGTAACAGCATCTTTTACGGACGAAAATACATACGAAAGACAAACTTTTACAGCTCCAACAAACGACGCAAGCTGCTGACAGACTCTGCTATCTGATGACGGTCCTCCAAACGACTGCCATCAAAACGATAACGGGCCTGCCCGTAGAAAGAGCGTCGACCGTCCAACGCACGCTCAATAAAGGTACGAAGTTCTTCATCCGTCTTGCCTTGCAAGATGGGACGTTGCTGAGTTGCTACACGCAAGCGACGAAAAAGCACCTCGACAGGAACATCAAGAAACACGGTCTGCCCCTGACGATTCATATACTCCATATTGTCGAAAAAACAAGGCGTGCCGCCTCCCGTAGAAATAAGGACATCTTCAAACTCGCCTGCCTCGTGCAACATATTACGTTCCAGCTGACGAAAGCCATCCTCACCTCGCTCATGGAAGAGATCGGAAATAGAACGATGGAAACGTTCCTCGATATACCAATCGAGATCGATAAAGGTCAGTCCCAATTCGCGGGCAAAGGCCTTTCCAAGGGTTGTCTTTCCGGCACCCATGTAGCCGGTCAAAAAGATGCGTATCATATCTATTACAGTAACAGCCTGTGGTTTGTGGACAAAGATAAGCAATTCTGCAATGCGCAGAGCCAGAAACAGAAAATATTTGTACCTTTGCCACATGAGCAAGAAACAAAAATACTACGTGGTATGGGCAGGCGTCATGCCCGGCATCTATGACAGCTGGACGGACTGCCAGTTGCAAACCAAAGGATATGACGGTGCCCAATTTAAATCGTTCGACACGCTAAAGGAAGCAGAGCACGCCTTCGCCTCATCACCCTATGCCTACATTGGACAAAAAACTTCGACAACAGGACGTCCTCAGAAGATAGCCAGAGATGACGGTGAATTTTCACCTGAAGTCGTAGAAAACAGCCTGGCCGTAGACGCTGCCTGCAGTGGCAACCCTGGTCAGATGGAGTATCGTGGCGTACACGTAGCCTCACGCCAACAAGTATTTCATTATGGCCCCGTCTACGGCACAAACAACATCGGCGAGTTCCTGGCCATCGTCCATGGATTAGCCCTGCTGAAGCAAAAAGGACTAAACATGCCTATCTATAGCGACAGCCGCAATGCAATCAGCTGGGTGAAACAAAAGAAATGCAAGACTAAGCTTCCTCGCGAACCACGTACAGAAGCCCTGTTCCAACTTATAGAACGGGCAGAGAAATGGCTACACGAAAACTCCTACACCACTCCCATCCTAAAGTGGGAAACCGACCGTTGGGGCGAAGTACCTGCTGACTTTGGGAGGAAATAGTTCCATACTATTTATTCACTCTTTTCTCAACTTAGCGACTGCATATCGTTCAGTCGCTTGTAGTATCCGTTCAGAGCGAGCAGCTCCTCGTGGCGACCACGCTCCACAATATCACCTTCGTAGAGGACACAAATCTCGTCAGCGTTGCGAATTGTAGAAAGGCGGTGAGCTATAGCGATAGTGGTACGTGTCTTCATCAGACGCTCCAAAGCCTCCTGCACCAGACGTTCACTCTCTGTATCAAGAGCCGAGGTGGCTTCATCAAGGATGAGGATTGGCGGATTCTTTAAAATGGCGCGAGCAATACTGATGCGCTGGCGCTGCCCGCCAGATAGCTTACCACCACGGTCACCGATATTGGTATTGTAGCCATCGGGCGTCTCCATGATGAAGTCGTGAGCATTGGCTATCTTAGCCGCGGCAATGACCTGCTCCATCGTAGCCCCCTCTACTCCGAAAGCGATGTTATTGAAGAAAGTGTCGTTGAAGAGAATAGCCTCCTGATTGACATTTCCGATAAGAGCACGCAGATCACGGATACGCACATCCTTTATGTTGGTGCCATCAATCAGAATTTCACCCTGCTGCACATCGTGATAGCGCGGCAAGAGGTCGACCAACGTCGATTTACCCGAACCTGACTGCCCCACCAACGCAATAGTTCGTCCGCAAGGTACGGTCAGATTGACATGTTTCAGCACCTCGCGCCGTCCGTCGTAGCTGAAGCTGATGTCGCGGAACTCAATCTGATGCTCCAGCCCCTTCAGTTGCTTCGGATGGGCAGGCTCCTTGATGGGATTTTCGGCCAGCAATATTTTATCGATACGCTCCATCGAAGCGAGTCCCTTCGGAATGTTATAACCTGCCTTGGAGAATTCCTTCAACGGATTGATGACACTATAGAGAATAACAAGATAGAAGATGAACGACGGAGCATCGATAGCCGAACTGTTGTTCAAAATAAGTGTACCTCCAAACCACAAAACAATGACAATGAGGCACGTACCCAAAAATTCACTCATTGGATGGGCTAAAGCCTGACGCGTGGCCACGCGGTTGATTGCATCTCGATAGTCATTGCTGCACTTATCGAAACGCTCTTCCATCTTCTTCTCGGCAATGAAAGCCTTGATGATGCGCAAGCCACCCAACGTCTCCTCCAGCTGGGACATCGTGTCGCTCCACTTGCTCTGTGCCTCGAGCGACTTCCGCTTCAGTTTCTTACCTACAGTACCCATCACCCAACCCATGGCCGGCACTACAAGCAGTGTGAACACGGTCAGTTGCCAGCTGACGGCAATCATCGTGGCGAAATAAACGATAATCAGAATGGGATTCTTGATGAGCATATCCAGCGAGCTGGTGACGGACGTCTCCACCTCGGTCACGTCACCACTCATGCGGGCGATAATGTCTCCCTTACGCTCTTCAGAAAAGAAAGCTAGCGGCAAACGCAACACCTTATTGTAGACCTGCCTACGGATATCGCGCACCACACCCGTACGGAGCGGTATCATCACGGCCGACGAGGCAAAATAGGCCAAGGTTTTCAGTAACGTCATCACGGCCAGGAACACACCCAAAATGAGCAACGTCAGCGAAGCCCCCTGATCGGCAATCAACTGAGACACGCCATAATAGAAGTTATTTACTGCCACGTCTTTCAGCCCCATGCCGGTCGTATCCCAAGGAATAAACTCATAGACCTTCGTGTCCATCTTGAAGAGAATCTGCAAGATGGGAATAATCAGCGTAAAAGAGAATATATTAAGGAAAGCCGACAGCAGGTTGAGAAACAGCGCCCAAACAAGGTATTTCTTGTAGGGCGGCACGAAACGTCGCAGCAGTTGGAGGAATTCTTTCATAACTTCTTCGTTCTATAATAATAGATGTGCAAAGATAGTGTAAACCAAGAGAAGTACAAAATGAAAACAAAGTTTTCAAGTTTGCACCACCGTATTCTCGCCGCCCCCAAAAGAGCAAAATAAACCAATAGAATGCAATAAAATACAAAACAATAGGAAATATAGAACATTAATTTTAAATTTGTATTAAAATAACATTTAAATACATACGCTATAGAAAAAGCCCTTATGAATAAATCGCAACTTGTTAAAATACTAGTACCGATCTATCGATCCGACCTGAACAAGTTTGAAAGAATTTCTCTGGAAAGAAATGATAAAATACTCCAAGCATACCCACGAGTTTTCATCAAACCTGCCTCTCTTGACATCAGCAAATTGCAAAAAGAATTCCCCGATTTCACCGTTGAAAACTTTGACAACGAATGTTTTACCAGTCTCCAGCATTACAATCAGCTTATGATATCCCCCGAATTCTATCAACGCTTTTGCGACACCGAATACATTCTGATCTGCCAGCTGGATGCCTATATATTCAAAGATGAATTAACGAAGTGGTGTGAAAAAGGCTACGACTACATCGGCGCGCCATGGATTATCCCGTTAAAATACCACCTGCCTTTCATACGCCAATACCGTAATTGGATCCGCAAACCTGGTATCCAAAAACGCGACAACAAGGTCGGCAACGGAGGATTATCGCTACGTAAAACAAGCAGCCATCTAAAAGCCACAACTGAACTTCAAGACATTATCCGCCACTATGCAACCCAAACAATAGGACATCTTTATAATGAAGATGTGTTCTTTGCCGTTGAAGTCAACAAGCACGGTATGAACTTTTCTTATCCTACCTGCAAGGAAGCCTTGAAGTTCAGCTTTGACAAATATCCAAAGCTATGCTACGATCGCAACAAACATCAGTTGCCCTTCGGGTGCCATGCCTGGTTCAAAGAAAAAGCACTCAAGTTTTGGTCACAATTCATTGAGTTTCCGACAGGAAGTTCACTCTAACCAACCATACATTTTTTCATACCCCGATAACAATTATACCAAAGCCTGTTTATCTTTGCAAACAAAAAACTAAGTATATGAAAGTAATTGTTGACGATAAAATACCCTTCATCAAAGAGGCTTTGGACACGTTGGCCGATGAAGTGGTCTATGTCCCCGGCAAGGACTTCACCCCTGAACTTGTCAGGGATGCTGATGCTCTGATCATCCGCACCCGCACCCGTTGCGACCGCCGCCTGTTAGAAGGAAGTCGCGTGCGCTTCATCGCCACCGCTACCATCGGCTTCGACCACATCGACACGGCTTATTGCCAGGAAGCAGGCATTACATGGCAGAATGCTCCTGGCTGTAATTCAGCCTCCGTAGCCCAATACATGCACTCCTCCCTCCTGCTCCTCCAACGCCAGAAGGGCTTCCGACTAGAGGGCAAGACGCTGGGTGTCATCGGCGTGGGCAACGTGGGTACAAAGGTAGCACAAGTAGGCCGCGAACTAGGCATGCGTGTCCTCTTGAACGACCCTCCACGTCAGAAGGAGGAAGGAGGAAACCTCTTCTCTCCGCTGGAACAACTGATGGAGGAGTGTGACGTACTGACCTTCCACGTCCCTCTCATCCGCGAAGGAGCTCACAAGACTTTCCACCTGGCCGATGCAGACTTCTTCAGCCGCCTGAAGCGCCGCCCCGTCATCGCCAACACCTCACGAGGCGAAGTCATCGAGACACAAGCCCTGCTCCATGCTTTGCAGACAGGACAAGTAAGCGACGCCATCATCGATGTTTGGGAAAACGAGCCTAACATCAACCTCGACCTACTCGACCGCGTCTTCATCGGCACACCCCACATCGCAGGTTACTCGGCCGACGGCAAGGCAAACGCCACCCGCATGTCGCTCGACGCGCTGTGCCACTTCTTCCATATCGACGCCCGCTACCACATCGGGCCGCCCGCACCGCCCCAGCCCCTCATCGAGGCCCATGACCTGACGGAAGCCAGCCTCGCCATGTACGACCCACGGCGCGACGACCAAGCCCTGCGCCTCCACCCCGAGCTCTTCGAGAAGCTTCGTGGCGACTATCCCCTGCGACGCGAACAAGGAGCCTTCCAAGTGAAATATATCTAAGCAAAAAAGAAAAGGCTGTTTTCCTTCAACGAAAACAGCCTTTTCCTTCCAAGAAAGCGATGCTTTCCTCTTCATATATCTACTTATCTATCTCAGCCAACAATCTTTCGATGACCTGCGGATAATGTTCGTACTCCAACGCATGCACCCGCACCGCCACATCTTCTGCCGTATCCTTTGGAAAAACAGAGCAACGGAACTGGGCAATAATGTCTCCCTCGTCATAATGTTCGTTGATATATTGGATAGTGATGCCACTCTCGCGTTCGCCTGCCTCCACGACGGCCTGATGGACACGATCGCCATACATACCTTTGCCACCAAACTTAGGCAGAAGCGAAGGATGAATATTTATGATACGTTGTGGATAAGCATGCAACAACGCATCGGGCACCTTCGCCAAGAAGCCAGCCAACACAATGAAATCCACCCGATAGTCGGCCAAAAGCTTCAGAACCTCTTCGCCAGTCGCCCACTTCTCCTTACTTATATAAATACAAGGAACATGCAAATTCTCCGCCCGTTTGAAGACATTCACATTCTGACGGTTAGACACGACCAACGCCACTCCGTCTTTCCCACCTTTTTCTTGGAAATAACGGATGATGTTTTCGGCATTCGTACCGTTGCCTGAAGCCAAAATTGCAACATTTTTCCCCATAAAACCTCCTTATTTTTGCACAAAAGACTATTTTTTGTGCAAAAAATCGCATTTAATTCGTCAAATATTTGCTCAGAACAATAAATATTCATTCCTTTGCAACGCAAAATTAAAGAAATAAACTCAAATTATTAACTAAAAACTTAAAGTTATGTCTGAAATTGCATCAAGAGTGAAAGCGATTATCGTCGATAAATTAGGCGTAGAAGAATCAGAAGTTACAAACGAAGCTAGCTTCACTAACGACCTGGGAGCTGATTCTCTTGACACTGTAGAACTTATCATGGAATTCGAAAAAGAATTCGGCATTTCTATTCCTGACGATCAAGCTGAGAAGATTGCTACCGTAGGCGACGCCGTATCTTACATCGAAGAGCACGCTAAGTAATTTTTATCCATCAGTTTTTAGAACATGGAATTAAAAAGAGTTGTAGTAACAGGTCTCGGTGCCATTACCCCCATTGGTAACAATGTCCAGGAATTCTGGGACAATCTTGTCAATGGAGTTAGTGGGGCGGGACCTATTACTCATTTCGACGCATCATTATTCAAGACCCAATTTGCCTGTGAAGTGAAGAACTTCAATGCAAATGAATATATCGACCGCAAGGAAGCCCGCAAGATGGACTTGTATACTCAGTATGCCATCGCCGTGGCCAAACAAGCCGTTACAGACTCTGGTCTTGAAGTCGAAAATGAGGATTTGAACAGAATTGGTGTTATATTCGGTGCCGGTATCGGCGGTATCCGCACATTCGAAGAAGAAGCAGGCAACTATGCACTGACAGGCAAGGAAAACGGTCCCAAGTTCAATCCGTTCTTCATCCCCAAGATGATTTCGGACATTGCAGCCGGACAGATTTCCATTCTGTACGGTTTCCACGGACCCAACTATGCTACGTGCTCGGCTTGCGCTACTTCGACCAATGCCATTGCCGATGCATTCAACCTGATCCGTCTGGGCAAGGCCAACGCCATCGTAACAGGTGGTTCGGAAGCTGCCATTGCCGCTTGCGGCGTAGGCGGATTCAACGCCATGCACGCACTGTCCACCCGCAACGACTCACCCGAAACGGCATCACGTCCGTTCAGCGCCAGCCGCGATGGCTTCGTAATGGGTGAAGGAGGTGGTTGCCTCGTGCTGGAGGAACTGGAGCACGCAAAAGCGCGCGGCGCCAAGATTTATGCTGAGGTAGCTGGTGTAGGCATGTCGGCCGACGCCCATCACCTGACAGCATCACACCCCGAAGGATTGGGAGCCAAACTCGTGATGAGAAACGCTCTGGAGGATGCAGAGATGCAACCCGAACAGATTGACTACATCAACGTACACGGTACATCCACTCCGGTGGGCGATATTTCGGAAGTTAAAGCCATTCAGGAAGTATTCGGCAAGCACGCCTACGAACTGAACATCAGCTCGACCAAGTCTATGACAGGTCACTTGCTGGGTGCAGCAGGTGCCGTAGAAGCGATTGCCAGCATCCTGGCCATCAAGAATGGCATCGTACCTCCGACCATCAACCACACTGAGGGTGACAACGACGAGAACATCGACTACGACCTGAACTTTACGTTCAACAAGGCTCAGAAACGCGAAGTCAATGCAGCCCTGTCCAACACCTTTGGTTTTGGCGGTCACAACGCTTGTGTCATCTTCAAGAAATACGCAGAGTAAGGTCGTGTTACGTAACCAGATAGACAAAATAAGGCTCTTGTTTCATAAGGAACGGGAGTCTTATTTTTGTTTTTATCGTATTTTGGGATTTTTCCCTCGCAATTTAAAAATCTACCAGCAAGCCCTGCTCCATAAATCAACTTCGCTCCGTTCGGAAGAAGGAAGGCCCATCAACAATGAACGTCTGGAATTTTTAGGTGATGCCATCCTCGACGCCATCGTAGGTGATATTGTCTTCAAACATTTTGAAGGCAAACGTGAAGGTTTCCTTACCAACACCCGTTCCAAAATCGTACAACGTGAGACACTGAACAAACTGGCCGTAGAAATAGGTTTGGACAAACTAGTAAAGTACGCTTCGCGCTCTTCCTCACACAACAGCTACATGTACGGCAATGCATTCGAAGCCTTTATCGGCGCCATCTATCTCGACCAAGGATATGACCGATGCAAGCAGTTCATGGAAAAGAAGATTTTCAAGCAGTACATCGACTTGGACAAGATGTCTCGCAAAGAAATGAACTTCAAGTCGAAGCTCATCGAATGGAGCCAAAAACATAAGGTGGAGGTTTCGTTCGAACTCATCGAACAGTTCATTGATCGCGAAAACAATCCGATGTTTCAAACAGAAGTACAGATAGAAGGACTTCCTGCAGGAACTGGCACAGGATACTCCAAAAAGGAATCTCAACAAAATGCAGCTCAAATGGCTCTCAAGAAGCTCAAGTCTGACGAAACCTTCAAAAGCGAAATCGAACGATTAAAAACCGAGCACCAAGCCACCCTAGAGAACACAAACAAGCCACTTAATACAGACGAAATGCCTATAACCGAGAATATCGAAACTGAAGCCTCATCGGTTATCGTTGAAATAAAAGTATCAGCTCCTGAACTACCGATAGAAGAAAAACAGGAAACAACGAACGAAGTTCCCTGTTCTTCTGAAAATTCTTCCTATCCGAAGCAGACCCCCATCTGACGTCCTTGTACTACCAAATCATTGTCTTCTGTTACCAGTTTCAATTTCCCAGCCACTTCCTCCAGTGGAAGAGACGAGATGTCGTTTCCCTGCAAAGTGACCATACGTCCAAACTGACCGGTAGCTATTAATTCTGTAGCATGACCACCCATACGAGTCGATAGATTACGATCAAAAGGTGTCGGAGAACCGCCACGTTGGATATAGCCAAGCACGGTTTCTCGTGTTTCAATGCCAGTTTCGTATTCAATTTCCTGAGCGATATATTCACCCGCCCGCTTTCGTCCATCAGTCGGAATTCCCTCAGCTACCACCACAATAGAGTAAGGACGCCCTTTGCGCAAACGATCCAGAATAACCTCGCCTATATTATGGATATTATAAGGAATCTCTGGAATCAGAATAACATCGCCACCACCAGCCATACCCGAATACAAAGCTATCCAACCGGCCTTATGCCCCATTACCTCGATGACCATCACACGCTTATGCGAACTTGCCGTAGAATGTAGACGGTCGATGGCGTCAGTAGCAATGCTCACCGCTGTATCAAAGCCGAAAGAAAAATCTGTTCCCCAAATATCGTTGTCGATGGTTTTCGGTACGGATACGATATTCACACCCATCGCCGCAAATTTAGCTGCAGTCTTTTGCGTACCATTTCCACCAATACAGACAACACAATCCAACCCCAGTTCTTTGATATTCTGGATTATCAGTGACGGTTTGTCCACACCATCCATCAGGCCTCCCCGCTTGAAAGGTTTCTCGCGCGATGTACCAAGCACTGTCCCTCCCAACGTCAGCAATCCCGAAAGGGAATCTTCCGTAAATGTTTCCACATCTTTGGTCATCAATCCCTGAAAACCACTATGAATACCAATCACTTCCATACCATAGTGACGGATAGCCGTTTTACACACACCGCGAATTGTCGCATTAATCCCCGGACAATCTCCCCCTGAAGTCAAAATACCGATTCTCATATAATACCTCCGTTCCTTCTTCCTCCTTTTGGAGAATATTTTTATCATTATGTCGCATAAAATGGTCAACATGTCAGTTTGCACCATAAATGCAGCCGTAAAGATAGAAAAAAAACAGAAAAAAGATAGAGATGACCGGAAATAAGATTACTTTTGCGTGCAGAATCTGATTTCAATAAGAAAGATGAATATAACGCGATTCCTCAACAATATCTATTTCAATTCCCGCGTAAAGGAAATAGATCAATATGCTGGACACGCTGGAGAGATACAGCATCGTGTACTGATGCGTCTCATCGGCAAAGCCGCCCAAACGGAGTGGGGTCGGAAGTATGACTTCAGTTCCATACATACCTATGAAGACTTCAAGAACCGCCTGCCTATACAGACTTACGAAGAAATAAAGCCCTACGTAGCCCGTCTGCGAGCCGGAGAGCAGAACCTGTTGTGGCCATCAGAAATACGCTGGTTTGCCAAGTCGTCGGGTACGACGAACGACAAGAGTAAATTCCTGCCCGTCAGCAAGGAATCGCTACACGACACGCACTATCGCGGCGGTCAGGATGCCGTAGCCCTCTACCTGCGTCAGAACCCCGAAAGCCGATTCTTCTCGGGCAAGGGACTAATTCTGGGAGGAAGCCATGCTCCCAACCTGAACACGAACCACAGCCTTGTGGGCGACCTGTCGGCCATCCTGATGGAAAACCTCAATCCATTGGTCAACTACATCCGCGTGCCGAGCAAGCAGACGGCACTGATGGAACACTTCGAGCCGAAGATGGAAGCCATTGCCCGCGAAACCATCCATGCCAACGTCACCAACCTGTCGGGCGTGCCGTCGTGGATGCTGGTGCTCATCAAGCACATCCTGGAAAAAACGGGCAAGCAAAGCCTGGAGGAAGTGTGGCCCAATCTGGAAGTCTTCTTCCACGGCGGCGTAGCCTTCACGCCCTACCGCGAGCAATACAAGGAAGTGATACGCAGCAGCAAGATGCACTACGTAGAGACCTACAATGCTTCCGAAGGCTACTTCGGCACGCAAAGCGACCCCGCCGACCGCTCCATGCTGCTGATGATTGACTATGGTGTCTTCTACGAATTTATACCTTTGGAGGACATCGGCAAGGAGAACCCGCGCATCTGCTGCCTCGAAGAGGTGGAACTGAACAAGAATTATGCCATGGTCATCTCCACTTCGGCCGGCCTCTGGCGATACATCATCGGCGATACAGTAAAGTTCACCAACAACCGTCCCTACAAGTTCGTCATCACGGGCCGCACCAAGCACTTCATCAACGCCTTCGGCGAAGAGCTCATCGTAGACAATGCCGAGAAGGGACTGGCCAAGGCTTGTGCCGAGACGGGCGCACGCATTACGGACTACTCCGCCGCTCCCGTCTTCATGGATGCGAACGCCAAGTGCCGCCATCAGTGGCTGATTGAGTTCGCCCAGATGCCCGACGACCTCGGCAAGTTTGCCCGCATTCTGGACGACACGCTGAAGGAGGTCAACTCCGACTACGAGGCCAAACGTCAGAACGACCTGGCCCTGCAACCGCTGGAAGTCATCGTGGCACGTACGGGCCTCTTCCATGACTGGCTCGACCAGAAAGGCAAGCTGGGCGGCCAGCACAAGATTCCCCGCCTGAGCAACACGCGCGAATATATCGAGGAAATGCTGAAACTGAACTGATAGGCAGGCCGACAGAGGGCCTGCCTCCGCCACACAAGTCATACCTTAAAAGGATTACATATGAAAATGAAAAAGCTATTGTTCCTTCTGCCCATTCTGTTGGGCAGTTGCGCTCCGAAGGTAATTACAGACATTACCCGCTCTTATTCGCCCCTCGCCACAGCCGACAAGGTACGGTTGTACGAAGTGGGCGACTCTGTACCGCAAACCGCACAGCAGATAGGCCAGGTAAAGGTCGTCGACCGAGGGATGACTACCCGATGCAGCTACGAGCAGGTGGTGGCACTTGCCAAAGAAGAAACTGCCAAAAGCGGAGGCAATGCGCTGGCCCTGACCCGACACAAACAGCCTTCGCTATGGAGCAGCTGTCATCAGATTACAGGCAACATGCTTCGGATAGACGGAACAAAGACAGAAACGTTGCCCGCACGAAGCACATCGTCCGTACCCGCATCGGACGACTGCAACTGTGAAGATCCATCCACTCTCCAGCATCATACGTTCTACGCCAACATAGGATACGCTTTCATGACCAGCAAGTTCTATTTGCCGCAAGGAGCCACAGGGCATCCCAAGAACGGTCTGGACTGGCAACTGGGATACGACTGGGTATCAAAAACAGGATTCGGTGCAGGCCTGATGTACTCGGGCTACCATTCTTCCTATACATACGGCCCAACCGATTTCAAGGTAGGGCTTGCCTACGTCGCCCCGCAGTTTGTCATGAAACAGCAGGCCGGGCGTTGGGCTTTCGAGGAAAAAGCCGGCATCGGCTATTTCAACTACAAGGAATCATCGGACCTCGGGAGTGCTTCAACGGCCGGTGTAGGATACAACTTCCTTATAGGTGCGGAGTATAACGTGGCCAAGTACATCGGCATCGGAGCCAACATCGGATATATCGCCGGTTCGCTGCCCGAACAGGATGGCGCCACGCAGTCCGATGACAGTGCTTCCGGCATTTTCCGCCTGCATCTCAATGTCGGCATCCGCTACCATTTCTGATTCTCAAGGCTTCTGAGGCAGGAGAACAGAAAGCAGCTGATACACAGACTTCTGCAAGACGAGGGGAAGCTTGCATAAAGGACAGGCTTCGCTCCCCTCAAAATCATACGACCTTTTGCTCCAAAAGCGGCAATGTTTTGGGGCAAAAGGTCGTATGTTTTAGTCTAAAACATTATAGGATAATTCCACCACCGAGCAGCAGCCCTTCAGCGTCATAGAACGCGGCTGCCTGCCCCGAAGCCACGGCTTCGAGCGGGTCGAGCAGGCGCACGTGTAGGCGGTCCTCGTCCGTACGCGAGACGAGGCAGCGGTTGGCCTGCTTGCGGTAGCGTATCTTCACGATGACCGCCCCGCTGCCCAAGCCCCGGGCCTCATCCACAAGGTTCCAGTCCTTCAGCCACATCTCCGTCCGATAGAGGGAGGCGAGCGGCGCCAGTACTACCTCGTTCCGTTCGCGGCATGTCTCCTTCACATAGACCGCACGGTTCAGGTGGATGCCCAGTCCGCGACGCTGGCCTACGGTGTAGAAAGGATAGCCTTCGTGCCACCCCAGAAAAGCACCGTTTTCATCGAGAAAGGCTCCCCGTCCGGGCAAACAATCAGACGGAACGGCCCGGCGCAGGAAGGTGCGGTAATCCATCGGGCAGAAGCATACGCCTAGGCTGTCCTTCTTCTCGGCCACACGCTGAAATCCCCGACGGGCGGCATAGGCACGGGCCTCTACCTTGGTCAGTTCGCCCATGGGCAGGAGCATGCGCTCCAGTATATCCTGCTTCAGTCCCCAAAGGAAGAACGACTGGTCCTTGTCGGCATCGGCGGCAGGAGCGATATACCACCGCCCGTTGCGGCATACCTTTCGCACGTAGTGCCCCGTGGCGATGCAGGAGATGCCCCTTTCATCGGCCAGACGAGCCAAGAGTGGCCATTTCAGTCGATTATTACACACAGTACAGGGCACGGGCGTACGGCCCGTCAGATATTCTTCGGTGAAATAACGGACCACCTGCGCTTCGAAAGCCTCGCGGGCGTCGTATTCGAAATGTTCGATGCCCAGACGGTCGGCCAGACGGGCAGCCTCTTCGGCATCACGCCCTCCGTCGTCGTGCAGGCGGAGGGTGACGCCTGTCACCTCGTATCCGGCTTCCTGCAGCTTCATAGCCGCCACGGAGCTGTCAGTTCCTCCGCTCATGCCCAGCAATACACGTTTCTCCATCGTTCGATTTGTTAAGTATTACGGACACAAATATACAAAAAAAAGGATGCCACAATGGGCATCCCTTTCATTCAGTATCAGACTAACTTACAGTTATTATATCTGTTAGTTTATTTCTTTTTCATTTCAAAAGTAAATCCGGTAGCCGAGAATGCTGGGAAAGGAACGTCATTGACCGTCACACTGCTGGCTTCAAGTCCCATGTTCAGGTTCTTGGTCTCGAACTCGTAGTTGCCTTTGTTTGCGGCTGCCACTTCTACCTTTACGGTCAACGTATTGTCTTCATCCATCGGTACTGAAATTTCCAGCGGTTTCGGATCGAACGCCATGTAAACACTATCCTTAGCGGCAGTCATCGTAGCCTCATAGCCCACTTTGTAGCTTACCTTGCCAATGGCTTCAAGAATGGCATCGGCAGACTCCTCGCCCACGATAGAAACAACCAGGTCGCGTACGGGGAACTCATCGAAATAAACGGTATCGTTCTTCACCTGGGCAGCCACATCAACGCCTGCAGGTTCCTCACCTTCTCCTTCAGCAAAAGTCGACTGATCCAGCAAAGCAGTCTGCATCGTACCGGTATAGTCACCGTATACGTCTTCTACTTTCGGTTCAGTGGGAGTTTGGGGATCGTCATCGTCGCTACATGCTACAAAACCCAGCGTACAGCCGGCAATCATTAAAGATACAAAAAGACGGTTGAATTTCATTTCTTTTTTCATAATAGTTATTCAGTTTGGTTAAGTTAGTCTTTGCTTTAAGAAAGACCGAAAGGCCGAAAATACTGCACGGGTGAATCCTAACAAACGTTAACGAGGAAAGAACGGAATTACGATGACGACAAAAAAAACAGGGCCATCATAGAGCTACTTATCCGAAAAACAGTAACTTTGTGCTTTCAATCGGAAATAAAAACCTAACAATATGGAACATCAACTGACGATTTACAACACGCTGACCCGAAGAAAAGAAATATTCAAGCCACTGCACGCTCCACACGTAGGCATGTATGTCTGCGGCCCCACCGTGTACGGTGACCCACATTTGGGACATGCCCGTCCAGCCATTACTTTCGATATTCTCTTCCGCTACCTCAAGCATCTGGGATATAAAGTACGCTATGTGCGTAACATCACCGACGTAGGACACTTGGAGCACGATGCCGATGAAGGCGAAGACAAGATTGCTAAAAAGGCTCGTCTGGAACAGCTGGAGCCGATGGAGGTTGCACAGTATTACGCCAACCGCTACCACGAGGCCATGGATGCCTTGGGCGTACTGCGCCCCAGCATCGAACCGCAAGCCTCAGGACATATCATCGAGCAGATTGAACTGGTAAAAGAGATACTGAAGAACGGCTATGCCTACGAAAGCAAGGGCTCCGTATATTTCGATGTAGCCAAGTATAACCACGACCACCACTACGGCAAACTGTCGGGCCGCAACCTGGATGACGTGCTCAACACCACCCGCGAGCTGGACGGACAAGACGAAAAGCGTAATCCTGCCGACTTCGCCCTGTGGAAAAATGCGCAACCGGAGCACATCATGCGTTGGCCCTCGCCTTGGGGCAACGGTTTCCCCGGCTGGCACTGCGAGTGTACGGCCATGGGACGTAAGTACCTGGGTGAACACTTCGACATCCACGGAGGCGGCATGGACCTCATCTTCCCCCATCACGAATGTGAAATTGCACAGAGCATAGCCAGTCAAGGCGATGACATGGTGCACTACTGGATGCACAACAATATGCTGACTGTCAACGGGCAAAAGATGGGCAAGAGCTATAACAACTTCATCACGCTGGAGCAGCTCTTTACCGGCACACATCCACTGTTGGAACAAGCCTACACACCTATGACCATCCGCTTCTTCACCCTGCAGGCACACTACCGCAGCACTGTAGATTTCGGAAACGAAGCCCTGAAGGCAGCCGAGAAGGGATTGGCCCGACTGATGGACGCCGTCAGCGGACTGGAAAAGATAACACCCGCACAGGCATCGACGGTCGACGTAAAGGCGCTGCGCGAGAAGTGTTACGACGCCATGGACGACGACCTGAACACGCCCATCGTCATCGCCCACCTGTTCGACGGTGCCAAGATGGTGAACAACATCCTGGCCGGTAACGACACCATCACAGCAGCCGACCTGGACGAACTGAAAGAGACTTTCCGCCTCTTCTGCTTCGACATCTTGGGTCTGAAAGCCGAAAACGCCTCGAACGCTACCCGCGAAGAAGCCTTCGGCCACGTCGTAGACATGCTGCTGGAAGAGCGTGCCAAAGCCAAAGCCAATAAAGACTGGGCAACAAGCGACAAGATACGTAATGAATTAACCGCTCTCGGCTTTGAAATCAAGGACGGTAAAGACGGTTCGGAATGGAAGCTAAACAAGTAATACGCAACATTCCTTGATTATAAAAAGAAAGGGTACACCAACAAATGTTTGATGTCCCTTTCTTTTTATCCACAAATACGAATGTCCCCAACCGTTACAACTTATCTCCGTACGCCAAATCGCCCGCATCACCCAGACCTGGAACAATATACGAACGTTCATTCAACTCAGGATCAATAGCCGCACACCACAATGTAACATCATCCTCAGGGAAAAGGCGCTGAAGATGTTCCACCCCCTGACGGCTGGCAATAACACAAGCTATCAGCAGACGTGCCGGACGTCCCTTGCTCAGGAAGGCACGATAGGCCAGCTCCATACTCTCGCCCGTAGCCAGCATGGGGTCGACGAGCATCAGCGTCTTCTGCGTCAGGTCGGGCGTAGCAATATATTCGATATGCACATCCAGCTCGCGGCACTCCTTATCCTTATAATAGCGGTAGGCCGACACAAAGGCATTACCTGCACGGTCGAACACATTCAGGAAGCCCTGATGGAGTGGCAGACCGGCACGGAAAACGGTAGCAATGACCACATCGTCATCAGGCGTGCTGACTGGCGCCACACCCAAAGGCGTCTGCACCTGCTTTACCGAATACGTCAGTTCTTTACTCATCTCGTAAGCCATCAACTCTCCGATTCGCTCGATGTTGCGGCGGAAACGCATGCGGTCGCCCTGAATGTTCACGTCGCGTATTTCCGCCACGTATTGATTAATTACAGAATTCGTCTCTGCAAAATTGATTACTTTCATAGCATGTATTTTGTTTATTCCGAATGCAAAAATACGATTTTCCCACCACATAAAACCACTTGCTCGATGGAAAACGTTATCTTTGCTACAGAACATATAAACATAAGGAAATATGAAAAAGACATTCATACGAAACGAGAGTTTCAAATTACTGTTCTTCTGCGCCTTACTTTTCTTTGCCTATACCTCATTAGCCGGTCAAGAAAAGACTTCTTCAAACGCCGACTTGACGGAATTTGA
>ENA-ORCN01001271-ORCN01001271.1-human-gut-metagenome-genome-assembly--contig:-NODE-1271-length-17818-cov-11.388253_pt1 | contig 17818 bp, 16 predicted proteins | sample MGYA00242984_ERZ507984 | MGnify/ENA primary metagenome ERZ507984 (study PRJEB26167, sample SAMN06115395) | human gut metagenome | host: Homo sapiens | place: China:Hubei | collected 2016-05-19... | reverse complement strand
CTCGAGTCCAACTGGGATGCCATCCACGAGTCAGACCAGTACATGAAGTACATCGCCACCCGGCCTCGTGCTGAGCGTATCGGTGCTCATGGTCTGTTCGGTGATGAGAACACAGTCTCTCTGGACAAGGCCATGGAAGAACTGGAGAACTACACTGGAAATGTGTGGACGCACATCATCTCCCTCAAGCGTGAGGATGCGGCCCGGCTTGGCTTCGACAACGCCGCGGCGTGGCGAAACCTCATCCGCGCCCACCGCAACGACATCGCGGCGGCAATGAAGATCCCGCCCGGCGACTTCCGATGGTACGCTGCCTTCCACGACGAGGGCGAGCACCCGCACATCCACATGATGGCCTGGTCCGCCAAAGCGGGACAGGCCTACCTCTCCAAGGAAGGCATCCGTCAGATCAAGTCCAAGCTGACCAATGATATCTTCCGCAACGAAATGCTGCACCTTTACGAACAGAAGTCTGAGTCCAGAGACGAGCTGGTGCGCCAAGCGCGGCGGGCAATGTTGGAACTGGTGCAGACCATGCGGGATGGTGTGTGCAATCATCCGGACGCCGAGCAGCTCATGCTGGAGCTGGCGGCGCAGCTCGAAACGGTCAAGGGCAAGAAACGATATGCAGAGAGGCGCGGCTGAGAAGATCGGCGGCTTCATGGAATCCGCTACGGCAATCACCACCCCGGAGCCTCCCAATCCGCCGGAGGAGAACCGGTGCAAGGTGATACCGTTCGAAAAGGTAGGATAAAGGAAACGAAGCCCAAGGGACAAAACTATGTCCCTTGGGCTACTCTTTTTCAGTTGAAAGGAAAACTCCTTCATTTTTGTGCGGACAATGCAAAAACTCGCTCGGATTTTGTGCGAAAGTAAGATTCGGAGTGTTGTTATACTATAATGCCAGGGAAATACTTGCTTCGCAGACCTGTCAACACATCTTTGTGCTCGCTTAAATAAGTAAAAACGGCTTCTTTATACGGCATTTTATTTTCGAGTTTCAATTGTGGGAGGAACATTGTGAAAATACCTTTGTTATCGTAATATCGAAGCAAAGTGTTGTAGTCATCTGCATCAATTACTTGCTGGATTTCAGCCTCATAACTGGCATGTAAAGCATCTAAGTCAACACTACTGCTAAAAGATGTGTATTCCACTTTTAATTCCGGAAAATCTTTTAGCCTCTTAATTTTCCCGGTGAAGAATGTTTCTCTCAAACGAAATGCAATCTTTCTGATAATCCACTGCTCTTTTTTTGAGATGAAATCGTTTTTTAGCGCAGACTTGAGATTTGCGAATGCATTCTCTTTGTCACGACTGAACGTTGCAATCACACCGGTTATGATTTCCTCTGAGAAAAGAAAATTCTCGATTTCAAAGAATGGCAAATGAAAGATACCATCGGTTTCCTGCCCTTCTAAATAGCTTTGATCCTTGTAATCGCAATCAATTATTCCAAATGCTTTTTGTGGGAGGCCGGCAATTGAATATGCTTTTACTTTGGCAATAACGGCATCGCATCCGGCGGCAGGAATAACTTTGAACTCGGGGAACATCATTTTGAATACAATATCGTCATACTTGTATTCATCTTGCGATTCACAGAACAGGACAGGTTCTCTGTTGCCCACAAGGGCTACCATGAGGTGCTGAGGAAGATTATCGTTCTCGGGCAGTGGTTTATAGACCCATTCGGTGCCATCATACTTTTCAATCCAGAATAATTTGCTATTTATTCGCGACGCAACAAAGTTGCTATCATGAGTTAGGTAGACAAATATACTTCCTTCACGGTGTTTCTCAATGATATCCCATAGTTTGGAGACAATTGACGGATTGAGATTGTTCTCGGGTTCGTCAACAAAATAATATGACTTTTTCTCTTTAAGAAAGATGCAGGCAAGAAAGTAGAAAATACTTTTTTCGCCGCTACTAAGATATTTAATAGGATATTCCGTTCCGCCTAATGTTTGAACCTTTAGAGCTCCTTCCGAGAATAGAATACGATCTTTTATCAGCTCATTCCATATGCCCAGTATTTTTTCAGTAAGGCTATCTTCCAGCCGCAGCTTTCCCTTTGCATAAAGATCCATTTCTGTTGCTCGCTTCTTCCCAAATAGGGTAATGGTTTGGTTTATTTGCTGAACGATATAGTGCGCCTGTGATTGATTATCAATATCGCTTGCGTACTTGTCTGCATTTTGGTAGCTCTTAGAAAATGTAGCAAAATCACGTTCTGGATTATAGCTGTCATTAATCACCAAAAGCCGATCTGCTGGATAATACCCAATCTGATCTTCGCCGGTTGCATTAATCAGATTTCGCAAAAGGGTAGTTTTCCCGCAACCATTTGGTCCGACAAATACAACTGTCTTTTTTTCCTCACTTAAGAACTTCAAATAGCGGAGGCCGAATAATTTGTCATGATAATCCGACAAGAGGGCCAAAATATTTTCTGAGTCGATTGGCTTTGTGGTGCGTAGTGTTCCGCCTTTAGCCTCAGGGATTAACTGAGCAGTTTTCAAACTGTTGAAGGTGCTTTCCATCATAGAAATATAGTTTTCAGTATATCGACTGTAATCATCGTTGTATGCCTTGTAGATTGCTTGAATTGTAGCAATAACCTGGGCTACATTTGGGGGAATGCTACCTTCATAAGCATTAATCAGTAAATCTAACTGGTTGTTTTGATACATATTTCTTTCTCCTTATCATAAAGGGATCACAATGATATAAAAAAGACCGCATGGGAACACACCCATACGGTCGCCTTGGTGGCACAAAGGCCTACCGTGGAGATATTATAGTGCATAGCGACGAATATTTCAAGATGTTGTCACAACTACGTGTAAAAAATGGCGAAAATGCACCCGTTAGGGATGGGTTAGGGATTTTGCATTTTTGCAGTCCGACTATGCTCCGGTTTTCACCGCAATTTTGTCCCTCTGGCCACAGTTGTCATGTGGTTAGACACGACTCAAAATAGAACTAATAACGCAGAAAAACCGCCTTTTTAGGCGGTTTTTCCAGGAAAGGTGGTCCGAGTGACAGGATTCGAACCTGCGGCATCCTGCTCCCAAACTTTTGAATAAAAATTTTTCTACGTTTTCCGGTGCTTTATAGCCGTTTTTGCTTTATTATTGACGCTCTTCGCAACTCTTGGCTCCACTGTTTCCGCACACTCCACGGCTGTCTGTAGTCAAACATGTGGTCAAAAACCGCTTTCTGAACACCCTCATGACAGGGAACAGAAAGCGGTTTTTTCACAGTCTGTCGGAGTGCAGCAGATGAATGAATCAGCACTACGGTCTGTTGCATTGTACCTCTGCCGGGGAGGTTAAGCAAGTCCTTTATGCAGGGATAGGCGGCGCAAAATTTGCATCGCTATAGGCAAAGAATACCCTCACACCTTCTGGAGGTAAAACTCATTTTCCGCAACCTGCGTCACAAAATCATACTCCAGTCGTGTTGCCTTTGAGGGCGAAATATTGTAACGCTTAAACACCGAGCGAAAATATGCAAAGAACTCCCGGTCTTCCTCTGTCATCGGTGCAACCCAGCCGTTCTCAGCACCGTGGGCTTCGATTTTCTCCAACTCTGCCATACGTTCTTTATCCATGTCAGTTGCCCCTTCTGGATGAAATCATGGTTTTCCCTTAACAGCTATTACATTCCCGTAATTCATGTAGTTTTTTAAGGGAAAGACTACCCTTTTTGTTACGGACTTACGTTTCCAGAAGATCCTCCATCGTACAGCCGAGGACTTTTGCAAGGCTAAGAACAGTCTCCGCACTGGCTTTGTTGATGTCCTTGTTGCGCTGTTCGTACATTTGAATTGAGCGAAGACTGACATTGCTTCGCTTGGCAAGCTCTGCCTGCGTGCAGCCATAAAGCGTGCGGATACGCTTGAGGTTGGTATCAGCGAAGTATTCGCGCACTTTGGCATCGACAATATCAGCGAATTTAGTGACATCCGCTTCATGAAGGGGGGAATACATCTGCTGCAAATCTTCAAACGAAAGAACCTTAAAAATATCACTGAACTTTCTTCCGGAGAACCATTGGTAGTAGGCGACTGCCCAGCCGATCCAATACTCTCTGGAACGGCTGAAATTCGCTTGAGGCTTGGCGGTCGGCGCTTTGCCCGTAGTCTCAACGAGAACATCAACAGCAGTTTCAATCCCGCTTTTCCCCAAAAGATATGAAGGTTCACCATTCTCAATCCGATTACTGACGGAACTGACGGAAAACAGCTTTATAAAGCTATCTCCGGCAACTCCACACGCGTTGACAGCATAATCAAAAGCATCGCCCAGTAATGCCTGCGCGTTACTCAGATAGATTTCTTGGTATGCGTGGGTCATCGTTTTGGATGCCTCCTCTTATGATATCAAGGATATACAGACCATCTGTTTCCTCTTCAAGTATATCCGAATAAAGTTGGTCGGCTTCATCATTTCGAGCCTTGCGGCGAACATAATATTTTTCCTTTTCCGCAATAGAAAATCCATCGTAATGCAGCAGCGAAAAGGCGTATTTAGACTTGATGACAATCTGTTCGCCTAACTTGCCAAGTCGCATAGCGTTTGCGAGTTGCTGTACGGAAATTCCGTTATTTAAGAAAGACGCAGCAAAGTCAAAATAGGAGTCATCGGCACGGTATCCGATAATCAGGTCGTAGGCATTGACGTTGACGCCGAAATTGTCAATCAGATATCGTTTTGCCCGCTGTGCGGCTGGACTTTTGATAGAAAACAGACGATGCGCTACCAGAACAGCAATCCAGTTCAAAATCGTATAGTCTGGATTGTTCAGATTCAGAATTTTCAGGTATTCTGTATCAAGACTGTAACGATTGACGAAGCCGTTACGCAGAGAGGATACAGCCCATTCTTTGGCGAGTTCCTCGCTTTCCGTGCAGTAGAAGCCCAGCCCAAAGTCATTGTTCTGCTTACCCAACCCAAAGGTTGGAGATTCTACGATCTGTTCGGAGCCATGATATAGGGTAATTTTCTGATTCATCTCCGCATCCTCCTAAGTATCACTGTAAAAATAGTATCACCAAAGTGATATAAAATCAAGCAATATTTGTAGAGAAAAAAGAGAGCATTTCTCGCTTGAAAAATACAGTTTCTTCGGACGAATATTTCCAAGAGAAACTTAGAGATAATCAGTTCACAGAATGATATTGAGCATCCATTTTGCTGGTGGTATAATTAAATGCAGCTAAATAGGATATTGCAGAACTGCTGGAAAAATACAAATACTCCGCAGCAAAGCATAAGAGTAACCTCCGCAACATCTGCGGGACATTTGCTGCCGAGGGGATAACGATCAGCAAATATACCCGCAGAAATCTTGGCCGAATCGCCAGCGGGCAGACCAGCTATCAGCAAGTCCTGGCCGAGCTGAGGGAGAAGTACGAAAAGAGAGGATAAGGTTGTTTTCTGATTGCAGACCTATCGATTCCTTTTCAATGATATGTATATGGAGAGTAGTTTCAAATTTGTTTCGCTAAAGGCTTCCCGAAGAGTTAAGCGAGAGTTATTTCAAGGTATTAGAGGTTAGACGGTACAAAAAATTTGCGAAAGACGCAACTCAAAGTTTGCAGCGCTATAGGCAAAGAAGAGTTACTTTCCGCAGTAGGCGGCGATGGCCTGTGCGACAAACGCTGCCGTGCCCTCACCGCCAGCCATGTCAATGTTTTTACGGAAGCGGTCATCGGCCACATACATCTGGCCTAAGCCTGCCAGAATCTCCGGCGTGCAAGTGTAAAAATGGTCGGTGATGAATTGCTGCAAATCACGAATGGCCGCCTGCGCTTCCGGTGCGGTAGGGGCAAGATGCTTCAGCTCGCCCAGCTTTGCAAAGTGCCTCATCAAATCGGCAGGGTTGCCGGTAGACCCGCCTTTTTCATGCTGCTGATATTCCTGATAGGCGATGGTATTGCCCCATTTTCCTTTGACCTCTGCGGTGTACTTCTCCTGCTCGGCCTTATCAAATGCGTCAAATTTCATAGGTGTTACTCCTGTTTCTAAGGTTTCACGGGCGAGGGTGATGAGCCGTCCCAACCGCGCCTGTCGCAGCTCCAGCAGCTTGATCTGATCTGCGAGAGCGGCGGCCTGGTCAAAGTTTGGGTCATCCAGAATGCGTTTGATGTCTTTGAGCGGAAATTCCAACTCTCGAAACAGCAGAATGGATTGAAGCCGCGCCAAGGTTGTATCGTCATACAGCCGGTAGCCCGATTCTGTGAGGGCTGTGGGCGGCAGCAACCCGATGGCATCATAGTGGTGAAGTGTCCGGACACTGACACCGGCCAGTTTGCTGACTTCGTGAATGGTCATCATGGGTATCCCTCCTCCGTGTGAGTTTACCATACACTATGACGTAACGGAAGAGTCAAGAGGGAAATCCTCTATTTGCGAAAAAATCTATGCGCTGTGATTGCTGCAAAAATCGTGCAAATCTATCATTTTCTTGCTTCCTATGTCAAAATGTGCTATTATTATAAACAACGCTGTCATGTGTTGGAATAGGCCTTGGCAGTTTGGCTGCAATAGACCGAATGCTCTGCCAAGCGGCAGAGCATTTTTTTGCATATCGGTACGGAGGAGATATTTATGTCTGTGAGTTATAAAAAACTCTGGAAGTTGCTTATCGATAAGGACATGAAGAAAAAAGACCTGTGTGAAAAGGCGGGTATCAGCCCAGCATCCGTCACTAAAATGGGACGGAATGGGCATGTCACCACGGAGATACTCGTGAAGATTTGTACAGCGCTGGATTGCCAGATTGAGGATATCGTGGAAATCGTGCCGGATAAACAGTGAGATGAAAAATAATATATTGATTTTTTCAATTTGATAAGGGAATAGTCGCTGTAAAGCACACGTGGAGGAAAAGTAATGGTTAACGAAAAAAGCAGCGCCGTGGGCGTAAATATACAGGAAAAGGCCACGATGATCTGGAATGTGGCGGATGTGCTTCGCGGGCCGTTCAAGCCCCACGAATATGGCCTTGTGATCCTGCCGATGACGGTGGTCAAGCGGTTTCACGACTGCCTGCTGCCCACCCACGATGCGGTGATCGAGCAATATGAAAAGGTTAAGAAGCTGGCGGTCATTGACGGTTTCCTGACCCGCGCTTCCGGCTATCAGTTCTATAACACCAGCCGTTTCACCTTTGAGAGCTTGCTGGCCGACCCGGACAACATTGAAGCAAATTTCCGGGACTATCTGGCCGGGTTCTCCGGCAATGTGCAGGATGTGCTGGCCAAGTTCGATTTTGACAACATCATCCGCCGTATGGTGGAGTGCAACAGCCTGTATCTGGTCATCAAGGAGTTCAACTCCCCCAAAGGCTACCTCGGCCCGGATAAGATCAGCGCCGTGGACTGCGGCTATATCTTTGAGGATCTCGTCAAGCGTTTCTCCGAGTCCTTTGGCGAGGAGGCCGGAGCGCACTTCACCAGTCGGGACATCATCTATCTGATGACCGACCTGCTGCTGTGCGATGCCAAGCTGGATGACGGCAATGTGACCGTGTACGACATGACGATGGGCACCTCACAGATGCTTTCCTGTATGGAGGAGCGCATCCACGAGCTGAACAGCGATGTGGAGGTGACTTGCTTCGGACAGGAGTTCAACCCCTCCACCTTCGCCATTGCAAAGGCGGATATGATGATCCGTGGCGGCGACCCCAATAATATGCGGTTCGGTGATACGCTCTCCGACGATCAGTTCCCGGGCTTCACCTTCCGGTACTGCATTTCCAATCCGCCCTTCGGCATCGACTGGAAGCGGGAACAGAAGGCGGTGGAGACCGAAGCTGCCAAGGGCGAGCTGGGGCGATTTGCGCCCGGTCTGCCGAAAATCAGCGACGGACAGCAGCTTTTTGTGCTCAACGGTCTGTCCAAGCTGGCGCCGGGAGGCAAAATGGCGATCATTCAGAACGGCTCGCCTCTGTTTGCCGGCGATGCCGGGAGCGGCCCCAGCAACATCCGCCAGTATATCTTGGAAAATGACTGGCTGGACGCCATTGTCCAGCTTTCCACCGACCAGTTTATGAACACCGGCATTTCCACCTATATCTGGGTGCTGTGCAAGGACAAGCCCGCCTACCGCTGCGGCAAGGTGCAGCTCATTGACGCGTCCCACTGCTATGAACAGCGCCGCAAAGCCATCGGCACCAAGCGCAACGACATCAGCGACCATTGCCGGGAGCTGATCGTGCAGGCCTACGGCGAATACCGGAACAACGCCGTGTATGGGGACAAGTCCGGCGTGTACTGCGAGAGCAAGATCTTCGGCAGTGAGGAGTTCGGCTACAACAAAATCGTAGTGGAGCGTCCGCAGCGGGACGAAAACGGCGAGATCGTGATGAAGCGGGGCAAGCCGGTGGCGGACACCGCCCTGCGGGACACCGAAAATGTGCCGCTGGTGCAGGATATTGACGCTTATTTTGCACGGGAAGTCCTGCCCTACGCCCCGGATGCGTGGATCGACAAGAGCAAGACCAAGGTGGGCTATGAAATTCCGATGACTCGCTATTTCTATGAGTATCAGCCGCCGGAGCCGGTGGACGACATTGTGGAGCGTATTCAAAAACTGGAGCGTGAGATTGCCGACAGCCTGAACACGCTGTTCCATAAGGAGGGCTGACGGCAGATGCGTGAAATGAAAGACAGCGGGATTGAGTGGATTGGGGCTATACCGCAGGATTGGCAGCTTTCGAAAATTGGAAGCCTATATACGCAGCGAAATGAAAAGGTTTCCGACAAAGATTATCAGCCGTTATCGGTGACAATGCAAGGCATTCTGCCGCAGCTTGCTACCGCTGCAAAGACGGACGACGGAGACAACAGAAAACTGGTGCGGGTTGGAGACTTTGCAATCAACAGCCGCTCTGACCGTCGTGGTTCTTGTGGTATTTCTCCGTTAGATGGGTCTGTTTCCCTAATCAATATCATTTTGACACCGAGGACGGCTATGCATCCCGGCTATTACAACTGGCTTTTCCACACCACATTGTTTGCGGATGAGTTTTATAAGTGGGGACACGGAATTGTAGCCGATCTTTGGACGACCCGCTGGCAGGAAATGAAATCTATTACTGTTCCTGTCCCGGAATATGCCGAGCAAGAGCGCATTGCGGCGTTTTTGGATGCGGAGTGCGCCGAAATCGACACTGTATTGGAAAAGACCCGTGCGTCCATTGAAGAATACAAAAAGCTGAAGCAGGCGGTCATTACGCAGGCAGTCACCAAGGGCATCCGTGGCGACAGGCCGATGAAGAACAGCGGGATCGAGTGGATCGGGGAAATTCCGGCGGAGTGGGATGTAATAAGAGTGAAGCAGCTGCTAAAAGAGCGCAATGAAAGGTCTAAGGAAGGGAAAGAAGAACCGCTTTCGATGAGTCAAAAAGTCGGATTAGTGCCGACGAAATTTTTGGAGTCCATTCCCAATATGGCATCATCCTTTGTTGGTGCGAAACTGGCATATGTGGACGATTTGGTCTTCAATAAGCTAAAGGCGCATCTTGGCGTTTTTTCGGTATCAAGATATGACGGACTTGTAAGTCCAGACTATGCGGTGTACTGTTCAACTGGAAAATCTAATCTTAAATACTTAGAATACATCTTCAAGACTCCACAGTGTATTGGGGAATTCAGAAAAAAATCTACTGGAATCGCCGCTGGACTTATGCGTCTTTATACCGAAGGATTGTTTTCGATTTATTTGCCATATCCAGCTTTGAGTGAACAAGAAGAAATTGCTGAATACCTCAACGAAAAGTGCGCAGGCATTGATGCCTTGATTGCCAAGAAACAGCAATACCTCACCGAAATCGAAAACTACAAGAAATCTCTGATTTACGAGTATGTGACAGGCAAGAAGGAGGTCGTATAAATGAATCCATTCTACAACATTTGGAACTATGACTATATTCAGCAGCAGGCGCAAATGCAGCACCATTTTTCGCAGGTCAAGCAGGTACAGGACACAGCGAAGGCACTGTCTGATTTTCTGGACGGCTGCGACAAAATCGAGCCTGCCTATCAGCAGCAGGCAATGGCCGAGTTTTGTGCAGTTATCGCTGCGTATTTCAACAAGCACAACAGAGGATAACTTACATAAGGGGAACGAACTATGATTACCACCGAAAAGCGTTTTGAAGCGGATATAGAATCCTTCTTTCTCTCCCCGGCGGGCGGATATACCAAGGGCGCGGATACCTATGACGCGAAACAGGGGCTCTATGTGAACACCCTGATCGACTTTGTCCAGCGCACCCAGCCCAAGGAGTGGGCGCGATTTGAAAACGCCAATCAGGTGGACCCGGTGCGGAAGTTCTGCACGGCGTTCAACACCGCTTGCGAGACGGAGGGACTGCTCTCTGTCCTGCGCCACGGCTTCAAGCACCGTGGACTGCGTTTTCGGGTGTGCTATTTTAAGCCGGAGTCTGCCTTGAATCAGGCGGCGGCTGCCCAGTGGGCGGCAAACACCATCGAGTGCTATCGCCAGTGGTACTTCTCCGCCGATACAAAAAAGAGCGTGGATATGGTGCTGGTGCTCAACGGCATCCCGGTATTCGCTTTTGAATTAAAAAACCAGTACACCGGACAAACGGTGGATGATGCCAAGCGGCAGTGGATGTATGACCGCGACCCGCGGGAGCTTTGCTTCCAATTCAACAAGCGTATTCTGGCCTATTTTTGTGTGGATCACACCGAGGTGTGGATGACCACAAAGCTCGCCGGAAAGAACACCTATTTCCTGCCCTTTAACCAGGGCTCCAACGGAGCCGGAAACGACGGCGGCAAGGGCAATCCGGCAAACCCAAACGGTTACCCGACAGCGTATCTGTGGGAGAATGTCTTTCAGAAGGACAGTATGATGGACATTGTCCAGAAGTTTATGAACCTGAAGGACGGCAAAACGCTGATTTTTCCGCGCTATCATCAGCTGGATGTGGTGCGCAAGCTGCTGGCCGATGTCAGGCAGAACGGAGCCGGGCATAATTACCTGATCCAGCACAGCGCCGGAAGCGGCAAGTCCAATTCCATTGCGTGGACGGCTTACCGGCTGGCCTCGCTGTTCAATGAGGAGAACAAGCCGGTGTTCTCCAGCGTGGTCGTCGTTACCGACCGCACCGTGCTGGATGCGCAGCTGCAGGAGACCATTTCCGGCTTTGACCACACTCTCGGCGCTATTGAGACCATCGGGGAAGATAAGACCTCCAAGGACCTGCGGGACGCCATCAACGGCGGCGTGCGCATTATCGTCACCACCTTGCAGAAGTTCCCGGTCATCTATCAGGAAGTGGATAAAGTAGCAGGACGGAACTTTGCGATTATCGTAGACGAGGCCCATTCCTCCCAGACCGGCAGCTCGGCTCTGAAACTGAAAGCCGCCCTCGCAGATACGGAGGATGCTCTGCGGGAATACGCCGAGATCGAGGGCAAGGCTGAAGAAGAACTGGACCCGGAAGACCGCCTGATGCGGGAAATGACCGTTCAGGGGCGGCATAAGAATCTGTCCTTCTTTGCCTTTACCGCAACGCCCAAGGACAAGACGCTGGAATTGTTCGGCACGGAATATGAGGACGGCAGCTTTCATCCGTTCCACATTTACAGTATGCGGCAGGCCATTGAGGAAGGCTTTATTCTGGATGTGCTCCAGAACTATATGACCTATGACACCTGCTTCAAAATCGTCAAAACCTCCGAAGATAACCCGGATGTGCCCGCCAGCCGTGCGGCTAAGGTGATCCGCAAATATCAGGAGCTGCATCCGTATAACATCTCCCAAAAGGCACAGATCATCGTGGAGACCTTCCGGGAAACCACCCGAAACAAGATCGGCGGCAGGGGTAAAATGATGGTCATTACCTCGTCCCGCCTTGCGGCAGTGCGCTACTACCACGAGGTCAAGCGCTACATAGAGGAGCAGAAGTACAACGATGTGCAGGTGCTGGTGGCCTTTTCGGGTGCTGTGCAGGACGGTGATGAGGAGTATACCGAGCCGAAGCTGAATGTTCGTGCGGATGGGACGCACATCGCTGAAACGCAGACCAAGGCGGAATTCCACGACCATTTCAATGTGCTGATCGTTGCCGAGAAGTACCAAACCGGCTTTGACGAGCCGCTGCTGCACACGATGATCGTGGACAAGAAGCTGAAGGGTGTCAAGGCGGTGCAGACGCTGTCCAGATTGAATCGCACCTGCACCGGCAAGGTGGACACTTTCGTTCTCGATTTTGCCAACAAGAAAGAGGACATTTTGGAGGCGTTTCAGCCGTTCTATCAAGAAACCTCGCTTTCGCAGGAGGTCAACGCTGACCTGATCTATCAGACGCAGAAAGAGCTGCGGGGATTTGCGGTCTATAACGATGCAGATATTGAGGCTTTTGCCAAGGAGTATTTCAGCACAGGCCGGCAGGATGCCCGGGCGATGGGGCGAATGACCAGTGTGTTGAAGCCGGTGGCAGACCGTTATAATCAAAAAACGCCCAACGAGCGGTATCAGTTCCGCCGTCAGGTGCGCAATCTCATTAAGTGGTATGGCTATATTTCCCAGATCCTGCGGATGTTCGATAAGGAGCTGCATAAGGAATATGCGTTCTGTTGTTATCTGATTAATTTGCTGCCTGCGGAAACCACGGATATGGTTGACCTTGAGGGTAAGTTGAAGCTGGAATACTACAAGCTGCAAAAGACCTTCGCCGGAAGCATTGAGCTGGAACAGGTGAAGGGCGTGTACGAACCGGCCAAGCAAAAGGGTGCAATGGGACTGGACACAAAGTCGCCGCTGGATGAGATCATCGCCAAGATCAACGAAAAGTACAAGGGTGAATTCACCGAGGGAGACAAAGTGCTGCTGACGGCTCTGCGCAGCCGTCTGATGGCCGACAAGAAGCTGACCAAGATGGCGCAGACCTCAGATCCGCAGATTTTTGTGGAAAGCATTTTCCCTAAGGCCTTCGGTGCAGCGGCCCAGGACAGCTATCTGGAATCGCAGGATACCTATACCTCGCTCTTTGAGGATCAGCACAAGTACAATGCCATTATGAGCGCATTGGCCGATGTAGTGTATCGGGAGATGAGGATGGGCTAACCCAAACTTATTACATTTTCAAAAGGGGGATAACAATGAAAGATGGCATAATTTTTGTTGCGGGAATCTATGGCGTGGGAAAAAGCACCTTGTGTGAAAGACTTAGTATCTCCATTGGAATCCCCTGCTATTCAGCTGGTGACTTGATAAGCGCAATCAACGGAGAAATTTATGGTCGTAACAAAACTGTAGTGAACAAGGAAAAAAATCAGGATATTCTGGTTACGGCGGTGAATGAAAGGCTACAGAAGGATAAGACATTTATATTAGCGGGTCACTTCTGCATTTTTGATAAATCATTTAATGTTGAAAGGCTGCCTGAGTCTGTTTTTTCATTAATGTCAATTTCGAAGGTGGTTTTACTTGAATCAGATGTGACTAAAGTTTGTGAAAATCTCCGGTATAGAGATTCCCGTTGCTATCCACTTGATGCATTGAAATCCCTAAAGCGATGCGAAAAGATGCAATGTGAAAAGATCACAGAGCAGTTAGGTCTTCCACTTTACACCCATCAGATGTTATTTGACGATTCTGACGTGCAGCAAGTCAGAGAATATGTTTTAGGGGGGAAGTAAATGAGAGCGCTACTCGATACGAATGTCATTATACATAGAGAAAATACCAAAGCGACAAGTTTTACTATCGGAAAACTATTCTACTGGCTCGATAAACTGCGCTATGAAAAGCTGATTCATCCATACTCTATAGCTGAACTTCGTAAATATCGCAACCCACAAATGCAATCGCTGTATGATGCAAAAATTGATGCTTATACAGAGATGCGATGCATTGCGCCGCAGACGGCGGAATTTACCGCACTGCTCAGTGACACACCTAAAACAGCCAACGATCAAATTGACAATCAACTTTTGTGCGAATTATATTGTAAAAGAGCAGATATTCTAATCACAGAAGACCGCTGTATGCGCTTAAAAGCAGATAGATTAGGGCTGTCAGAGCGTGTATTCACAATCAACTCGTTCATTGAAAAATGTACCAATGAAAATCCTGACCTTATAGATTATAAGGTGCTTGCAGTCAAAAAAGAACTGTTTGGAAATATTGATGTGACAGACCCGTTTTTTGCTACCTTCCGTGAAGCGTATACGGGGTTTGAGGATTGGTTTATAAAAAAGAGCAATGAAGAAGCTTATGTATGCCGAACAGATGCAGGTGCTATACTTGGATTCCTATATCTCAAAACAGAAACAGAAGAGGAAAACTACAGCGACATTGCCCCAATTTTTCGACCTAAGCGAAGATTAAAAGTTGGAACATTCAAGGTTGAAGCCTCCGGCTTTAGACTCGGTGAACGATTCATCAAGATTATTTTTGACAATGCTATTGAACGCAATGTGGAGGAGATATATGTTACACTATATATGAACCGCCCCGAATTAAGGATGCTATATGATTTGCTGGTTCGATGGGGGTTCTATAAGTATGGCATCAAGAAAAATTGCAACGGTGAAGAAGTAGTGCTCATTAAGAAAATGACCGGTTATGATATATCAAAATCAGTCAAAGAGAATTTTCCTAATATTAGATACAATGTGCAGAAATTCTTCCTTCCGATTGAAGCACAATATCATACTCCGTTATTTCCTGACTCGCAATTGAGAACTGAAGGGAACTTTGATTATCTGGGAGACAAGGCACATCGCTATGCATTGCAAAAAGTGTATATTTCCCTCTCGTATAAACGGGATATGCGTCCAGGTGACCTGCTTGTTATTTACCGAAAGGGGACAATGGCAGGAAGAAAAGCGTATGAATCTGTGGTCAGTACAATTTGTGTTGTTGATGAAGTGCGATATAACTTTTCAAGCAAAGAGGATTACCTCAAATACTGTGAAAACCGGACAGTCTTTAGCCCCGAAACGCTAAATCAGCTTTGGGAAAAGCACAGTGAAAAACTTCTGGTTGTTAAATTCATCTTTATAAAAAGCCTTACAAAACGAATTACTTTAGGCGAATTATGGAGTAGTGGAATCATACCACAATATAGCGGACCAAGACCATTTGATCATATTTCTGACGCAGATTTTGACACGATTTTAGCCAAATCGCAAACAAAAATACACTTTGAAAGGCAATGAGGCATGGCCACGATTCTATTATCTATCAAACCAGAATATGCCAATAAAATATTTGACGGGCAGAAACACTATGAGTACCGAAAACGTATTCCTAAAAAAGAGGTATCAAAGATTGTTGTGTATTCCTCTGCTCCAGAACAAGCTGTTATTGGCGAGGTTGAAGTTGTAAAAACGCTCAAGATGAAACCTACGCCGCTCTGGAACAGTACAAAGGCAAATGCTGGTATTAGCAGATTGAAGTATAGAGAGTACTTTAGTGGATGCACGACTGCATATGCTTTTGCCCTTGGCTCATTTAAAAGGTATGAGACTTCAAAATCTTTAGCGGACTTTAATATTCAATCAGCTCCTCAATCGTTTGTATATTTGGATGATTAAATACCAGCTCAATAAAACTCGCGTGTGGTCTCTTGGCACCTCTGTCAATTCTGTTGGAAAAAGTCACCATATAATTCCGAGTGTTGAGTCTCCAATGCTAATTGATGACTTCTTTGATGATGTATGGAGTCAAACCGATGCCGATAAATGCAAAATATATGATTATTCAGATTATGCCGCTATACCAGCTCAAGACGCGAAAGAATTGCAAGTAGGTCTCGACAGTGCCGTGGACAAAGGATGAATGCTCACCAATCAGATTGCAACGAAACAAAAGACCGCTGAACGAGAAGATGCAGTCCCGTTTGAACCGGCTGATCGAGATGGGCATTGTCGAGCATATCGGTCGCAAGAAGTATGTTCTTGACAGAAGTCTCTATGCAGCAACGGGAAAACTGGCGTGTATACAAGGTATGTCGGCCTGGATCGAGATACCAACAAGGAACTGCTGTTAAAGCACATTCGGCAGAACAACGAAGTCGGTACTCCGTTCAAAGAATTGCAGCAAGTTTTGCCGGAGCTTGATCGAAACCAAATCCGCGTTTTGATGAGAGAATTGCGTGAAAGCGGGAAGGTTTTCTGCGAAGGAACAACAAGTGCCGCAAGGTGGTTTGCGTCCAAATAATCCAAAATACTAACAAATCTTGGAACCAACTTGGAACTGACTTGGGACCAACTTTGAACTAACTTGCGACCTAATCAGCAAAGTGCGTGCTGACGATTAAAGCGGATGGCGGATCTCATAAATCTGGGAGCAAGCAGGCAGTGCGGGACGCGAAAAAGAACTTCATTCTGGAGAAGTGCGGCGTCCCGCTGCTGCGACTGCGCACAGATGGCAGTGGGGAAAAAGGGAAAATCAAAAATGCACTAAAGGGAGAATGATCATGCCGAAAATTATCAGGAACGCAATCAGATGTAAGAAATGCGGAGATATCATCGAAAGCAAAACTGTCCATGATTTCAAGTTTTGCAGTTGTGGCTCCTGCGCCGTGGACGGCGGCCACGATTACCTTCGCAGGTGCGGAAATCGTGAGGATTGGGAAGAACTGTCCGAAGTGGAAAAGCTGGAGAACAACGGCGCATTGACTTGATTTTGAATGATAGAAATTGAGGGATAGAACCATGCCTCTTGAAATTGTTCGCAATGATATTACAAAAATGAAGGTGGACGCTATCGTCAATGCGGCGAACGAAACGCTGCTGGGCGGAGGCGGCGTGGATGGCTGCATCCACCGCGCGGCGGGACCGGAGCTGCTCCAAGAGTGCCGGACGCTGGGCGGCTGCCGGACCGGCGAGGCCAAGCTCACCGGCGCGTACCGCCTGCCGTGCAAATATGTGATCCACACAGTCGGCCCCGTGTGGAACGGCGGTAAGTACGGCGAGCGGGAACAACTCGCCTCCTGCTATCGCTCAAGCCTTGCGCTGGCGAAGAAGCACGGCTGTGAGACGGTTGCCTTCCCGCTGATCTCCTCCGGCGTTTTTGGCTATCCCAAGGATCAGGCGCTCCGCGTGGCGGTGGACACCATCAGCGAATTTCTCGCGGAAAACGACATGACGGTGTATCTTGTCATTTTCAGCCGCGCGGCGTATGCGATTGGCAAGAAGCTCTTCGCGGACATCGCTGCCTACATCGACGACCACTATGTGGATGTCCACACCGACTCCCGCCGGGAGCGGATGCGCCGGATGAGCGTTCTCGAAGGTCGAGCGTTGTCTGCCGGTGCAGCGGCAGCGCCTATGTCTGCCGACGGCTTGGACAGTCTGCTGGCACATCTGGACGCCGGTTTCTCGGAAACCCTGTTGAAGCTCATCGACCGAAGCGGCAAAAAGGATTCCGAGATATATAAGAAAGCCAACGTAGACCGCAAGCTGTTCTCGAAAATCCGCAACAACCCGGACTACAAGCCATCCAAGCCCACGGCGGTGGCCTTCGCCATCGCGCTTGAGCTGAGCCTGCCGGAGACCCGTGACCTCATCGCCCGCGCGGGCTGCGCTCTCAGCGCCAGCAGCAAGTTCGACGTCATTATTGAGTATTTCATCAGGCAGAAGAAGTACGACATCTTCGAGATCAACGAGGCGCTGTTCGCCTTTGATCAGAGTTTGTTGGGAGCATAGACGTGAAGGGAGGAAAAGAAAAATGAAACTCGGAAAACTGCACGAGGTCGATATAAGAAAAGTCTGGCCGCATGAACAATATGATTTTTCAAAGTGGCTTGCTGCGGA
>ENA-ORCN01001267-ORCN01001267.1-human-gut-metagenome-genome-assembly--contig:-NODE-1267-length-17861-cov-5.963394_pt1 | contig 17861 bp, 16 predicted proteins | sample MGYA00242984_ERZ507984 | MGnify/ENA primary metagenome ERZ507984 (study PRJEB26167, sample SAMN06115395) | human gut metagenome | host: Homo sapiens | place: China:Hubei | collected 2016-05-19... | reverse complement strand
TATAAAGGTGAGCAACAACAATGCAGGTTTCAAGAAAATTGGTTCATGGGTGGCAAAGGTAAGCAAGGGGTTTGATACACTTACTACTTTACCTAAACTGTATGTAGTACTCTTTTTAAAAGTACCTGTAATCTCGAGTACGTGTATATTTGTACCCGGCGTTAACTGTGAGAATGTCATATCTTTAAGTTTAAAAAGATATGGGCAGGTATTACTCGCTGCCCATATACTTAGTTAATATATATTAGGCAGCTGGAGCTGCAGCCACAGTGTAATGATTCATAACCTGAATAACATTATCGCATTTATTGTAATAAACCCAATATCTGTTACCGGCAGAGATTTCAGAACCAACTAATGGTGTGCTATCTCCTTTTACTACAGGTATATTATTGTTATTTGAAGCAGTGCTTACTGAACCAGTAGTAGATACAAACACAGGAAGTGTTGCACTAGCAGTGGCAGGAGTATGTCTAACCTCTAATACAAACACACCTTCTCTAGGAAGTCTACACCACACTTTAGGACAGATACCCAGAACTGTAGATTCTGTTGAATCACTTACGCTTATTGTATTGATTTTCGGTATTACTTGGTCTAAAATACGAACGGTATTGTTACGTCCAAAGTAAGGATTAAACATGAAAGGAAACATAATAACCTCCTTTCTTATTAAGCGCAACAGCTATCACCGTAGCCATATCCGTAACCATAAGGGTTTCCATAACCTGTAAATCCACCATTACATCCATAAGGATTACATGTTAAATATGCAGGAACTGGACAAGGTTTAATCTGATTTACAATATTCTGAGTCTGCTGTTGAGTAATAGCAGAAGTTTGCAATGCGTTCTTTTCATCACGTAGAACATCAATCTTATTCTGCATTTCTCTCATTTCTAAAGGACGATCGTGTTTATGATAATATTTATCATAGTCCAAATATTCTGGTTCTCTATAACGATTCAAAGAATAATTACCTTTATGATATTCGTGTTCATAAGCTTTATAATCATTCTCTTCGTCATCACACATGATATAAACGTAATAATGCCACATCTTACCTTCTGAAATGTCTTTGTCACAAATCCAAGCTTTGGTAAGTTCTGCAAAATGTTTTGTGTTATTGCTGCCAGTCATTGCTACAACAGCTTTATAAAAATCTGAATAGATCATATTCATAGCAACATACCAATCCCATTTGTTATGTTTCTCTGATCTTAAGTTTATGCCCATTTGATTGGCAACGGACGTTGTCTCTTCAACCGTCCAATGAGGGCCTTTAGTGCCATCCTCATTTTCCATGCCTTCTACTGCGTATCTGGCATGTTCCTCATCAAAGTGAGGACCATTTATAGCTTCATATACATTAGCACAGAGTTCTGATTTAAGTATCTGGAAGCCCTTCTCTAACAAACTACCTTCGTGCTTTTCTAAAGCTTTACCAAGCTTATCAATAGCTTCAGTAGGAGAAGGATGGTGTTTGATTTGATCTAGAATTTTATTTAAATGCATAGTTTCAATTTGTTTATTGATTAATACTAAATTGAAATGTTTTGCAATTATTTTGAAATAGTTATAACCCTTGTTTCAATTGTCTTGATTAAAGGGTTTGTATTAATTATCTGATAGTCTCTTATTAAATCTTTTTTAAAATTTAGTGTGAACAAACGTCTAAAGAAACCTTTTTTACGCCATACTTTACGTTCACTTATATATAAATCTTGACGATTTCTAATGTCTAGTATATGTGTTAATATACTATCCTTTCTCTCTATTTTGATTGTAGTCAATTGATTTGGTTTTAGTTCTACTAAAAAGTCAGGATTAGGATCCTTTATTTTATGTAGTGTAGTATCTTTAATTACTGTTTCAGTAGAAGATACTGTATTTAGCTCTTTGTCTTTTAATTTAAGCTCTTTAGCTTGTTTCCTTACTACTTGTACTAAACTGTCATTAGATTCTTTAAAATCGTCTATAGTAAGCATTAAGACTTTATTATTATCCTCAGCGTTGCTGAGTTTACCTTCATAATAATGTAAAGCATGTTTAGTTTCTGCTAATCTATTATCTAAGTAATCTACTTTATTACTAAGCCTATAATTATTTAAACCTAAGAAGACAGTAAGTGCAACAAAACCTATTTTAATATATCTCAACACATTCACTATTTTATTTTTTTAATCAGTTGCTTAACTTTTGGTAAGTCTTCCTTATCTATGGTTATATCAAGATACTTTTCACCTTTACTCTTTATTACTTTACTTAGGATTCTCCAAGGACCATCTGGGTATAATGTATTTAAGTTTTCAACTATAGACCATAACTCAACTCCAGCAATAAGTCCTGCAAAAAGCTCTGATAAGTGAGCATTGAATGATATTAATATATCAGCATCAATTCGTGATGCAAACCATACAATAGCACAAGACCAACCAAATTTCCGTAATGTTTTCCAAAAACGTCTAGATTCACATTTCCTGTTCTTTTTGATTGATACTTTACAACCAAGTATAGCATCAGTAACAATAAGTAATCCTAGTAATAGTAATACAAAAATGATAGGTGTAAAAGTGCCCATCAACCAATTTAGTAGGCTGACACCAACACAAGCAATAAACTTTGTTATACCTTCACCGGTTAAATCTTTAAAATAGTTCATTGTAGAAACGCCTTGGCTTACTAAAAAATAATTATGTAATTTATCTAACATGATGTAAGATTTGAGATATATTGAAATAGAAAACGCTAACTAAATTATGAAAATCTAGCTAGCGTTGTGTTATCTTTTGATAGTACGTTTAAAACGTTAAATACCTATAAAAGTTGCTTAGGATAATAATCACTATTACATACCTAATAGCGGTTATTGAACCACTGTTACTTTAGATAAATCAATAGGATAAAAAGATCTTATTTGTGAGACATGATCTGTCAGTTATTACAGCTACACCCATTGCTTTAGAATTATTTGCAATATCCCATTTATTCTTTTTAAAGAGTTTGTTATCTACATCAAGAATATATACTCCATTTGCTATCGTTGGATACACTTTGGTACTACCCAAATACACAGCTTTTACTGGAGTAGTACCAACATATGCATTTTTAATATCTTTATTAGTCATAGTTAACCTGTTATTATATAAAGTGTATTAGAATCCTTAACGGTAAGTTTATTATATGCGGTTTGAGTCAATTTTATTATATTGGTTACAGTGTTGCTGGTTACAGGGGTGCCTACGGAATTTATGTATGTAAGTTTATAACTGTTTGAAGAATCTTTTATAATGAGAGCGACTTGACCAACCTTTTTTAAACTCATAATAGAGTAATAATAGTCATAAAAAGTAATATTGGATACTATGTTTATATTATTGCTTGCATCATAATTTAAAAACGCTCCAAAAATAGGTTCGCTTGTGCCAGATGATCCAAATTTACCTGGTTCTGCTTTATCGTAATTTATAAAATATATGTAATCGTTATTTGGAGTTATCTTACCATCAAAAGCAGATACAATTGCATTATACTCTTGTGCTGTAACTGTAGTTTTGTTCTTATCCTCAAACTTAATAGCATTAATAGCATCAAGAATATTGTTCTGCGTTTCTTGTGGTAATACTACGCTACTAGTTGGTATTGCTTTGTATTGACCGTTATCGGAGAGGTATTTTGTACCGGAGCCAGTATTTTGTAAACTTTGTCGATTAGATACCGAAGTATAGGTCTTGTTACTCTTATTAATAATTACGGTTGTTACCATTAATCCTATAGAGTGATCACCGGAGTCTACTGTTAAAAAATTTGTTATAATACTATATGTTTCAGCAGAATTACTAATTGTTATCGGGCTAAATCCATCAGGATCCGTTTCAATTCTTGCTGTTGTTATTCCTTTGTTTACTGCATCAACTATCTTTTGATAGTTTTCATCTGATAATGTACCACTTTCACTTGGAAATAAAGTTGTTAAGTCAAGATACTGATTGCTAGCTATAATCTCTGACCATTGCTTATTTTTCCTACCATATGTTTTACCATCTGAAGGCGCATCAGGAAATTCTTCTACACCGTAATTGGGTAGTTTTACCCACTCTCCATCTTTCTTTATTTTTATTGTACCCATATTATACTAAAGTTACATAGTTATCTACTAAACTTGACAAATCATGTGAAAGTGGCATTTCACTATTCCTAATACATAAATACACTTTACTGTTCTGTGTATAGTATTTATCCTTAAATAATTCCATAGGTGGTATATAAGGTATTGGATCTTCTAATGTACCAGCATGATCTTTATCAACCACTTTATATAAAGATGCTGTATCTACTCCAGGAATCCAATCTTCTTGTAAAGTATGATCCTGTATTACTTCATATAGTACATCTGAATTGTTTGTTACTACTCTAAATCTAAAACCCTTAGTAACAGAAGTACCATAAGAAGCATCTCCTTTCCCCCATACAGGGTAAAGTGTTTTCATTTCTAAAGCTTTATCCGCAGTAAGTACTGAAGTGTTAATTATAGTTTTAATAAAGTTAATAGCTTGTGCTTGTTCATTGTCAAATTGTCCTGTATTTACTACTGTCTTTATTTCATCATAAGAAGGATAATGATTAAATACATGTTCATTGTATTTATAATGAATAATATCATCTTCAGTTTCCTTATCCTTATCTACTTGAACGTCCCATCTTACTGCCCATTCATTTAAACCTAAGTATTCAACAGAAATAGGGATGCTATTACTATGTGCAATTCTTGTCATAGCCTAATAATAAAATTTTAAGTTCTTTTATACTATAGTTTATTATAGGTTTATCCATTAAACCCAGGCTCTAACGCCAAAAATTCTTCTTTTGTTTTAACTACTATATTTCCATAAAAGCCCAACCGAGAACCGACAGCCGAAGACGAATGCGACGAAACATGAGCAGCATACGAACCGAAGACCCCGCAACTAGACTCAGCGCCCGAACCACCCGACCGCAGCAGAACCCTGTTACCCGTATTTTGATAGTAATAGTCTGCATAATATGTAGTGTCTGATCCACCGCTAACGTAAGTAGGCATAATATCCGCGTATTCTCCGTGAGCAATACCAGTAATCCAATTACTAGAAGAGGCAGCAGTATTGCTGCTAGAAGAGGCAACAATTTGTCTTACATTTGTATATCCTGCAGATGTTAAACCGGAAAGGTCAGTATTTACCTTAAGACCTCCATCGTACACTATCCATTGTCTATCAATAATATTAATTCCTTGTACGAATTCGTATTTACCATAATAACAATCTTCAAGACCTAAAAAATTACTACTTTTACTAGACTTTCCATCCCTGTTACCTAATGACACTGTGGCACCTGTCGAACCATCCCAAGAACGTGTACCACCGGAACAAGGTATGCTACTATTATCTGTACTTATATTCGTATTACCATATTTAGCACAGAATAAATTAGCAATAGTTTTATGGGCTCTATAATCAATCAATCCCCAATTTAAACCATTGGTTTGTGCTTGATTGAAAAAGGTTTCTATAGTTTGATTTCCAGTACTAGTCGTATAGGGTCTGCTGGTTAATTTACCGTCAGTATTATATGCTTCAAATACACCAATCAAACATTCTCTTTCTTCTTTATAAGAATCGGTAAGCTTTCTATCAGATATATACAATTTGAATTTACCTATACTCACTAGTTCTGTACGATAATAATATTTAGGGAAATGAACCATGTAATATATATAATGATAAGCACCAGTACGGTTAACAGTAGAACCATCTTCCCATTTATTACTATCCGTAGAATTTAAATAGGCAATAGCAGCAGAACCATCATCCTGAGGTAACGCTAAACATCTTTTAAATTTACTAGTAAGGTTAGTAATGATATCTAAATTACCACCTCTTTCTAGTGTAGTGGTACTTGTGGTTTCGTCAAATTGGACCCACATAGCGTGTGTTTCTTCATTGATCTGTTTCCAATCAAGAGTGACCTCTTTCACATCATCCAAACTACTTATTTGAATAGTTTGAATCTCTGGGGTGATGTATCCTGCTACGGATCTAGGTTCAATAGTCCAAGTTTCAGTAGTTGGTAATACAAATGTATTTTCATCAGTATCCCTTGTAACCAAAGTATAGGAACTTTCCTTTGGTACAGTATTAGAATACACATATACGTCTGCTAAACCGCTAATATCTTTTGCTAATTTTATTTTCAATTTAGCTCCTCGATACATTAATGTTTTTTCTTCAGCTACTCCATTTGCTGTAGAAGTTATAGAATCTGGTGTGACCCATTTCCTAAAATTAGGAGAACTAAAAACAGATACTTCAGTACCCTCAATAGTATATTGAGCACCAGTTGGAATTTTTACAGTATAGGTACGATTACCAGAAAGTGTTTTAGTTACATAACCTGATAACTTTACATCAACCTTATTAGAAAGTAATTCAGGATGATTGCTAGTAACATTAATTGTTACAATTGTGGTATTATAAGTTAATGTTATAATCCTAATATTATCTTCTTCTGTAATAAATGTTTTAGATTGTGTTTTAGCATAATCAGTTACATCACTACAAGTAATAGTATATGTAGTATTTACTGGAATTGTGGCAGTAAGTTCAGTTCATTCCCATGTAAGTACTTTAGAAGTTTCACCATAAGCTATAGTAATAGTAACACCATTAATGTTAGAATCTGATAACTGATTACTTGCAACAGTTATTTTAACAGTTTCATCTTTAGGTGCTGCTTCTACTTCTACCCATGTTCCATTCTGTCTAGCATACTGTTTACCATCTTTAGGTGCTTCTGTAACTACTAATTCATCAAAAGTATTGTCTGATAAGTCAACCCATATTTCTTGTTCGCCATCAGGTTGTGTACCTTCGCTTATATATACTTCATCAGATATATCTGTTTTTAAAGCATACTCGTTGCCATGTTTACCATCAAGTAAATCAGCATCTAAACCACTACCAACCCCATCTACTGTTTTTACTTTGGATAATACATCTGCTGCAGTATATGCAGAGGAATCTAATTTTGTATTAACCTGAGTAGTAGTAGCATAACCTTTTGCATTTAATTCAGTTTCGGTTACATATTCTTCAGGTACTGAAGTAAGGTAATTGCCTTTTGGTTGATAAGTACTAGCTGCATCAGTCTTAGTCAAATACCCATTAAGGTCTACTGTTTCACTTAACTTATCCCAATCTGGAGTAGTTGAAGTAGCTACATAATTAGCCCCTGTATCTTCAAGATTATACACGTCACCGATACTTACATTTTCAGCAGGTAAGGCATTATAATTAGCTACAGAACCTTTTACTCTATATACTGAACCTACAGCAGTATTAATCTTTTGATCTATTTCTTCTGATGTTGGTAATCCAGTAAGTTTATTAAATCCTTCAGCAGTGATTAAACCTGCAGCAGAAGTTGTAGCTGCTGGTATCTCTATTACTTTAGATTGAGTACTACCATTAACACCTGTTTGTTCATTCTTAAATGAATACGTAATACGACCAAATTCAGCTGTGGAAACCATGTTATCGGCCATATTTACAACATAACCATTAAGTCTTGCTAATTTACTTTTTTCAGCCGAAGTAAAATCAGTAGAGCTTAATCCTTTTCCTTCCTCCTTGTCTACTTTGGTATCTAACTTACTGTCTACATAAGTCTTATCAGCTTTACCAGAGATTTGTTCAGTAACATCTACTGCTGCTACAGTATCATCAACGTACTTCTTAGTAGCAGGATGATAATCTGTAGTAGGTGTATATGTACTAGTATTACTTTTGGATATGTATCTACTATCATGATTATGACTAGTAATATCCCCAGTAAGCACAGCTTCTACATTCTGTTTAGTTACAGAAGCATCACTACCTGGGTCTCCTTTCTCTCCTTTTTCTCCAGGATCACCTTTCGGACCTTGTTCCCCAGGTGCACCATTAGCTCCTGGTTCACCTTTAGGACCAGGTTCTCCCTGTTCTCCCTTAGGTCCTACAGGTCCCTGTGGTCCTGCTGGTCCTTGAATACTACCAACATTACTCCATTTAGGATTAGATACAACATTACCATTTTCACCGACATATACATATAGGTTACCAGAAATTAACCAAGCATCACCAGATACACCTTCTTGTGGTAAACCTGCTTCAGAATCTAATTCCCCTTTAATATTTAATCCTGAACCAGTATCGCCTTTAGGTCCTTGTGGTCCAGTTTCCCCTTTTGGACCTTGTGGTCCTTGTTCTCCCTGATCGCCTTTTTCTCCTTTGGGACCAATAGGTCCTTGAATACCTGGCTCTCCTTGTTCACCTTGGACACCTTGTAAACCTCTTTCTCCCTGTAAACCCTGAGGTCCTCTTTCACCAGTAGCCCCTTTTTCTCCAGTATCACCTTTATCTCCTTTAGGCCCAGTTTCACCTTTCTCACCTTTCAAAGAGATTAACCATTCAGCTTCTGTTCCTTCAAAACCATGCTGTACTGCTACTTGATATGCTGATAAACCTTGAATACCTTGTGCACCAGATAAGTCTGATATGAATTTCCATTCAGTATCTCCTTTTAGATACAATCGAGAATCTTCTTCATTTTCAACATCACCTGTATCAATCATTACAAATTGTCCTGTCTTTACTTCAGGATTATTGTAATCATCTTCCATAGCTTGGATTGAAGGGTATGTCTTTACAATAGTAAATGCGTCACCAACTGCATTGATACCACTATCCTGATAAGTATCATTTACATAGTCATAGATATACCAATTACCATCTACAATCTTTGGTGGATTCTGAAGTACTTCTTTTGAGTCTTTTACAGCTTGTTTAGCATCTTTAACTGCATTAGGTACTTCTGCAAGCATTCTACCAAAGTCTTCTTCAGTGCCAGTATATCCTTGTTCTACAGCATATTCATATGCAGTCTTACCAGATGCAGTAGCACCAGTGTCAGCATATTCGTTTAATGCTGGATCAAATATCCACCAATTACCATTTTCACCAATAATTGGACTTTTACCAGAAGCAGGTATGCCTGTATCACGATTATCTATCCACCAGTTACCATTAGAACCAATGAAAGGAGCAACAGCATCTTCACTAGTAGCATCTGTTAGTTTAACCCAAGACTTAATATCAGGATTATATACTTTAATTACTTTTCCTTTTGAATTTGCTCCCAAGTCTATCCAGTACCCAACTTCATTAGAATTGGGTACCATATAGCTTGCAAAGAATTCATAATATACATTATTCTTTATCATTACTGTATTGTTTATAGATTAAAGGTTCAGTTAGATACATACTGGTGAAAGGATAATCTTCTTTCTTTTGTCTAAGATCATTAATAAGATCTCTAAGAACTTGTCTTCTTTCTGCAACTTCCGTATAATTATATTGTGAAGAAGGTTCTTGTCCTAGTACCATTGCTTCTGCAGCCTTAGTCATTATATAATCAGTAGAAGCTAATTCTTCTTCTGCTTCTTTTAACGCTTCTTCTAGTTCCGCAGTAATGTAATATGTACACAATAATTCACCATTTTTGTAGAAATATCTCTTCATTAGATATTTTATAGCCTCATCGTGCGGATCTTCAACATCTACTACATCATAATAATTGAGGTCTAGATTGTTTATTAAAATGTCGATTTGATCAGTCATGTCTAAACCATTAAATTCATCACTATTTAATACATAACCATCACTCTTTCTTACTATTATCGTCATAACTTAAACATTAAATTGTTCTTGCATAATAAGTATCTGAAGCCGTAATTAAAAATCTTCTTGCCATAGCTTTATCCAATTTATAACTACTTATGTTTTTACCAGATTCATCAAACAGAGCCATACCAGAACTAGGGAAAATATTATATGAAGTACCCCAGTTAGAAGCATATAGTAACACTTCTATATTAAAATAATCGCTGCTACTTAAACCTAGATGTTGAGCTAATAATGATCTGGATGGTAAATATACTGTACTATAACTAGTACTGTAAATTTCAAATCTCCAACCATATCCTCCTCCACCGGAACTGCCAGCCGGCCAAACTAATTGGATACTATTGCTAGAAGCGCTGGGATTTAATTGTGCTTTACATGTATCATATACGCCATGTCTACTCCAAATAAAACCACTTGTGACAGCTAAACCGACAGCCCAACCTTGTGAGTTATTAGCACTGATAGTAGATCCTAAAATATAATCACCATAAATGTTATTAGTATAACTTATAGACATTGGAAGATTTTTACCATAAGTTGCTGGAGCAGAATTAATACCAAAACCGGCGTTAACTCCATCCCCACTACAATAATATCCGGAGTTACTTAATGACCATCCATCTCCTCTTAAACCATTACTAATTTGAACTCCGCCAATATCACCACTACTTGCTGATATTGTACCCGTAATATTAGCTTTAGTGGAAACCATACTTCCATCTTTTTTTATCCTGAAAGGTGCACTACCAGGACTAGATGCTGCATTACTACCAGCCGCTAAATGTACATCACTTAATGGTGAAGTTCTACCATCTAAACGCATAGTATTAGATTGAGCATAAATGTATTGATCTGCAAATTCCCAACCTGCAATAGTTGCTGTTTCTGCTAATAATAACCCTGTAGCTATTGATTCAAAGGATGCTCCAAATTGAGTCCAGTATCTACCAGAAGTACCATCTACAGTAGTATAACTATTAGATGGTTTGTTACTACTTGAAGCCACTGGTGCAGTACCCCTGTAGTATTTGTTCCACATATAGTAGTAACTACCATCTTTAACAACGTCTCTCACATTACCTGCATTTCCAGCTGTCCAACCATAAGTCTTACCAGATTTCCATTCACCTCTATAATTTAATCCTGGTCCATCTAAACCATCAGAACCCGGAGATCCAGGAGATCCTGGAGAACCAGCAGGCCCTCTATCTCCTTGTGCACCATCTTTACCGCTTATCTTTACTGGAGCTGTCCATCTATACCCGGTAGTTTGGTCTACTACAACTACACCATTATTATTAGGGTCTATGTTACCATGACTTTCCCATGTAGCATAACTAGTAGAGTAAGTAGGATCAAGGTACCAAGTATAACCACCACTAGATGTACCAGAGGAAGAAGGTCTAGTAGTTAACGTAGGTCTGCTAGGTGTGCTATTGGTCATACAGTATATCGATATTGGTTGATAACCAGCTGCACCACCTTTAGCCTTAGTAACAGTAAAATCACAAACATCTACTTCTTTAGCATCAACTAAGAAATGGATTCTCCACACAGCAGTATCCGAAGTAAGAGATGTTACCGTTACTTTCTTATTGGTATTATCTACATTTACTGAACCATTACCACTCATTAATGTACCGGTAATAGAATAGTTATTATTCTCAATTTGTTCTATACCAAACCACAATCTAGCTTCAGTTACCGCTCTAGATAGTTCCGTAGGATCTACTTCCCCATTAAAGTTAGCTGCAACTGTATGAGCTTCATTGGTTAAAGCACCTCTGTAACCGCCTTCACCATCTTTACCGTCATACAGTTTATTGATGGTCATCATATCCATATATGTAGCACCTCCATTAGTAGATGTAACTTCACACTTAAAGGTTACTTCATTATTACCTGAGAAATAATTACCAGTGGGACTTACTAATAGGTTATTACCAGTTTCATTTACTAGTTCTTGCCAATCATTCGTACCAGGTAGAGCCCAGTACCAGTAAAACATGGGTGATTCTACATTAAACGCAGTAGCTAATAAATTAATTGTAGCTGGAACTGGAGTAGTAGCACCAGAAGCATATTTAAATACCTGTTCTCCTGTAACCATCACATACGCGGCATCTATGCCATCGAATCCAGATTCTCCGTCATGAGTTTTATTTATATACCAATCCTTAGTAAGGATAGTAGCATCTGTAACTTTGATAGTCAATCTTATAGTAGCACTTACTGTAGTAATTGTGCTTAACGTAATACGGTTATTTTGTATTTCAACTGTAGCATTTCCATTAATCGTAGAAGCTTCTATAGATACAATTTCTATAGGGTCTATACCATGATATGCATACACTTCTGTATAAATAGTATTTAAATTTACTAATGGAGTATTGCCAGATGAATCATAAGGTATATTTACAGTACTGTTTGTTAAATCTACATAATATGCATCTAATCCTTCAGCACCATTTGCTAATTTAGCAATTTGTATGTCATCATAATATTGACTGCCATCTGAATCCGTAACTACACAACGTACATTAGCTGTTCTTGTAGTAAATATTGTATGTGGTATTTCAGTACTTACATTATTGCCAATTATTTCTATCGGTTCGGTTAACAATCTCCATTCATATGTAGGATTAGTCATACCATAAGTATTACAATACAATACTACAGATGATGGAGTTGGTGTACCAGAGTAATCAGGAGTATCGTATAAGAACAGTCTTGTACCAGTGATTTCAACCCATTTAGCTACATCATCACCAGGTTTACCTGAATCACCTTTTGATACTTGTAATTGCCACTCATCATTATCAGGACCTGGTACACTAGTAACTCCATCTTTCATGGCAATCCACAAACTACCTTGATATGTAACTTGATCGTAATAATTATAAGTAGTATCTGGATTCCATTCTCCACGATAAATAGGAACTCTAACTACATCACCTGTCTCTGTGGTTTGCATTAAAGTACCAACAAATTTACTTTCCTTTCCGATCACAGTACGATCTTTACCAGCTAGAGTAAAATCATCAATGTTATCATAGAAAGTAATTCTAGGAGCTCCTTCTCCTTTAGCAGAAATGAATATAGCATTACGTCTATCATTCATAGATGAATTCAATTCAGGATCTGCTTCTACCCTATGACCTAACAATAAGACTTTGTCTCCTACTTCAGGATTAGCACTACCAGGTTCACATACACTTTTAGAAAGGACAATGTAGTTATTACCTACTTCAGATACCATTCTCCAGTATCTCTTTACATTCTTTCCATCAAATTTCTGACAGATAGCCTGGTCTCTTACTCTAAATTGATTGTATTTAGTACCGTCTTCATCATCAAAATAGCAAGTCCATCCATCACTACCATCTACTACTTCAACGATTTCCATATCAGCCATTGTAACTAATATATCTCCTCCAACAGCTTTTATTTCATTTACAATTAGTTCATTTACTGTCAGATTACCACGAACAAATAAATCATCTACTTCTAAATGCCATTTGGTATTTACGGGCCATAAGCTAGCACCTTCACCATCCCAACCAGATCTAAAGGTTTTGCCACCTTGTATACCTGCCAAAAATGTAGTATAACCTGTTGCCGTATCACCATCTTTGCGTAGATAATCTTCTTTTACTTTACCTGAAGTATATATTGTGCCATCGCTAGGTGCAGTAGTTTGTCCAGTCTTAATTAAAGGAAGAGACCCGGAACTGCTTGAAGTAATATTATCTATCTGACATTCCAATTTACCTAAGGCTTGATTTAAAGTATCAGTAGTAGTTAAAGGATCAGCATTTTCTCCTTTGTAATACCCGGATAATGGAAATATAGTACTAGTAGGTTGTGTATGAAAACCAGGCGCTTCACCACTACCACCACCATTTGCAATTAAATCTGCTAATGCTGTAATGATGTTTTCATCTTCAATCAACCTATTTAATAGGTTTTGTAATTGTTCTTTAGTAGACTTATCATCAATAGTATCTATCCAACCCTGTATTGTATCATTAACTTCAGTTAAATCTTTATCGTGTTTATCTTCAAGAGTAATGATCTTATTGTTTAGTACATCATAGTAACTATTAATATTACTACTTAGATTATTAGTAACATTAGTATCTCCTTCTACTATCTTGTTGGATAGATCTACATAATTATTATCTACTTTGGTATCAAGATTAGCCACATCTTCTTCAATCCCATCTACTCTCTCATTAGTAGCAAATGTACCAGATAAACTAGTTTCAAAATCATCTTTATGAATTATCTTATTAGTTTTATCTTGTACAAGAGTTAGAATATCATTATCTTCAAAAGATGTGGTAACCTCAAATTGTGATATCTTTTTATTCATATTACTCTTGAATTATATGTTCTTCTACTTCTGTTAATATACAATCATCGTCGATATCTTTTTCTGGATAGAAATTAATTTGTTTTTTTAAACAACACATACATTCTATAATTTTATCTACATCTTCCTGAGTAATGGGGAAATCTTCATCATCTACTTTAGTACTAGCCCAACTAGATAATTTGCCTAAATGCAACAATAATACTAAATTGGTAATAGAAACTTTATCTAATTCTACATTGCACTTAGTAGACTGATTAACTAATTCCCCAACTTTATTTACATATTGTGCAAGTTCCATTACCACATTTATTACAACTGTTACACATTATATTACAATCACACTTTCTAAGATTTAACATATTCAGCATTTCTTTGTAATACAGATCAGCATCTTCTGTTAAACCTAATTCTGTAGCATTATCATAAAGAGTTTTCTTAAATAAGAACATCATAATTAACTCTTTCATTTTGTTATCCAAACAATTGCTACAGTAATTCTTTAATAATTTAACTTCTGCGTAATACAGAGATTCATTAATTTCATTCATATCAATCGTATAAATAAAAAAGGGACTGGGGATAACTTCCCCAATCCCCTTTTATGGTTAAATTTATTTGCTAATTAAGCAGTTACATCTGTACCAGCAATGAATGACTTAATCATATTAACAAACAGAGCATTTGTAGAGATCTGTCCTTTGTTAACATAGATTTCAGCAGATAACGGAGTAGTCTTAATGTACTGATTGTCATTAGACAGATATTTGTTATCCCATTCAATTGTAATAGTATCATATTCTACATCCAATTCAGATCTGAATTCCGGAGCGATATACGGATAGATAGCATTAGCACGGTACTGAATGCCTTCATATCCTAAGTTCCAATTTTCACGATCACGAACAATGTAAGCATTACCACGACCCGGAGTACCCTGAGTCTTAGCAATTGTCAGATTAGAAATCGGATACATTACATTGCTCAGCAAACCAGAAGGAATTGTTGTACACATGAAAGCTTCTACAGATACCTGGCAATAGCCTGCGTCTGTCGTAATACCCTGATTGTAAGGAATTTCCTTAGCATTCAAAGTAAGAACAGCAGCGCCAGAAGTAGCTACTACACGAGCACCTTTGTGATTGTTAATCTTCTTTACAAAAGCGTCAATCAAATCTTTCGGAGCAGTAGTCTTAGCGATTACTTCATAAGTATGAGTAAACTGACCCGGAGCTTCGTGAATGTCATTATAAACAAGACGCAAAACATAACGGTGACCAATTTCCGGAGTAACATTAGTAGCTGTGATAACAATCTTATCTTCAGCTTTAGCTACGAACGGAGTGATAACCATAGAAGGGCAAGAACCTTTCTGAATAGGCATAGAATACTTAATCACAGCCTTAGTGGTCTTCGTACCTTTTTCGTTATATACGTCTTCTGTACCCTGGCAAACACCAACATAAATAGCATTAGCAGCAGCAGCATTAGCAGCTGTTGTCAACAGTTTTTTGTTTTCATCAAACAAAGCAATGGCACCATCAGCTAAAGAATCTACATTAGAGAACGAAGCCGGAGCTGTCTTAGCAATGAGTACCGTATTTACGTGTTGTAACATATTATTTTAATTTTATTAGTTAAACAAAGCGCTTAGTTTAACTGGTTTAGTCTTCTACTTTCCATGTTTCAGATTTCCGCGTAAACTAAACTATTCCATCGTATTTGTCTCATTAATATACGATTGATATCTTGGATTAGCCTGGTTTTCCAAGTATAACTCCGCTGCTAGCTTCACAATTTCTGAATGAGTTGATACTGGCATATCTGTATACTCATCAAAAGGAGCATCAGTCAGGCTAATCTTTTTAGGAGTCCTCAAGTATGTGAGGATATAATTCTTTATATTGTAATTACCATCAGTATATAAATGGATTTCATTACCTTGATATAATCTCAAAGGTCTTGCTGAAGTACCATGTAATCTATACTCTGATAATGTATTTTGTCTTTGTCTATCAAAATTCTCAATAGTAGCTTCTAACACATCTGTGTGTTTAGTCCTAGGTTGACCATTTGGCCCCTTAGGCCAACAATTATTATTACTATAGATTACTGCGGTTTCACCTAAAGTAAACATATAATCTGTTGGTAATGTAACTACTTGTTCTTCTGGGAATGTTGTAAACTGATATGTCTTATTGGTTACAAGTGTACGAAGATCATCAATTCTTTTCTGATCCTGTTCAAATGCTGTACGCTTATAATTAATACCTGAGTATCTAGTTTTAATAAATTTATCTAAACCAGCCATTAACCAATATTCAATATCTGCTGTAACTGGTTTCTCAATATTATTATCAAGCAAACCTATTTCGGTTTCAAATGCAGTTTGTAATTCAATGAACTTCATAATTATTCTCTATTACTTTGGTTAGATGGTTTAGTTTGTAATCTGTATTTACCTTCTGTAATAAACATATTAACAGCAAGGTCAACTATTTCACTATGAACAGATTCAGGTAATTCACATTTTGAAGCACCAGTTGTAGTATTAAATCTTAATGGTTTTCTATAGTAAGTAAGAATAACACCACTTAGAGTAGTGTAAGCATCTACTACTACTTCCATATACATATACTTAGTAGTTGGATCAGATATTAAAGCTACTGCTGGTTGTCTTACAATTGGAGTATTATAAGCAGTCTTCATAAACTTTGGTAGATCTCTATATTTTACTAATTGATTATCTACTTTAGTTTCAGTAGTGTATTGCTTATAAGTACCTTTTACTTTACTTACTGAATGCACATATAAGAAATATTCATCAGTAGTAGAATAAGGCAATCTATATCTAGCTATACCATTTGATGTAGAACCGCTTTGAGTGAGTTCTCTTTCAACCAATAAACTTTTAATAGAATCTGTATTTCTAGTTTGAGTATTGGTTTCAACTTCCATTTGATCATCACCTACATAGTTCATCATTACATAGCGATCCTGTGCTTCATTGAGTATAGAAAAAATCAAATCTGAATTTGGTTTATTTTCTATAGTGAGATCTGGACTAATAAGTTGGAGTCTACGCTCAAACTCCATTTGCATTTCTTTGCTACTCATATTATTCTGCTAATTGTGCCACATACTGTGGATGTGATTGAACTCTTGGTGATTCAACATTTTCTAATGCCATATCAGCAGCTAACTTAACTACTTCATATTGCATATACTCTGGTATTTCATCTAATGTAGATGTAATATCCTGATTATTAATCTTACGAGGATATGCTAAGTAAGTTAAGTCGATAGTATAGGGACCTGTCATAAGATCCCTATCCACGAACACTATCAACTTGTTATCTTCTAATATAGCAACAGGCTCTTCTATCCAAGGTTTATTATTATAAGTTTCTAAGAACCTTAAAGCATTCTCATGACTTATCAATTTAACATTGGCTAGTTTACTACCAAAATGTAAAGTGCCTTGTATGAAGTACATACGCTTATCTTGTGTATCACTACCGTACTTAATACTTGATTTAAAATCATTAAGCGTTAATCTGTTATTAGTAGTTTCACTAAGCAAAGTTAGTCCTTTGTCTGTTCTTACTAGACCTTCTAAATCTGCTACACGTTTAGCATTACCTTCAAAAGGAGTTTGTATGGTATTATTCCCAGTAAACTTAGTAGCTACCTTACTTAGATAAGCAGTATATAACCAATAATCTATT
>ENA-ORCN01001251-ORCN01001251.1-human-gut-metagenome-genome-assembly--contig:-NODE-1251-length-18116-cov-19.393592_pt1 | contig 18116 bp, 16 predicted proteins | sample MGYA00242984_ERZ507984 | MGnify/ENA primary metagenome ERZ507984 (study PRJEB26167, sample SAMN06115395) | human gut metagenome | host: Homo sapiens | place: China:Hubei | collected 2016-05-19... | reverse complement strand
ACATGCAAAATTTTACCCCAAAAGGTACACATCTGGCGATTTCGTGTACTAAAAAGGGGAAAATTAAAATTATCAGGTGGCTTCGCCAATGAAAATATAAACAATCATAGACAATTTCCCAGTAATTCAGTATAATTCTTCTGTGGATATTCTGGAAAAAAGTTATCCACAAACTTGTCGAAAAATGGGGATAAGTATCATTTTGGCAAGTTATCCACAATTTAATAGAATGAGAGGATTTTTTATGCAACGAGAAAAATTTTCTTCAAGACTCGGATTCATCCTTATTTCTGCAGGATGTGCGATCGGTCTTGGTAATGTCTGGCGTTTTCCTTATATTGTAGGAAAATATGGTGGAGCAGCATTTGTTCTTATTTACCTTGCATTTTTACTGATTCTTGGACTTCCGATCATGGTAATGGAATTTTCTGTCGGAAGAGCCAGTAAAGTAAGTGCGGCGCTTTCCTTTGACCGTCTGGAGCCAAAAGGAACGAAATGGCATTGGTATAAGTATGGAGCTATGGCCGGAAACTATCTGCTGATGATGTTCTACACAACAATTGCAGGCTGGATGGTCCAGTATTTCATTAAAATGGCGACTGGTGAATTTGAGGGAAAGGATACTGCAGCTGTTGCAGGTGTTTTTTCCGATATGCTTGCAAAACCTGGAGCAATGACTTTCTTTATGATCATTGTTGTTGTTGGATGTTTTGCAATTTGTGGAATGGGGCTTCAAAATGGAGTGGAAAAGATCACAAAGGTTATGATGCTGCTTCTGCTTGCACTGATGTTGATCCTTGCAGTACGTTCTGTAACGCTTGATGGAGCTTCTGAGGGGCTTCGCTTCTATCTGGCACCGGATTTCCACAAAGTCGTGGAATATGGCTTATTTGACACGATTTTTGCCGCTATGGGACAGGCTTTCTTCACATTAAGTCTTGGAATCGGCGCAATTGCTATTTTCGGAAGCTATATCGACAAATCCCGCAGTCTTACAGGAGAAGCAGTCCTGGTAACACTTCTGGATACCTTTGTTGCTTTGATCGCGGGTCTGATCATTTTCCCGTCATGCTTCGCATATGGGGTGGATCCGGGAGAAGGTCCGAGTCTGATCTTTATCACACTTCCGAATGTATTTAATTCCATGGCAGGCGGAAGAATCTGGGGAGCCTTATTCTTCTTATTTATGATTTTTGCTGCGGTATCGACCGTAATCGCCGTTTTTGAGAACATTTTATCCTTTGCCATTGATTTGACCGGATGCAGCCGGAAAAAGGCTGTAATCGTCAATATCGTGGTTGTGGCGGTACTTTCCATGCCTTGTGTTCTCGGATTTAATGTATGGAGTGGATTTATGCCGTTCGGAAAAGGTTCCGGAGTACTGGATCTGGAGGATTTCCTGGTAAGTAACAACCTGCTTCCACTTGGAAGTCTGATCTATCTTCTGTTCTGTACAAGCCGTTATGGATGGGGATGGAAGAACTTCCTGAAAGAAGCGGATACCGGAGAAGGATTGAAATTCCCGAAATGGGCGAAATTTTATGTAAGCTATATCCTGCCGCTGATTGTATTATTTATCTTTGTACAGGGATATATCAGTAAATTTATGTAGGATAAGAAAAAAACCACCCTAAAAGGTACACAAAAAAGATCATGTGTTCGAATTTCGGACGGTACACATGATCTTTTTTATATGTGCCTTGGCACATTCTTTGTCAGCAAAAAAATCTATTTAAAAAAATTTTAAAATTTATGAAAAAAAAGCTTGCATTTTTTATAGCTGTCTTATATAATAAATCTTGCATTACGGAAAACCGAATAATGTATGCGCTTTTAGCTCAGTTGGTAGAGCAGTAGACTCTTAATCTATTTGTCCAGGGTTCGAATCCCTGAAGGCGCAGTATCAGCACTGTTTTTGATGAATTAGCATCGGGGACGGTGCTCTTTTTTTAGAATCTGTTTCTACAGATGGAGACATATGTAACAGATGAAGACATATGTAAAAGTAATCGTTTATTTCATTTGTGGAAAGTTACTGGATATGTGGAAAAATAAAGGAAAATCTATTTCGTGTACTAAAAAGGGGACTATTTTAGTCCCCTTCTACTACATCTTGCATAAAATATTGATTGCATCCTTGTTCAGGAGGCATTTTTCATGTTCATTCAGATAAGCTTCAGAAATTGCATCTTTTTCGACCATGCCACCGAATTCACCGGCGGATACGATGCGCTGAGCCTTTTTATTGCCGTCTTCTGTATTCGGGAAGTCTACCATTAGGTAGTAGACACCGTCATCTTTATACAGACGGCTTTCTGATGCCTGGCCGTATCCAAGGATCTTGCAGAAGTCGATTGCATTATCCAGACTTGGAAAGAGAATCTGCCAGCGAACGGTCTCTTTCTCACTGCTGTCAGGCTCAATCAGCATACCGGAAGCTTCAGAACCATCTTTTTGGATGGATTCCAGAGAATTCTCAGCCTGGCAGGAGATCGACAGCATCAGGCTCCGGTCAGGAAGAAATGCACCGTAAAATCCCTGGATTCCATTGTCTGTGTTAAGCCCAAGGACTTCTTTCCCTTTCTTGAGAAGAAGATTCAAAAATTCTTCGGTACGCTCCCTGTCCTGTGTCAGATCTTCCAGTGAGTAGCCAAGTGCGGCAATCTCTGCTTCTGTGATAAGGCAGTTCATTCTGGTGTCGGATACTTTCCAAAAAGTCATATGCTCACCCCCTGATTTGTAAAATCTATTGCTTTTGTAATCTTATTTGTTCTATAAGTTATATAACAAAACGGGTGTAGTGTCAATATATTTTCTATATTTTATGATTTTTTCAGAAATATTATTTGTTTTTCATTCGTTTGATCACTTTCAGTCGGGTAAATTCTTCCCGTTCCTTCTCTTCCAGTGCATTTGTAATCGTATATACGAGATTGTCATACATCGGAATCGTAATATTTTTCAGGGCATTTGCCCTTTTCTGTGTCTTTTTGATACTTGAAGCCAGCCGGTACGCTGCATTTTCTACCTCAGAAAGCTTGAGTGTCAGCTCCTTTACACGGCAGAATGCATCACGGGCGATATCGATGGATTCTCTGGAAGTACTGAATGCATAGGTTGGTCTGGTATTTTCTTTTTCGTACTTCACTTTCGGGATTTCTGTTCCCATAATGCTTCGCGTCTGGATGCGGATAGAATCCTCGATCGGAACTGTATAGGCAAGTTCTTCTACTGTACTGATCCCGTGCTCGATATTCGCCCTCTGAAGGCACTGATAGGCATAGGTGAAGGTTTTATCGATTTCTTCCTGGATATCCTTTGCTTCGTCGATTAAGCCCATCAGCTCGCGGATCAGAATGTTCCGCTTCTTGTCCATCAGCTCATATCCCTGTCTGGCAAGTGTCAGTGAATTTTTCGCAAGTATCAGATTTCCCTTGGTGGGAAATGAACGTGGATCCATAGACTTCCCTCCTTAGCCTTTGTAGTATACGTCAAGAATCTTGGTATCGACACGGTCAAGTTCTTCTTTTGGAAGGATTCTAAGCAGTTCCCAGCCAAGATCCAGGGTTTCCTCGATGGTACGGTTTTCATTCGGTCCCTGGCCGATATAACGCTCCTCGAATGCCTTTCCGAATTCCAGGTATTTCTTGTCAATCGGAGAAAGCTCGTCTTCTCCGATAACGGAAGCAAGATTCCGAGCCTCTCCTACTTTAGCATATGCAGAGAAAAGCTGGTTTGCCAGGTCCTGGTGGTCTTCCCGAGTATATCCTTTTCCGATACCGTCTTTCATCAGACGAGACAGGGATGGAAGAACGCTGATCGGCGGGTAGATTGCCTGTCCGTGAAGATTCCGGTCAAGTACGATCTGTCCTTCGGTGATATAACCGGTCAGGTCAGGGATCGGGTGGGTAATGTCATCATTTGGCATGGTCAGGATCGGGAGCTGTGTGACAGAACCATTTACTCCTTCTACGATTCCTGCACGTTCATATAAGGTGGCAAGTTCACTGTACAGATATCCCGGATATCCTTTACGGCTTGGGATTTCTCCTTTGGAAGAAGAAACCTCACGCATGGCTTCGGCAAAGGAAGTCATATCGGTAAGAATGACCAGAATGTGCATATTTTTTTCAAATGCAAGGTATTCAGCAGCGGTCAGCGCAACCTTCGGGGTGATCAGACGCTCGACGACAGGATCGTTGGCAAGGTTCAGGAACATTGCCACATGGTTTGCAACACCGCTTTCCTCAAAGGTTCTGCGGAAGAAATCAGCTACGTCATGCTTGACACCCATTGCGGCGAATACGATGGCGAAATCCTCATTCGTGCTGCCGCCCAGAGAAGCCTGCTTTACGATCTGTGCGGCAAGCTGGTCGTGCGGAAGACCGTTGCCGGAAAAGATCGGCAGCTTCTGTCCACGGATCAGTGTGGTCAGTCCGTCAATTGCAGAAATTCCGGTGCGGATATAGTTACGAGGGTATTCACGTCTGACCGGATTTAACGGAAGTCCGTTGACATCGTGCACCTCTTCAACCGTGATCGGTCCAAGGTCGTCGATCGGTTCGCCGATTCCGTTAAAGGTTCTTCCAAGCATTTCTTCGGACAGACCGATTTCCATCGGATGTCCGGTAAGTCTGGTGTGGGTATTGTTAAGAGACATATTTTCCGTGCCTTCAAATACCTGGATGATTGCTTTGTCCTCGTAGACCTCTACAATACGTCCCATTTTGTGTTCTTTGCCGTTTACGACAAAATCTACGATTTCATCATAAAAAGCATCCTGAACGCCTTCCAGCGCGATCAGAGGGCCGTTAATGCTGCTGAGGCCTAAATATTCAATTGCCATTTTATTTTCCCTCCTTACGCATTCTTTTCCATGATGCGGTCATGGAAAGCATCAATGTCTGCCAGATACTGGTCAAGAAGCTGAAGATTGTCATTTGGAACATCGTATTTGATCGCAATGACACGTTCAAAAATATTTTCCTCCTTGAGGACAGACATTGGCATATTCATGGCTACCAGTTCGCGGCAGCGTTTGTATAAATATAAAATGATTTCCATCATTTTGTACTGCTTCTGCAGAGAGACACAGGTATCATCCTTGTGGAATGCATTCTGCTGCAAAAATCCGAGACGGATGACTCTTGCAATTTCCAGAACCAGCTTCTGATCGTCCGGAAGCACATCACTTCCGATCAGCTTTACGATTTCCATCAGGCTGCTCTCCTGGTTCAGAAGTGCCATGATGCGGTTGCGGTAGTCGACAAATTTTGGTGATACATTGTCGTGATACCAGGCTGCGAGGTCGGTCAGATACTCGCTGTAGCTGGTCAGCCAGTGAATCGCCGGAAAATGTCTTGCGTAGGCAAGGCTCTTGTCCAGGCCCCAGAAGCAGCGGACGAAACGTTTGGTGTTCTGGGTGACCGGCTCGGAGAAATCGCCTCCCTGAGGCGATACGGCGCCGATAATGGTCACGGATCCGTCACTGCCATTTAAGTTATGCATCATGCCTGCGCGCTCGTAGAAAGCAGACAGACGGCTGGCGAGGTAAGCCGGGAAACCTTCTTCTGCCGGCATCTCTTCCAGACGGCCGGAAAGCTCACGTAAGGCTTCCGCCCAGCGGGAAGTAGAGTCGGCCATGATCGCTACGTCATAACCCATGTCACGGTAATATTCAGCCAGGGTAAGTCCGGTATAAATACTTGCTTCACGGGCAGCTACCGGCATGTTGGAGGTATTGGCGATCAGAGTGGTTCTGTCCATCAGCGGATTGCCGCTCTTTGGATCCACAAGTTCTGAAAACTCTTCCAGCACCTGTGTCATTTCATTTCCACGCTCGCCACAGCCGATGTAGATGATGATATCGGCGTCAGACCATTTGGCGATCTGGTGCTGGGTCATGGTTTTTCCGGTACCGAATCCGCCTGGGATTGCTGCAGTTCCACCCTTTGCGATCGGGAACATGGTATCCAGGATACGCTGTCCGGTGATCAGAGGGACACTTGCCGGGAAACGGTAGCTTGTCGGGCGCGCCTTGCGGATCGGCCAGTGCTGTATCATGTTGAGCTGTTTTTCTGTTCCGTCGGAAAGCCGCAGAGTGACAAGTGTATCTTCGATTCGGTATTCTCCGTCCGATGCACAGCAGATTACTTCACCTTCCACATCCGGCGGAACCATGCATTTGTGTACGATCGCACTGGTCTCCGGAACCTCCGCTATAATATCTCCGCCGTGAAGGTAATCTCCTTCGGCCACGGTGATGTGGGTATCCCATAATTTGTCGCGGTCAAGCGAATCAACGCTGACGCCGCGGGTGATAAATGCACCGCCGCCTACATTTGCGATCTGCTCAAGCGGGCGTTCGATTCCGTCAAAAATATTGTTCAGGATTCCAGGTGCCAGAGTTACAGATACCGGGCTTCCGGAAGCCTCCACGATTTCTCCCGGTTTCAGCCCGGAAGTTTCTTCATAGACCTGAACAGTCGTGATGTCTTTGTCCAGGGAAATGACTTCGCCAACCAGCTTTTCCTTTCCCACATAGACCATTTCCGACATCATGAATCCGGTGTCACCCTTCAGATAGATGACCGGACCGTTTATTCCATAAATAGTTGCTGTCTTATTCAATTCCTGCACCTCCTGCTGCAAAACTGAACTGATGATATTCGTAATCGACTGCAGCCTGGAAGCTGTGATCGATCAGAATATTACGGCCTCGGATTACAGCACGCATACCGCCCATAAAATCATATTCACTGATGGTGATCGTCATGCCGGTACGTTTTTCCAGTTCTGTCCGTTTCTCCTTATCAGAAGGAGAAATATAAATGGTCATCTCCTCGCCAGCGGCAAAGCGTGCGGCTTCGCGGATTTTGCTGCAGAGATAGTCCAGATATTCGTCTGTTTTTGTAAAGTCAGAAAGAAGCTCCTTTACTTCATCAAACAGCCTGACTTTTAATTCATTTTGTGTTTTGCCAAGAGCACGTTTCAGTTCGGTTTCGGCTTTTGCCGCAGCTTGATTTACCTGCCTTCTAGCTCTTAAGGTCTCGGATTTGATGCGGACCTCAGACTGGGCAGCTGCTTCTTTTTTATGTTTTTCAAATAAAGATTCAAGCGCTTTTTTGTGATTGTCAATGATCGCATTTCCTTCAGAACGGGCTTCAGTCATGACCGTTTCCTGTAAATGCGCTATTTTCTCTTCAAGCGTCATTGTCTCACCTTCTATGCCTTTCTAGTTAAAGTTTCAGTCCAATCGCTTCATTGACGTATGAGGTAATGAAATCCTTTTTACGTCCTGTTCCGTGTCTGTCCGGAATTTCGATCAGAAGAGGCATCTTTCTTTTTAACTTGATCTCATCGATGAGATCCGGAAATTCTCTTCCAAAGCGTTCCGTCAGAAGAATGATACCGATCGACTTGTCGTTCATGGCAGTTTCCAGCGCATCACGCAGCTCCTGCTTTTCATGAACTACGACACCGTCCACGCCGGCAAGCCGCATTCCGGTATAAGTATCCACGTTGTCACTGATCAGATACATTTTCATGATTACAGTCGGCTGATGATCATGAAGGAGATGATAAGACCGTACAGGCATACACCTTCTGCAAGACCTACGAAGATAAGGGATTTACCAAGGACGCTGGAATCCTCGCTGATAGCTCCAAGAGCCGCGCTTGCTGCACTTGCTACGGCAATACCGCCACCGATGCAGGAAAGACCGGTAACAAGAGCTGCTGCAATGTAACCAAGACCGGTTGCAAGGCCTGCGCCTGAGGCAGCGGCGTCTGCTGCATGTACCGGTACACTTCCAAAGAGCATGATCCCTGCTACAAGGAAGGTTCCAAAGTAAGAAAGAACATTGAAGGCAAGTGCACATTTATAACGTCCTTTATTTTTTTCTCCGAGCAGGTAATATCCGAATGGAATGAAAATGCTTAAAACCAGTGCGGCAATGAGAATGAGTTTAGTTGCTAAAGTCATGATAATTTCCTCCTAAAATGAAAAACTAATTTTTTGCAGTACCTGTATAAGGTTTAAATTCGCGGCCGCTGCCTTTGTAGAAACGGCTGAACATCTCGTAATAGACAAGTCTCAGGACCTGGATTCCAACGATCAGTCCTTCGAATCCACATACAAACAGGTTGCCGAGTACGATCACTACCCAGTTAATATGCCCGCTTTCGGCACCGGCAAGCATCAGTACAACCTCCATGATGGAAGCGTGGCTGACTGCGAATGCACCGATACGGATAAAGGAAAGCGTATTTGAAAAATAGCTGAGCAGGGTTTCAAATAATTCAAAGAATGCCTGGGTGACAAACATTGCTTTGCTTTGTTCCATTTTTTCGGTTTTCTTTTTGATCTTGTTCGTCAGCGGTTCTTTCAGTGCGATCAGAAGAAGCGGTACTCCGAACATCACTGCAAGAACGATTCCACCCGGCAGAGAGTGACCTGTCATGAAAAGAACGATGCAGGTAACTGCTGCCCCGTAGAATATCAGCCCTGCCACGCCGTTTGCATCAAACCAGGTTGCTTCGGTATCTTTGGCACGGATGCCGTTGATAATATGGAAGATCATAGAAATCAGGATGATTCCCATACCAAAAGCAATCGATACGATAAATACGGTATTCAGCTTTCCGATAAACGGTAAGGTGGTCATATGATTGATCGGTCGGATCCATTTGGCTTCTATAATGTCTTCAAATCCAAACACACTTCCAAACATAAATCCAAAGAAGGTGGAGAAGATTCCGGCAAGTGATACGATTCCGGCAAGGTTCATTTTCTTTGTGAAATACAGGATCGCACCGCCGATAAAGAGCAGCAGCCCCTGACCGACATCCCCGAACATGGCGCCGAAGATAAAGCTGTACATGATACCTACAAAAATGGTCGGATCCATCTCACCGCTCTTGGGAAGTCCGTACATCTTGATGAACATTTCAAATGGTTTGAAAAGCTTTGGATTCTCAAGCTTGGTAGGAGGTTCACCAAAATACTGTTCCCGGTCCTCTTCTACTACGATATAAACCTTGTCATCTCCCTGTGACTCTTTGATAAATGCATTTGCATCTTCTTCGGACATCCAGCCGCAGAGGATGTAGTATTCTTCCTGCTCGTCTGTCTCGGTTCGTGCCGCAAATTTCCGAATATCAAAGTTATCGGAAAAACGTTCCAGCTGAATTCTTGCACCGAGTAGTCTGGAAGCGTTCTTGCGGAACATCTCCTGACGTTTATCCTTCACTGCCTGGATTTCATCGGTCAGATTCTGGACTTCTTTATCCAGGCTCCGGTAAGCTTCCAGCGGGGTTCCGCCAAAGTCTTCCAGCAGATCGACTTTTTCAAAGTGGAGAGACCGCATGATCGAATCGACCTTTCCTGCATCAGCATCCGATACAAAATAAACGCCATAGACATAAGAGGCATCTCTGGAGCCTTCCAGAAATAATGCATCAATGTCTTCAAGAAGCGCTTTTTCCAGCCGGTGATAATAATCCACATTGATTTTTCCAAATCTTGTGCGGATGTATTTGTACTGCATGATCTCATGCAGGTCAAAATCCAGAGAAGTAAAAGGTTCCAGGACTTTCATACGTGCTTGGATATTCTCTCTCTTTTTTTTCAGTTCTTCTTTTTGCTGCTGCAGATCCATGTAGTCATGATTGATAGAACGAATCATCTCAAGGATCTCGTCTTCGCTCTGATCAAAGGATGGCTCTGCAGGCATGTCTTTCATATATCCCAGAAACTGTGTCACTTTTGCGAGTGGATCACGGTAAGGGTTCATTTCCAGAAATGGCATCAGATTATCTACTGTCTTGAGCTCCGTGAGTGCATTTTCAAGCTGCATCTCATATTTGGAAAGATACCGGTTTGTCATGCGGTCGATGTCGGCGCGTGGTCCGGTAATGCTCAGGAACTTCATCTTAACAATCATTTCGCTGTTCCTCCTATATAAGTTAATGTCTCACGTGCAGGAAGTCCGTAGCGAACACATTCGAGCACAGTTGTAAGCTTATCAAGCTCCTCCTCTTTCAGAAAAAGATAGGTATTCACGGTTGCGATGGAATAAGGGTTACTTCTTCTGTCTGCCAGGTAGAGACGGTACAGGCAGTCTTTGTAAATCGTTTCGATGGACGCTGGTGTCTGAGTATCGGTGTGACGCAGATAAGGCGTTCTGGTAACCAGCTTTAAAAATTCATCGACAGACGGTGCTTCTACAAGATCCTTCAGCTGATCTACATGAATCCGGTAGTGTATCGGGATCAGCAGTGTGGAAATATCCGGCGGAAGCATGTTGTAATATTTTTTAGCACGGTAGATCCACTGCAGATTCAGCAGGTCGATCTTTGCTCCGGCATCTCTGGTGAAAATTTCCAGTTCCTTATGCTTCAGAATCTTTTTGCGTTTCTTCCACATGGTTGTAAAATAGTACAGATTCAGTGCCAGATCGTAATCAAAAAGGGTAGGGTTCTCCGCATTTTCCAGACGTTTTAACGGTGCATAGTATTCTGTGCCCTTTAAATTTTCCACCAGCTCACCGATATTCCCCGAAGTGATCAGTTTATCGATGGAGAGATCCGAATATTTGTCGAAGAATATTTTCTTATGATCCAGATCAAAAGGCTTCTGATAGTGGTTGAATACAATACGCAGACAATAGTTGATCAGATTCATCTCGTAGCGCTTCAGATAAAGCTCCAGGAATTTTTTCTGATCCATTCCGGAAAAACGGTACAGGCGTGTATAATCACTGTAAAGTGACTGCACAAGAAGCTTCTCGATCTCACCGCGGTGAAGACGGTTTTCGTCCATATCTGCAAGGACATTCCGATATCCGGGATGTTCTTTGAGATAAGCAGCAACTTCGGTTACTGTATGAAATGCGGCGATGTTCTGGAAATCTTCATCAGTGAGCAGTTTCGCCTGCATGGCGCGTACTTTTGTTACGATGCCACTGTATGCAAGTAAATTTCCCATATGCTATCCCTCTATGATACGTCTGACAATTTTCTCGGCATATGCCGTATGCTTCTCTTCAAAATCTTTTTTAAGTTCTTCGATCGCTGTCTGGTTCTTGCGGTTCTGCCTTGCAAGAATCTCATCCATCTGACGGTTTAATCCTTTGTGGATATCGTTCAGCTCCTTTTGGGTGTGATCTTCAAGTTGTTTGTCGAATTGATTGCGTTCATTTTGAATGCGTTCTTCCAGTTCTGATTTCTCCAGTTCCGCGTGTTCCACAACAGCTTCGGCTGCGTGTTCGATTTCGGAGAGCTTTTTAACAATATGATCCATTGTCCGACTCCTTTCTTAAAAATTATTTATACATTTTTAATAATGCATACATATTTTACTACTTTAAATTAGAAAATTCTACTAAAAAATAAGAGAATATCATAAGAATATTCTGTACAAAACTTATAAAATGTATTTTTGGGTTTTCAAATATTTCAGAATAGTATAAAATAAATAAGGTTATACATATTTTCACTAAAGGAAGAGAAAGATATATGAGGTTAAGAAATGTACCGGGAGCAGATGCTTATCTGACAGCTCATCCCCTTGTAATTAAAAATGAGACCAGATATCGCGGCACCTGGAAAGAGACTTTTCAGAATCCGGAGAATCCGATCCATATTGAGATCGGGATGGGAAAAGGACAGTTTCTTCTGACACTTGCAAAGGAGAATCCATCCATCAACTATATCGGTATCGAACGTTATTCAAGCGTACTGCTTCGGGCGCTGGAACGCTTTGACAATGACGAGGAATACAAGGATGTCAACAATATTCGTTTTATCTGTATGGATGCGACAAATCTGCCGGAGGTTTTTGCTGTCGGAGAGATTGACAAGATTTATCTGAATTTTTCAGATCCGTGGCCGAAAGCACGTCATGCAAAGCGCAGACTTACTTCCAAGCAGTTTTTTGAGCGGTATGACAAGATCCTTGCCTTTGACGGAGTCGTTGAATTTAAGACAGACAACAGAGAGCTGTTTGATTTTTCACTGGAGCAGGTGGAGTTGGCAGGCTGGGTACTTCTGGCGAAGACCTATGATCTTCACAATGATCCGACACTCAGCAGAGGGAATGTTATGACTGAGTACGAGGAGAAATTTTCCGGGCAGGGACATCCGATCCATAAACTGATCGCAATGCGCCAGTAAGACAATTGAATAAAATGCAACAGGCAGATCATAAAGGCGCTGAGTGCGTAAGATGATCCCTGGCAATATAAGAGACAGCAGATACGGAGCAATCCGCACATCGGCTGTCTTTTTGCATATATTGTAGAAAGAGGAAATCAGGAAGGAACAGATATGCGGAAAAAGCATCATTTTCAGAATTGTATGCGGGGGTTTTGCTATAAGAATCCAAGATTTAATAAAAAGCTGATCTGTTTCAGAAATTCTTTTCAGGAAGTCTATAAAATCTTAAACCCGAAATGTGGATGCCACTAATCCAGTCCTTTTTACATAGCCTGAGATGGCAGAAATGAGGAAAGTGTATGGGTATCGCATTGATCACGAAGGATTATGAAAATACAGTCGGAAAGCAGAGGATGCCGGTAATTGTGGAGTTTTACGCATCATGGTGTCCAAAGTGCGGAATGATGTATCCTGTTGTGGAAAGGATTGCCAGCCGGTATCAGGGAAAATGGATTTTTTATAAGATTGATATTGATATATCGAAAGAGATTGCAGAGTATATAGGCATTGAGATCGTACCGACGTTTGTGGTGTACAGAGATGGAAAAATCTGTGGATATACAACCGGAGTTCTTCCAGAAGAAACTCTGGAAGAACGAATCCGGGAAATGTTAAGAAAATAATTGGTGGAATCAATTATTCGTATGATGAATATTTTGCGCAGATTGCATTGACTTGCTATGTTAAAATTCGAATACAGCAACACCGTATGGCGGAAGATCGTAACCAAATGAATATGGTCTTCCATCACATTCCTGTTTCTTTGCTTTATATACTGCCGGGCGGGCTTTTCCGCTTCCGCCATACTGCAATTCATCACTGTTCAGTACCAGGCGGTACTGTTTGCCGCGTGGTACGCCGACACGGTACTCCGGTCGTTCGATCGGTGTGAAGTTACATACGAATAAAAGGTTCTTTTTTGCGCCCTTTGAATGACGGATGAAGCTGTAAATACTTCGTGAGCTGTCATCTGCATTGACCCACTCAAAGCCTTCCATGCAGGTATCCTGTTCATACATGGCTTTGTTGTGTGTGTAAAGATGCAGCAGGTCACGGTAGAAATTCTGGAGTGCCTGATGCTCCGGCTCTGCAAGGAGATACCAGTCAAGCTCACGCGCCTCGCTCCACTCGCGGAGCTGTCCGAAATCCTGTCCCATGAAGAGAAGTTTCTTTCCAGGATGTCCCATCATGAAAGCATAACCGACCTTCAGGTTGGCGAATTTCTCAAATCCAAGACCAGGCATCTTATTGAGCATAGAGCATTTTAGATGTACCACTTCATCATGTGATAATACAAGAATATAATTCTCGCTGTATGCATAGGTTAAGGCAAATGTCATACCGTAGTGGTCGCCTTTGCGGAAATATGGATCCAGCTTCATGTATTCGGTAAAGTCATGCATCCATCCCATGTTCCACTTCAGGCTGAATCCAAGACCATCATCTTCCGGTTTGCCCGTTACTTTTGGCCATGCAGTGGATTCTTCTGCGATCATCAGTGCGCCAGGGTTACGTCCGGTAGTAACGGAATTCAGATGCTTGAAAAATTCGATTGCTTCCAGATTCTCATTGCTGCCGTATTTGTTGGCGATCCACTGACCGTCTTCTTTACCGTAATCAAGATACAGCATGGAAGCAACAGCATCTACGCGGAGACCATCGATGTGATAATGTTCGATCCAGAACAGTGCGTTGGCGATCAGGAAGTTCTTAACTTCTGCTTTACCATAATCGAAGATCTTGGTTCCCCAGTCCGGATGTTCCCCTTTCTTAGGATCTGCATATTCAAAGGTAGCTGTGCCGTCAAAATCAGCGAGTCCGTGTGCATCGCGTGGAAAATGTGCCGGTACCCAGTCAAGGATTACGCCAATCTTATTCTTATGGAAATAATTGATCATATATGCGAAATCTTCCGGCGTACCATAACGGGAGGTCGGAGCATAATATCCGGTCACCTGATATCCCCAGGAGCCGTCAAATGGGTATTCTGAAATTCCCATCAATTCGATATGAGTATACCCCATCTTTTTTATGTAGTCTGTAGCTGCATGCGCAAATTCACGGTAGCTGTAGAACCCCTCATCTTCACGTCCCGGATGGCGCATCCAGGAACCGATATGTGCTTCATAAATGGAAATCGGTGAGGAATGGAAATCCCATTCTGCCCGGTGCTTCATCCAGACACTGTCACTCCATTTTAAATGGGAGATATCAGCAATCCTTGAGGCAGTTCCCGGTCTCAACTCTGCACTGTTCGCAAATGGATCAGCTTTGTAAAGCTTATCTCCGGTCTGTGTCTCGATACAGTACTTGTAAAGCTGTCCGAGCTGTGCTTCCGGAACAAATGCGGTATAGATTCCAAGCGGTTCCTGACGCTTCATAACGTTTGCATCTTCACTCCAGCCGTTGAATTCACCGATTACGGAAACTGATCTGGCATGTGGAGCCCATACTGCGCAATATACGCCGGATTTTTTGCCATCTTTTACAAAATGTGCACCCATTTTTTTATAGATTTCATAATGGGTTCCCTGTCCGAATAAATATTGATCTAATTCGCCGATTCTATAATCAGCGGGTTTATCTTTTGTTACAGTTTTTACAGACTTTTTAGCTGTAGACTTTTTAGCAGCAGTTTTAGCAGCTGCCGGTTTTTTTACAGCAGATTTTTTTACGGCCGTCTTGTGGGTCGTGTTGGTCTGTTGTGCTGTTGTTTTTTTTACTGCCATCCCATTCACCTTCTATCAAAGATATTTAGGAATATTATACTAGAAATAGCGATAAAAAGAAAGAGTTTTGGACAACTTATACACTTCTTATGTAAGATGTCTAAAACTCTTTGTTTATAGTTATCGGTTTGGTCTGCATATACAAAAGAACGCGCCGGAAGCGCGTTCTTTGTAGAAATCTTATGATTTAAAATCATCTTCTTTCAGGATGATGTGGTCTGAATTATCAGTGCTTCTTCCAAATACCCGTTTCACAAGATGTTTTACATTTGCTTTCTGGGAATGTGAAATTGCTTCATCCATGATCTCTTTTACTTCTGCAACAGTAACCGCATGATCTTCTCTCTGCATCATATCAATCCGGCTGTATAATGCAAGGATTCCCATTTCATCGATACGGTATCCGTTTTCCTTAGCATAGGTCTGACCGAATGTAACCAGTTCATCATTGATGAATACCGGAAGCTCCAGTCTGGAAGTAAATTTACGTTTGAATTCGCGATGAGATGCAAACATTCTTTCCAGCGGTTTCTTCTGGTCTTCCAGAAGGAAGAGAAGTTCGCCGGTCTGTTCATCCATCATGTCATTCAGTTCACGGATGGTTCTGTCATTCATCTTGGAAGCTTTTTCGATGATCAGTGCGCCACCGTTCAGCTTATCGATGATACTTCCGATGTCCTTTTTGTTCAGAGAATCACCGGTTACGATTGCAACTTTACCCTGTTTGAGTCTGCGCTGTTTCTGGATTGCTTTTACAATATCAACTGCGAGGACTGTTTTTCCGCTTCCCTTGCGGCCAAGGATCAGGATGTTGCCTGTGCGGGAAGTTCCATAACGGTTACGGCAACGTTTGTCGTTATCAAGGATTTCAACAAGCTGTTCGCTGACACCACGGATTGGTACAAAGTAAGAGAACAGCTGCTTCTGCTCTTCAGTAAGTCCAAGCTTCAGTCCGATCTCACTTGTTGCACTCAGATCGTAACGACCCTGTACAACGAATCCGGTATCGAATTTACCCATGCGTTCGGTGATTTCATCTTCTGACGGTTCTTCGATTTCAAGAACTTCGTCAATATCAGGAGTTGGCGCTGATTTTGAAGTTTCTTTCTTTGGCTCAGGAGCCGGTTTCTCGTCAAATTCAAGATCAAGATAATCATCACTGCTATCTAATTCTTCTTCATCTTCAAAGGAATCAAGGTCTGCAAAATCACCATCATCTTCGTCAGAATCATGATCATCAATATCGAGAGCAGATTCTTTTTCAAAATCAAAATCCTCTTTATGATCTTCATCTAATTCATCATCGATCTGGTAGTCATCTTCGTCTTCATCTTCGTATTCCTCGTCGTCGTCATACTCGGAATCATCTTCATCTTCGTATTCCTCGTCGTCGTCATACTCGGAATCGTCTTCATCCTCGTATTCCTCGTCGTCGTCATACTCGGAATCATCTTCATCCTCGTATTCCTCGTCGTTGTCATACTCGGAATCATCTTCATCCTCGTATTCCTCGTCGTCGTCATCATACTCGGAATCATCTTCATCCTCGTATTCAGCTTCTTCATCGTAAACCGCATCCGATTCATCATCTTCTTCGGAGTCAACGATTTCTTCAAAATCATTTTCTTCCGGCTCTTCCTCGTCAGTGTCTGAAGCTTCTTTGGTTGAATCTTCCGGGCTTTCAGTCGCTTCATCCTCTTCATCATCAACGAACTCTTCAGCATCTTCATCGGTGATTTCAGGCTCTTCACCATTTTCAAGCTGTTCCATCAGTTTGCGGATATCATCAGAAAGGATTGGTTTTGTAGCTCCAAGAACTTCCTCTTCTTCTTCTTTCTTCTTCTCGCGCAGGGCTTTTTCTTTCTCAGCTTCCTCCTGGCTCTTTTCAAGAATCTTTGCATTTTCACGCTGAGTTGCTTCCCAGTTGGCAAGAATTTCTTCAATCTTCATCTTACCGGTCATCTGTGAATCGTCTGAAGCAGATTCAGGAGCAACTGCACCACTTGCAACGGCAACACCGGCTTTCAGGGCATCTGAAAGGGAAGCACCGGAAATGGTTGTGGAAATATCGGAAGTGCTTCGAATCCGGGTTTTTGGCTGTGACTCAGCTTCTGGTTCGGAAGCATGTGTCCGGGCCATTGGCTCTGGAAGATCCGGAAGATCAATACTGTCTGTGACATGTACATCTTTGCGGACCTTGTCTGCAATTCGTGGATTCGGTTCCGGACGTTCTTTGGATTTTCGGAAGGAAGGTTTTCTCTTGGAAGAATCCTTACGGCCGATACCATCATTTCGATGATCGTATTTTTCCTGCTGAAGTGGAGTCAGCGGTTTGTATTTCATTTTAAGTTCCATTGCCTGGTATACATAAGTACCTTCGCTGAACCAGAGAATCAGATCATCACATTCATCAAGACATTCGGAAGTCATACCAGCTTCAGCGTATAATCTGGCAAGTTCATATGCCCATTTTTCAACGTATTCAGAATGCTTGAAATCTTCAAGAGCTTCAATCTGTTCTTTGACTGGCGCTTTCTGTGCTTTTAAGATCTTATACCGGAGAATGTACTGGTTTGGATCTTTCGGAGCAAGCTTGACAAATTCTTCGTAGCAATCAGCTGCTTCATCGAAATGTCCCAGCTTCAGAGAAATAATTCCCAGGCGGTATACAACCTTTCTGCTGGAAGGTGCTTTATCATACGCAATAAATAAGGTATCACGTGCTTTACCAAGTTCCCCCGCATTTTCATAGATTTCGCTTACGGTAGAGAGCATGGCGGTATTTTTTACTTTACGCCAGTCGATCGTATCTGCAATCGACATCGCTTTCTGGTAAGACTTCTGTTCGGCATACGCAAGCATCTGCTCTGTCTTTGCGCGATATTCATATTTATCCAACGTTTCTCACCTCATATGATTATTATTAATTATTTTACTTTTCCTCAGTAAGTCTGACTTTTGTACCAGAAACGGAAAACAAAAGTCTTATAATTTTACTTACTAAGTGTATCATAGAGCGTTGTCAATGTCAAAAATTACGGCTGATATTTTTCAGAAATGTTAAAAAAATATTACAAAAAATTCACAAATTGGGAGCTGGTAACAGAAAAAAAGGAGACAGCCATCTTTTGAATGGCTGTCTCTGAATATTCAATTGTAATGTTTATTTTT
>ENA-ORCN01001250-ORCN01001250.1-human-gut-metagenome-genome-assembly--contig:-NODE-1250-length-18116-cov-29.864405_pt1 | contig 18116 bp, 9 predicted proteins | sample MGYA00242984_ERZ507984 | MGnify/ENA primary metagenome ERZ507984 (study PRJEB26167, sample SAMN06115395) | human gut metagenome | host: Homo sapiens | place: China:Hubei | collected 2016-05-19... | reverse complement strand
GGAATTGACGGGGGCCCGCACAAGCGGAGGAACATGTGGTTTAATTCGATGATACGCGAGGAACCTTACCCGGGCTTAAATTGCAGATGAATTACGGTGAAAGCCGTAAGCCGCAAGGCATCTGTGAAGGTGCTGCATGGTTGTCGTCAGCTCGTGCCGTGAGGTGTCGGCTTAAGTGCCATAACGAGCGCAACCCTTGTTGTCAGTTACTAACAGGTTTTGCTGAGGACTCTGACAAGACTGCCATCGTAAGATGTGAGGAAGGTGGGGATGACGTCAAATCAGCACGGCCCTTACGTCCGGGGCTACACACGTGTTACAATGGGGGGTACAGAGGGCCGCTACCACGCGAGTGGATGCCAATCCCCAAAACCTCTCTCAGTTCGGACTGGAGTCTGCAACCCGACTCCACGAAGCTGGATTCGCTAGTAATCGCGCATCAGCCACGGCGCGGTGAATACGTTCCCGGGCCTTGTACACACCGCCCGTCAAGCCATGGGAGCCGGGGGTACCTGAAGTGCGTAACCGCGAGGAGCGCCCTAGGGTAAAACTGGTGACTGGGGCTAAGTCGTAACAAGGTAGCCGTACCGGAAGGTGCGGCTGGAACACCTCCTTTCTGGAGAGGACGAAAGATCGAGAAGGTTTTTGTTCTTGTACTGCTGGTGTTGTTTATTCAAGATATGATTCCGTAATGATACGGAAGAGAGAAAGTAAGAAGCCGGGTCTAATTAAACAGACTAGGTTGAACTTAGTCCTATAGCTCAGTTGGTTAGAGCGCTACACTGATAATGTAGAGGTCGGCAGTTCAACTCTGCCTGGGACTACGAACGGAATCAAGTTCGGGGGATTAGCTCAGCTGGCTAGAGCATCTGCCTTGCACGCAGAGGGTCAACGGTTCGAATCCGTTATTCTCCACTCCATCGGAAACGTAAGAAACGAAGATGAACGATCTATGACATATTGTACAAGCAAACAGTAATTTTAGTAGTAAAGAGCTGAAAGTATATATCATCCCGCTGGCACGCAAGTGTGAGCGAATGGATAAGGAAAGTAAAGAAGGGCGCATGGCGGATGCCTTGGCTCTCGGAGGCGATGAAGGACGTGATAAGCTGCGATAAGCTTTGGGGAGGTGCAAATGACCTTTGATCCAGAGATTTCCGAATGGGACAACCCAATATCTTGAAGAGGTATTATCCAACGTTGTTGGAGGCTAACGCAGGGAACTGAAACATCTTAGTACCTGCAGGAAAAGAAAATAAACAATGATTCCCCCAGTAGTGGCGAGCGAACGGGGAACAGCCCAAACCATCCATGTTACGGCATGGGTGGGGTTGTAGGACTACGCCGTTGCATGAAGACATCAGAGAAGAACTTTCTGGAAAGAAAGACCATAGAGCATGACAGTTGCGTATTCGAATGTTGTCGAAGCATAGTAGTATCCTGAGTAGCGCGGAGCACGAGGAATTCTGCGTGAATCTGCCGGGACCATCCGGTAAGGCTAAATACTCCCGAGAGACCGATAGCGAACCAGTACCGTGAGGGAAAGGTGAAAAGCACTTCGAACAGAAGAGTGAAATAGTTCCTGAAACCGTGCGCCTACAAGCGGTCGGAGCTCGTTAATGAGTGACGGCGTGCCTTTTGCATAATGAACCTACGAGTTGCCTTTGCCGGCAAGGTTAAGTGTGACGACACACGTATCCGAAGCGAAAGCGAGTCTGAACAGGGCGTATAGTCGGCAGTGGCAGACGCGAAACCAAGTGATCTACCCTTGGCCAGGTTGAAGGCTGGGTAACACCAGCTGGAGGACCGCACCAATAAGCGTTGAAAAGCTTCTGGATGAGCTGAGGGTAGGGGTGAAAGGCTAATCAAACTTGGAGATAGCTCGTACTCCCCGAAATGCATTTAGGTGCAGCCTTGCGGGTTACTGATGTGAGGTAGAGCGACTGATAAGATGCGAGGGCTTCACCGCCTATCAAGTCTTGACAAACTCCGAATGCGCATCAGTTCTACCGCAGGAGTGAGGGCATGGGTGCTAAGGTCCGTGCCCGAGAGGAGAAGAATCCGGACCACCTGCTAAGGTCCCGAAATGACAGCTAAGTTAAACTAACGAAGTCTGACTGCTAAGACAGCTAGGATGTTGGCTTGGAAGCAGCCATTCATTTAAAGAGTGCGTAACAGCTCACTAGTCGAGGAGTCGGGCGTGGATAATAATCGGGTATTAAGTTGTCTACCGAAGCAGTGGGATCATTTATATGATCGGTAGGGGAGCATTCCAGTCAGCGTCGAAGGCGTACCGTGAGGTATTCTGGAGCGTCTGGAAAAGCAAATGTAGGTATAAGTAACGATAAAGGGGGCGGGAAACCCCCTCGCCGAAAGACTAAGGTTTCCTGATCAACGCTAATCGGATCAGGGTCAGTCGGGTCCTAAGGCTCAGCCGAACGGCGATGCCGATGGCAGAAACGGTTAATATTCCGTTACTACCTTCAGGAGTGACGTGGAGACGCAGTAGTGACAGTGCCGCCATCTGACGGAATAGATGGTTGAAGGGTGTAGGAGTCGATCATGGCAGGCAAATCCACCATGAGATCCGAACCTGATAGTATGCCGCGTCCTTCGGGACAAGGCAATAGTGCGCGTAAGCATGCTGCCGAGAAAATCCGCTAAACTTAATCCTGCAGGTACCCGTACCGCAAACGGACACACGTAGTCGGGATGAATATTCTAAGGCGCTTGAGTGATTCACGGTTAAGGAACTAGGCAAACTGACCCTGTAACTTCGGGATAAAGGGTCCCTACCCTTTTATGGGAGGGCGCAGAGAATCGGTCCAGGCAACTGTTTAACAAAAACACAGGGCTGTGCCAAATCGAAAGATCCAGTATACAGCCTGACACCTGCCCGGTGCTGGAAGGTAGTACACAGCTATACCCGCAAGAACAATCATTGTATGAAGAAGTCAGACAAACGATTATAGAGGCTACGGTTGGAGAAGATATTCCTTACATAAAAATTACAGGTTTCCTTTGGTCGTCTCCAGAATGTACGCCGATTGCGATCAAGATGATTCAGGATTTTTTTGAAGCAAACAGCGAGGCTGATGATATAATCATAGACATACAGGGAAACGGTGGAGGGAACGACGTCGTGTGGATGGATGGAATCATATCACACATAAGTTGCGAGCCTTTGATACATTATGCTATGATCGGTGTTAAGGATGGCAAGTTTAACCGTTTTATGTGGGATGCAGAGCAGCCGTTTCCGTCCGAGTTTCAAGAAATCGATAGCGAGACTTGGAATAAGACATTTCTGGATTTAAATATGGAAGATTTCGGTCATCTGAAGTTTTACAGTTACGAAAACACTTGCACGCAACACGAGGATAACATTTGCTTTCAAGGTCAATTATGGATGTTGATTGACAGTAGCAATTACTCCGCTTCTGATGCATTTGCTTCCTTTTGCAAGGCTACGGGCTTTGCAAGGCTTGTAGGCGAAACAACGGGCGGAAACGGACGTGGGGGGCAGCCATATACATTTGCCTTGCCTAACAGCGGACTGCTCGTGTACTTCGACCCATATTTTTCTTTAAATCCTGACGGAAGCTGCAACGCCATTGCAGGCACAAGACCGGATATTGAAACTAAGGCAGGAATGACCGCGCTGGAAACTTGTCTTGAAGCGATAGGGTAATAAAAATCCGCCAGTGCGCTGCGGCTGCAATTTGCAGCGTATGCGCACTGACGGACGTCAAAAATATTCACCAGTAGTTCCACTCGACGCCGTACAACTGCCACTTGTTTGAAAGCGGCCTTGCGGCAAGAGTGGAATCTACCGGTGTTCTGGGCTGCTGGTCACCGTTTGAGGCGCAGCCCGCGCCTCTTTTTAGGGGAAAATAGCATAAAACGCTCCATCCCGGCAGGAATGGAGCGCTTTAGTCGCACGGATCGCCCTCCAGCACTGCCGTTTTTTTATATGCGGTGCTGGAGGTATTTCCTTATTTCGTCCTCTGATAGTGAACAAAATTCGACACCATTAGAGCATTTCTGAAACAGCGGGTATTCTGTACAATACTCGTGTCGGAGGTGAACTACTGGTGTCGATTTATAATACTCCATTAGAGGAGCGTTTCGGTGAAAAATTGGAAGAACTGCGCGAAGGGAAGAATATGACGCGCGAACGGCTTGCAGAGCAAGTTGGGCTTACCGCGAGGCATATCGCCGCATTGGAACGTGGTGAGCGGCGGCCGACGCTCAATACAATGGAAAAGCTGCTGCGGGCGCTGGGCGCACCGACCGAGTGGCTCGTCTATCCGGAGTTTGAAGAGCAAAATGCCCGCTTACGCGAGATTTCCCATTTGGCGGCTACATTTTCGGACGAGCAACTGGAATTCCTGCTCGGTATGATGCGCTTGATGCGGAAACAGAAATATGAGGGTTAAAAATAGCGGTGTTCGCCGGAACACCGCTATTTCTTTGTGTCTAGGTATTGAATAATCGTTCGAGTGATACTCTCAGCGAACTCTCTATCTGAAGTATTCTCACCAGCGTTCACGCATTTTTCCGGGTCCGTAAAGAGCGAATCGACCGATACCGAAAAAGTATTTGCTATCTTATAACAAATCGAAACGCTTGCTTTTGCAGCGCCTGTCTCAATTTGTGAGATATACTTCTGATTGCGGCCAATATATGCAGCAAGTTCGGACTGTGTCAACCCACGCTGTTTCCTCAGTCGATAGACATTTGCGCCCAGATATTGATACAGTTTTTGCTCGTTCAATTGCTACTCTTTCTCCGTATTTATTATAACATGGCATGGCTCAAAATGACACAAGCTAACTATCATATTTTTAGGTGCAGCTCTCATATCTACATTTGCTAATAACTCCGATGGGCGCTATGGGCAACCGCGAATTATCTTCGAACGTTCAGAAAATCCTTTGCTTCATACGGCGATTTGTCGTATCCCCCCCGAACAAAGGTGTATGTTCCCGCTGCAACATTGTGTTGTTCACCACCAAGCCGAATCTCGGCACTGACCGGCGTAGTAAGAACATATGTCACTGTGGGGCCGTTCCATTTCCAGCATGAACACACTTTTCCGTGCGGCGTATTTACTACTACTTCAAATCGCTGCAGTCGCCGGTTTGGAATGGGTGAGAACAGCACGGTTTCGTAGCCCGGCTTCCCCGGACGGATACCTCCCGCCGCGCCGTATAGCCAGTCGGCTACCGCGCCGTAGGCATGGTGATTGAACGAGTTCATATCTGTGCTCCAGAACGAGCCGTCTGCCTTTCGGCTGTCCCAATGCTCCCAGACGGTCGTTGCGCCCATTTTGACAGAGAACAGCCATGATGGGGCTTTCGTCTGCAAAAGAAGGTCATAGGCCGTCTGTGCATAGCCGTTTTCACTCAGCGCGTGTAACAAATACGGCGTTCCGACAAAGCCGGTCGTCAGTCGATTTCCGTTGCTCCGAACCAGCTCTGCAAGCTGCGCGGCAACGCGGTCAGGAGCCGCCGCAAGACCAAACTGCAGCGCCAATGCACATTCGGTCTGCGTCCGGCAGTCGGGGAATGCGTTCTGGTGTGCGGCACGGATCGTTTCAAACAGCCGATGATATGCAGCGCCGTCCATATCCAGCGCGTCCATTGCCTGTGCCAGAAGCTGTGCGGAATGCGCATAGAATGCCGTTGCGATAAATTCCTTGCGGGAAGCGCCGGTATAATTGCCCTCTCCGGCGTCGAGCGCCAGCCAGTCGCCGTAATGGTGACCGGTGCTCCAGATGCAGCTGTCCCCGGCAGCCCTGCATACATATTCGACCCATTTCTGCATCATGGGAAGATGTTCACGCAGGAGTTCCTTGTCACCATAAGCCTGATAGAGCTGCCACGGGCAGATCACCGCCGCGTCCGCCCACGCCGAGCCGCCGCAGAACAGCGCGGGATCTTTCGTAAACAGACCGACATTCGGGACAAAATGGGAAACCGTGCCGTCCCCGCGCTGCTCCGCTGCCATATCGCGCAGCCATTTTGAAAAAAATCGCTTCCCATCAAACGTGCAGGTGATCGCACGGATGGAGACCTGCGCGTCGCCTGTCCATCCAAGCCGCTCGTCGCGCTGCGGGCAGTCAGTCGGTACGTCCAGCAGGTTGTCCTTTTCACCCCAGACAATGTTCTGATACAGCTGGTTCAAAAGCGGATCGGACGTGCGAATCCAGCCGGTTCTTTGCAGATCGGAATAGACGCAGACCGCCGTGAAATTCTCTGCCTGCCAACCCTCCGGCGCTTCGTCCACACGCAGATAGCGGAAGCCATAAAACGTGTGGTGTGCGCGGCCGGTCTGGATTCCGCCACGGCAGATATACTCGATTCTGGATTTTGCACTGCGGTAGTTTTCCGTATAGAAATTTCCGTCTGCGTCGAGCACCTCTGCGCAGGAGAGCAGAACGCGCTCACCCGCACGGGCCTGCACGGTAAATTCCGCGTAACCCGTGATCTCCTGTCCAAAATCGAGCACCATTTCGCCCTTCGGCGTATGCAGAACCGCGACCGGCTTGAGTCGTTCATGCTCTGTAACGATCTCGCCCTCCTGCGGGATCAGCATCTGCTTGCCGCAGCTATCCGTCCGGCAAAAGCGCCAGTTTTCCGGTGTGACGCGCGCATCATACGTTTCGCCGTCGTAAATATCGCTGAACCGGATCGGGCTTTCGGCCCATTGCCAGCTTTCGTCGGTCGCATATTCCCGCGTGCCGTCCGCGTCGGTCAGATGCAGTGCTGCCAGCAGACGCGGGCCGTCCGCAATCGCCTGATAAACACCGGCAGAAATCCGTCCGGCGAACCAGCCCTTTCCGAGCGTAACGGTCAGTTCATTTTCCTCGCGCAGCAGCGCCGTCAGATCATAGGTCTGTACCTGCAGGCGCGTCGGATAGCTTGTCCAGCCGGGAGCCAGAAAGAAATTTCCGATCCGCTGCCCGTTCAGAAACGCTTCGTAGACGCCGAATGCGGTGATTTCCAGCTTCGCTGCTGCACCGGGGCGCGCGGTAAAATGCTTTCGGAAAACAGGGCATATTTCGCCGATATCCTCCGATGAATAGATCCAGCTTGCGTGCTCTAAAATTTGACTCATATTTTTCACCAAAGCATCGTCATATAGACAATATTTGCTGTCGCGATCTGTCCCCAATGCGTGGCGACCGGCTCTGCGCAGCGCTTTCCGTGATCGAAGAAATCAAGCTGCGCTGCTTCCAGTTCTTCCAACCGGTCGAGCCGTCCGGCGCAGTAATCCTCCAACCGCGCACGGCAGGTCTTTACTCTCTGCATCAGACCGCCGAGCCGGATGTCCTGCACGTCAAAGCCATGCGGCTTGTTTTCCTGCATCCACTGTGCCTGATAGGCATCATGAAAGCGTTCCAGACGCACAAGTGTCTCGTCAAGCTCCGTGAGCATGGCGCAAAGCGCTGTTTTATCTCCTGTGCGGTACACCTCGTGGATTCGGACACCGAGTTCTGCCTTGATCTCCAGCACCCGGCACAGCGCGCCGAGCGTCCGGAACAGATAGCCCCACTCCGGCAGCGTTTGAAGTGCTTCCAGCCGTTCGGCGCACGCGCCGAACTGTGCGCCCTCACCAGACAAAACCGTCTGATCCATCATGCCCATGAACGGATCATTATACAGCAGGAATTTATCCAGATTCCGAACGTTGTCGTCAAGGCCGTTGCGCGTTCCGGGCAGATCCAGCTGCATGAAATCGTCGAAGGCTGCACCGAAGCGCTGCGCAAAATGCGCCTTGATCGTTTCGTCATCGGTTTCGCCCTTCGCAAGCTCCGAAGCATAGAACAGCGACGGCAGGAGCGTAAACGGGGAGCATTCCCCGCCGTCGTCGCCCCACATGGTCAGAAATACATCCTGCACGCCGTGTTCCCGGCAGCTTGCAAGCGCTGCTTTTGTGATCTTCATGCTGTAGCCGTTGTGCGGGGCATAGCCTGTCCACTTCCACAGGCCGCCCGCGAACCATGTGCCGGGCTTCAGCTTCTGATGTGCCTCGATCATGCCGTCATAGTGCGCTTCATCCGCCGAATAATAATCCCAGTAGACAAGTTCCACGTTTGCCGGGATCTTTTCGCGCACAGATTCGTCGATCTGAGCGTTTTGGGCATAATACTGTCCGCCGGTCGCCAGCTTAAAGAACATATCCGACCAGATCAGGAAGCGGAAGCCATATGTTTCGCCGATTTCACATACGCGCTGCAAATGCGCAAGCAACGCCTGTGAGCGGTTGCAGTCGCCGTGCTGGTTGTAATACCGGCCGCGCGCGAACATCTCCGCCTCGTCCATACCGAGATGGATCGTCCGGCAGGAGAGCGACGCGGCAAGGCTCCGGAACATATGGTCAATGAGCGTATACACCCGCTCATCGCCCGCCAGCAGAATGTCGTCCGTGTCAAAATGCGGCCAGTATTCCGGCCAACGCTTGATGGCATACAGGTGCGCCAGCGTCTGGATGCAGGGCATGATCGTCATGCCCTGTTTTTTGGCGTAGGCATCCAGTTCGCGCAGCTCCGCCTGTGAATAACGTCCGCGCATATAGCCGAAGTACGGCTCGTCCGGTACCTCATAGGTGTCTTCTGTGTATAAAAGCAGGGTGTTGTATCCGAGGCTTGCCGTGAGATCGACCCACTTTTTGAGCGTGTGCAGATTCGGCACAGCGTTTCTCGAACAGTCGAGCATGGTTCCAAACGTGCGGAACGGTGTGGAATTATCCATGGTGATGGCTCCTTTTCAGATATATCTATCATTTCAGCAGTTTTTTGCTGATTGTCTGCAAATTTGGGTGCTGCGCCCTGCAAACAGCAGGGCGCAGCCGGTTATATGGGAATTACTTGATGTAAGCCTTGCAGAACAGTTCCAAAATCCGTACGATCTGCGCTAAACGAAATTATATCTCGAATGTCACCAAGTTAGATGGCATTTGAAACGGTATGCTGTTCTGACTGTTGGGGTATATGCTGGGCAAAATGGGTGGACTTAGAGTTGGTTCGGAATTTAATTTTGGCCTGGCATCATCGCCCCGATATTTGAGAAAGGCAACAGAGTTATGCTGTGTGTCATCGGATAGATGCCGAAGAAACTACTTCCTGTACCGTCACATCACCGCCTGCACTCAGCGCTGCAGCAGCGGCTTTTGCCTTTTCAATCGTCTGGAAGGGGGCAACCTGCGTACCGGCGGCGCTGTCGCTGCCGTTGACCGGATCGACCCAGAGCGTCTGCGCATCTACGGCATAGGCAGTGATACCGAGCCCGGCAAATACGCTGACAAGCATGACAAGCGCCAGGAACAGGGAAATTGCTTTTTTCATGGCATAATCTCTCCATCCTCAAAGAATTTGCATACAAAACGGGCAGGATGAGGCAATGAGATGGCTCATCCTGCCCGTCCTTCAGTCAGTCAGACTAAAAATCCTGATGGGGTCGTTTATTTACTTGGTTGCCAGCCATGCGTCGATCTGGGACTGCATTTCGGCAATGATCTGCTCGACGCCGGCGTCCTTCAGAGCGGCGTTGAACGCTTCGAGCGTGCTGTCAACATCGACTGCGCCGCAGTTGAGAGCGGGCAGATACTCTTCGGCGACAGCGGAGCACTGCGCGATCTGGGTTGCAACAGGCTCGGAGTCGAATGCGAAGCCGAGGATGCAGGAGGCCTGCGCGTTGGCGTTGATCTCGGCAGTTTCCGGCCAGGTGCCGACCTGAGAAGCGTCGGTGTAGTACTCGTTGAAGACGTTGCCGACGAGGAAGCTCAGCATGCCGGGATAGTCGCTGATGGGCTTGATGAGGCCGTCAGCCTTGTCGCCGACGAATTCATAGTCCGTGCCCTCAATGCCGTGGCAGATGAGGTTCAGGACTTCGGGATCGGAGTCAAGGAGGTTGATGAACGCAACAGCGCGCTCGATGTTCTTGGAGGTTGCGGAGACGGCGGTGATCGTCGCCTGCACAGCGCCGGTCGTCATGGCGCAGTCGCCGAAGGCAATGCCGGTGATGTCATAGCCGCGAAGCTGACCTTCGGTGATGTCGCCGCCGGGCTTGTGCGCCGGGTCGGTGTCGATCGCACGGATGTCATTCTCACCTACAGAGTCAGCACCGGTAACGGCGTCTGTCGGAAAGTAGCCCGCCAGATTCCACTCGCGCATCTTTTCACACAGAGCCTTGAATTCTTCAGACTCAAACTGGTTGAAGACAACGGGAGTTTCGGCAGCATAGTAAACAACACCCGGCGTCGTATTGGAAACGATCACATCATAGCCAAGATAGTTGACCATATTTTCATAAATAAGATGACCGTAATTATAAATCACAACGGCATCCGGCTCACTGGCTTTGATGGTCGCAGCATACTCGTCCAGATCGTCGAGCGTCTTGACAGTGCTGGGATCGAAGCCGTACTTGTTCAGAAGCTCGGTGTTGAAGCGGATACCGGTCTGACGGACATAGATCTGCTGAAGCGGAATGCCGTAGAGCTTGCCGTTTACACGGATTGCATCCCAGACAGCGCTGTTGAGATCAGCGACAACGTCAGGAGCGTACTTATCCAGAACGTCCTGCGTCAACTCGGCATAAGCGCCCTTCGCAACGGCGGGCAGATACGGGTTCCATGCGCCGGTGAAGCAGATATCAAATTCCTCGCCAGCCGTGAACTTCATGTTCATCTTCTCGGTGTATTCGCCGAGGGGGATCATCTCGAACTCGATCTTGGCGTTGATTTTTTCCTTTGTGATCTCGTTGAGTTTCTCATTGATGGCCTCAAAGCCGGGGAAGCTGTCCTGCAGCGCGGGGAATGCCCAGTGCAGCGTGACTTCTTCTGCGAAGGGATTGTCATCTGCCGGGGCGTCAGCCGGAGTTTCGTCCGCGGGAGCGGCGGGTTCCGCAGTTTCGGTAGGAGCGGTGGTTTCTTCCTGGGAGGGCGTCGCAGTCTTGGCGCAGGCGGTGAACATCGCCAGAACCATCAGAGCCGTCAGCAGCAGCGCGAGGAACTTTTTCATTTGTGTTTCTCCTTTTCATTTTTATTATGTCATACCGTTCTGTCAATGATTTTATTCTTTGACAGATCCGATTGCCATACCCTTGACGAAATATTTTTGGAAGCGAGGGAACACCAGCAGCATCGGCGCGACTGTCAGCACGCACATTGCCATACGCATGGCCTCGCCTGGAAGCTTTGCGGCTTCTGCGCCGAGCAGCCCCGTAGACGCGTTATTCTTGAGAAAGTCGACCTTTTCCAGCATACGCTGCAAAAGCAGCTGAATCGTCACATAATTGCCGGTATCCATATACATCATGGCCTCGTAGTAAGCATTCCAATAGGCGACGAACAATGTCAGGCAGATTGTGGCCAACGCAGGCTTTGCAAGCGGGAACATCATGCGCCAGAAAATCTGGTACTCACTTGCACCGTCGATTTTGGCAGATTCGATCATGCTGTAGGGCAGCTTTTCATAATAGGCACGCATGATGATCGTGTTCATCGCGGAAAACGCGCCCGGCAGAATCAGTACCCAGATGGAATTCTTCAGATTCAGCAGCTTGACATATGTGATGTACTGCGCCGCCATGCCGCCGCTGAAAAACATCGTAAACGTCACGAACAGTGACAGCACACCGCGCCAGCGGAAGGTCGTGCGCGAAATCGCATAGGCATACAGGCTCGTGACCAGACAGCCGATAGCCGTTCCGACGACGCTGACAAAAATCGTGGTGCCGTAAGCCTGCCAGAGCATCTTACTGTCACGGAACAGATAGGAATAGGCGGAGAAATCCAGATGCTTCGGGAGCACGCGGAAGCCATACAGCTTGATGTCCTCGGCACTGGAAAGCGACACGGACAGCACACAGAGAAACGGATACAGAATTGCAAGACAGAGCACGATGAAAATCAGATAGATGAACACTGTTCCAATACGGTTTTTCTTTTTCATTAAAACAGCGTCCCCTCTCCGTTGATTTTTTTCGTGATCTTATTTGCTACGACCAGAATGATAAAGCCGACAACCGACTGACACAGGCCGATGGCCGTGGACATACCCACGTCGCCAGTCACGCGCAGTGCGCGGTAAACATAGGTGTCGATCACGTCCGTCACACTGTAGAGCATACTGGAGTTCTTTGTCAGATAATAGAACATACCAAAGTCTGCGCTGAAAATCCGGCCAAGCGACAAAATAAAGAACATGGTCACGATTGGACGGATGAACGGATACGAGATCTTCCACATGACCTGCCAGCGCGTTGCGCCGTCGAGCTGCGCCGCTTCAAAATAGGATTTGTCGATCGACAGCAGATTTCCGTAATAAATAATAATGCCATAGCCCATGTTCTTCCACAGATAGCAGACAAGCAGAATGTAGGGCCACCATTTTGGCGTTGTGTACCATGAAACCGTTTCTTTTCCGAAGAACGTCAGGATTCCGTTGACAATGCCGTTGACGTCGGCGAGGTTTGCGTAGAGCGCATACGACGCGGCAACCCATGAAACGATAAACGGCAGGAAGATCACCGTCTGGAACGCCTTGATCGCGTGGCGGCTGTTGATCTCATATAAAAGAAGCGCCAGCAGAACGGTGATGACCGTGTTGCACAGCAGAAACAGCAGGTTCAGTCCCAGCGTATTGCGGATCAGCCGTCCGAAGGTACCGGATGTGAAGAAAAACTCAAAATTCTTGAACCCGACCCATTCGCTTCCGAAGATGCCAAGATTGAATTTATAATTCTTGAATGCCAGCACCAGGCCGAACATTGGCAGATACGCAAACAGCGCCAGAAGAATGATGCCTGGCACGCACATGGAAAACAGCTGTCGGTTATCCTTGCGCAAGCTCCGGTTATAAGAAGACCGTCTGCGGATTGTGCCTGGTTCCTGTTTTTTCGTTTCTGCTTTCATCAATACGAACCACCTCTGTCTTCTCGTTGTCGTTTTCGCTAAATTCAGTATAGTGGCGAGGTGCACATTTGTAATCTTTGAATTCTCACGATTGCTTTGAATTGCCCTGAAAGCGGACTTTGATTTTTGAGCGCGACTTTGAATTTTTATGATTATGTTGAAATGTGCGTTGGGATTGTGATATTTTTTAGGTATGCAAATAGTTTTCACCATCCGCTTTGTGGAAACTGCATAGTTGCAATGCTCTGCATGAAGAGGGGGGAGAGGACAACTCGTGCGGCTAATCAAGTCCAATATTCCGACCGATCGAAAGAACAGCTTTTTTATTAAGGTGCTCAGCGGCATTCTAGTTTTCTGCCTGCTGCTGGTATCCTTCGTTTTTCTGCTCATTTATCAGAACGTCAAAAAACGGAGTCTGGAACAGTCCTATCTCGCAGAGCAGGATATTGTCTCGAACGTCAGCTATTCCGCCTCCATCATGCAGGACACCGCTTCGTCCATGCTCACGCAACTCAACGGCGATCCGAAACTTTTGCAGCTAATCTACTCCATGGATACAGAAAGCCTGTCGGTCATTCAATCCATGCAGCTGCTGCAAAACTATACGCGCGCGTCGTCATGGCTGGACTCTGTATACATTTATTGTGCAGAGGAAGACTGTATCTGTTATGCCTACGCCAATGGCAACACCTATCAGTTATCATTTGGTACACTGGATGACTTTTTCGACGCAGCGTTCGTTCGGAATCTTGCAGCTGTGTCCCGTGTGACGCAAAAGCCGGCAATGCGCCAACTTCGCTACCGCAGCACGTCCTCCGACAAAACCGTTTTCAGTTATGTTCTGCCGGTCAGAACCTCGCTCAATCGCTATAATGGCTTCTTTGTTGCGAATATCAGCGCCGAGCGGCTGATGCAGCTCGGCTACGGTATGGCAAACGGCACGGAGCGTCAGCTTCTGATCGTGGATGCAAACGGACAGACCTACACAAGCGGCATGACGCTGCTGGAACAGGAACAGACGGATGCCGTGATCGAAGCTGTGCTGGGCGGGGCCGCAGAAAGCGGCCAAATGGTCGTGCAGGAGGCGAATGCGATCTGCACATGGTCGCGCTCTGCCGATACAGACCTGTATTTTATCAGCTGCATCAGCGACTCGGCCATTTCATCACAGCTCCGTGCGCTGACGCGCTGGTTTTTGCTGTTCTATCTGGGCATCGTGGTATTCGCCGTATTGATCTCCGTCTATCTGACAATCCGTATCAACCGTGAATATGCTGCGCTTCAAACGCAGTATACGCTTTCGGAAAAGCGCTACGCCGAAAACTACAGCTATATCAAGCACGCCATTCTCCGCAGCTTTTTTACGCTCCGAAGCAGCGATTTTGTCATCGGGCGGCAATTTTCCGACAATGGCATCGAGTTGGAGCAATATTCCGGCTTTGCGCTGTTCCTGCTCCAGCTCCGGCAGCGGGAGCTTTCGGATGACAATCAGAATATGTCGTACCGCAGAACGCATTTTCTGTTGCAGGAGCAGCTGGACAAGACGCTGCCGCAGGGGACACGCTATGAATTGGTCGATATGCTGCAGGGCCGGTTCCTCCTTGTCTGTGAGCAGCCGGATACGGTAGACACGCAGACGCTTGCCCAAACGCTTTGCGCAGCGTTCTCTGAAGCCGCGCAGTTTTCCGTCTCTGGCGTCTGGTGCAATGGAATTTCTGCCGTCGATCAGCTTCCCGCAGCCTACCGCACACTGAACGAGCGGCTGGATCTGCTGTATTTCTATCCCGCCGGTCACTTTGTTTCCCGCACAGAGCTGGATGCACGTCCGGCCTTTGGCAAGGCACAGGCAGAGCAGATCCGCAGTGAGGTAGTACAAGCTCTCTGCACCCAGCGCTTTGACGATGCCGCTGCAGCGCTTGCGGGCTTCTTTGACGCATGGTTCGAACCGACAGCAGATGTGCCGTATACGCTGGATCTGCTGATTGCAGGCGTTTCTGAATATATCGCAACGTTCAAGCGTGCCTATGCCGTGACGATGGAATATAACCCCTCGCGCTTCCGCACGGAGGTTCTGCGTGCGGAATCTTCCCGCGCAGTCAAGCGGCTGTTTCTGGATCTGGTGCAGGACGTCTCCTGTGCATTTGCCAGCATTGACAACCGAAGCAACTATATTGACGCGATCATCGGCTATATCGAGCGCAACTATGCCGATCCGAAGCTGAACATCGATGCGCTGGCCGATCATGTCGGTCTGTCCGCGTCGCACATTCAGAATATTTTCAAGGCTGCCACCGGCAGCAGCATTTCGGCCTATCTGCGCCGTCTGCGTCTGAATAAGGCGACGGAGTTTTTGGCGCAGACCGACGTGCCGATCAGTGAAATTGCAGAACGAACCGGCTTCGGAAATTCCAACTATTTCTACACCGTATTCAAGCGCCACTACGCAGTTACGCCGAGTGAATATCGCGCAAACCGTCTGAACCGAGCGGACACAAAGGAGGCCTATAACAATGAAATCAACTGACCTGATTTCAGTCTTTTGTCGCCCTGTTCCATTCTGGAGCTGGAACGACAAATTAGAGCCGGACGAGCTGCGGCGACAGATCGGTGCGATGCAGGACGCGGGCATGGGCGGATTCTTTATGCACGCGCGGGGCGGACTTGAAACCGAGTATCTGAGCGAGGACTGGTTTTGTGCGGTGGAGGCATCCGTTGACGAGGCGAAAAAGCGCGGGATGCAGGCGTGGTGCTACGATGAAAACGGCTGGCCGAGCGGCTTCGCCGGCGGCAAGCTGCTGGAAAATCCGGAAAACTGGGCGCACTATCTGCGCTTTGAGCGAAAAACGGACTTTGATGAAGCCGCACTTGGCGTTTATACATTGGAAAACGGCCATCTTCGCCGCGTCACCGGTGCGGAGAATGGCATTTCAGAGTATTTCTGCGTATATGATTGCCAAAATTCCTCCACGGTCGATATCCTTGACCTGCGCATCACGGATGCGTTCCTTGCGCTGACGCACGAGAAGTATTTTGAACGCTTCGGTGCGGAATTCGGCAAGGGCATTGCGGGCTTCTTCACCGATGAGCCGCAGTATTTTCGCTATGAGACAGCCTACACGCCGGTGCTGCTGACAGAGTACAAAAAAGCCTACGGCGCAGATATTCTCGATCTGCTCGGCGCGCTGTTTGTGGACTGCGAGGAAGCGCCCGGCTTCCGCTTCCGCTACTGGCGGCTGATGAATGTACTCTATACCGAAAACTTCATGGGCCGCGTTTACCGCTGGTGCCTGTCACACAACTGCCATCTGACCGGTCACACCGTCGAGGAAAGCGAACTTTACACGCAGATGTGGTGCTGTGCAGGCGTGATGCCGTTTTACGAGTATGAGAGCATTCCGGGCGTGGACTGGCTGGGGCGCAAAATCGGCACGGAGCTGGCCCCGCGGCAGGTTTCGTCCGCCGCGCAGCAGCTTGGCAAAAAGCAGGTGCTGACGGAGACGTTTGCCTGTGCGGGCTGGGATGTGACGCCGAAAGAACTCAAGCGCATCGCCGAATGGCAGTATGTGAACGGCGTAAACCTCATGTGCCAGCATCTGTACCCGTATTCCATCCGCGGCCAGCGCAAGCGGGATTATCCGGCGTTTTATTCGGAGCACAATCCGTGGACGGATGAATTAAAGACATTCGACGACTATTTCACGAAACTGGGCTATCTGCTTGCCAACAGCCGCGAACAGGCGGACGTGCTGATTGTCCATCCGATACATTCGGCCTATCTGACGTTTGACCGTGCGAACGATGAAGCATCCGTGCGCAGCGTTGGCGAACCGTTCAACGTGCTCATTGAGCGCTTCGGCGCGGCTGGCATCGGCCATCACTACGGCGACGAGCGGCTGATGGAGAAGTACGGCAGCGTCAAGGACGGCAGGCTGACCATTGGACAGTGTACCTATTCCTTCGTTGTGATTCCCGACTGCGACACGCTGGACAGCAGTACCGCCGCGCTTTTGAAGGACTATCTCTCGCAGGGCGGGCGGCTGATGCTGGCGGGACGGAAGCCCACGCGCATCGACGGCGAGCTTGCCGATCTCAGCTTCTTGCAAGGTAACCTGACGTGGGACGAGCTTGTGCGGGAACGTGCGCTTCTGCCGGAGGCAAACCGCGACGTGCGCTGCACGCTCCGCTTTGCGGAGAATGGAAATTTCCTGTTTGCAGTCAATCTGTCTGAGACGGACACAGCTGACATGTCTGTAAAACTTCCGTTTGCGGGCGTGGAGGCATACGATCTGCTGACACATAAAACGAAATCCGTTGCTTTTGAAAAGACGACAGACGGGATCGCAGCAAAGCTGCATCTCGCACCCGGTGAGTCTGTGCTTCTCACGCAGAACGATTCCGCGATGCCGCAGGCGCAAAAAAGCCCCATTGCCGAAACAATGGAGCTGGGCGGGAAATGGACGCGGTCCGCGCCGGTGCAGAACAGCCTGACGCTGGACAAGGCGGCACTGAGCTATGACGGCAAGACGTATACAGAGCCGCTGCCGGTCCCGTATATTTCCGAGCGATTGCTGCGTGAGAAAACAAACCGAAAAATCTGGCTGCGATATGCGTTTACGGCAGATTATCTGCCGGATGATCTGACATTGGAGTTGGAAACGCTCCAACACACAAAACTATCTGTGAACGGCACGGAAATCAGCCTGACCGGTCAGGGGGTTCTTGATCGCTCGTTTGTGCGTGGAAACATTGCCGCGCTTGCCAGAAAGGGTGAAAACGAGATCGTTTTAGAGCTGGACTATTTCCAGTCGCAGCAGACCTATGACGTGTTCGACGGCTTCTATTACGGAAACGGCGAGGTCACAGAGACGCTTATGAACTGCGTCAGCTATGAGACGAATATCGAAGCCATGTACCTGTTCGGGAGCTTCGCCGTGCGGCCGGATTCCGGCTGGCAGGCGGGTGAAAACGGCGTTCGATTCGGCGACCGCTTCCGTCTCTGTGCTCCGGCCACAGACCTTGACTTGCAGGATATTACGGTGCAGGGCTTCCCGTTCTTCCACGGGGCCATGCGCCTGAAGCGCACGATCACCGTGCAGAGCACAAACTGGCAGCTTCGCTGTGCGGGCCGCGTCCAGTATATGCGCGTATTTGTAAACGGGCAGAAAGCCGGAACGCTGCTTTTTAGCGATACG
>ENA-ORCN01001245-ORCN01001245.1-human-gut-metagenome-genome-assembly--contig:-NODE-1245-length-18167-cov-6.070813_pt1 | contig 18167 bp, 10 predicted proteins | sample MGYA00242984_ERZ507984 | MGnify/ENA primary metagenome ERZ507984 (study PRJEB26167, sample SAMN06115395) | human gut metagenome | host: Homo sapiens | place: China:Hubei | collected 2016-05-19... | reverse complement strand
CAGGAACTTCAGCGAAGCTAGGAGTATTCACATCCACTTTCAACATTTTAGCGTCAGCCTTGACAACTTCTATATAATTATCGGCAGCCTCGTCAGCGTCAAGAGCCTCATCCAAGCAGATTACGGAATAAGTGCCGTCAACGTTCTTCTTGAATACCAAGCGAGAAAGATTGTCCGCTTTCTTATCGTTATGATCAACCAACTTATAATCAGAACCCTCATGATTCAAACCCTTCTTATCGTCAACCAAATAGTAAGCTTGAATAGTCAACATATCCGCTTTCTTCTTAGCCACCTCGTCATCCTTCAAATAGATGTACTCAACATTGTTTTTAACAGCCTCTGCCTTCTCCAAGCTCCAAGCGTAGCTCTTAGCGGCATCACTTACCGGCTCAAATTTAGAATCATCGGCATTACAGCTCATATACACTTTCTCTACGGCAACAGAGGACTCGCCATTAAATACCAACTGAGCCTTTTGCTTCAATTGAGCGTCAGAAAGAGTCAAGAAGCCGTCATTAGCGCTTACGGCAACTAATTTGATATTCTCGGCAGGAATATCACCAACCGAAGTCTTTACGGCTTGATAAATTCCAGCCTTGTCTGTCTTATACAAATTAGCATTAAACGTTTCATTCGTCTCAAGATTCTTAAACGTAACAGCACCGGAACCCTGCATACTTACAATTACCCATTGTGCAACAGGAGCCTTCAAGTCAACCTTAGCAGGAGCCAAAGCCTCGTTAGAGAAAGAAGCGGTAGCATGAGCCTCTTCAGTTTTCGCATACGTAGAAACCAAATATTTACCATACAAAGACTCACTTTCTTCACCATCGGCAGGTTTAGTTCCTGTGAAGTAGATATTATAGATAGCGGCACCGTCAGTCTTCAACAGATCAGTGAATGGATATGACCTGCTATCATCTCTGCCTCTTCCTGACTTCCTCTTCTGCATTTTTTTAAATTCTTTGGCAGATACAACAGTTATTACCTTCTGTATTCTCCTGAAATCCGAGAAACGAATGTTTTCAATATCCTCTCCCGAAATTCCAATTCCCTGCTTTAAAAGGGACAAATTCATCTCCTCCCCTTCCACCAGCAGGCGCACATCTCCCTTAAAATACACAAAATCAGGGGTTTGATAAATTCCATATTCCGCCAATAGTTCCACTGCATCCATTTCCTTATATTCCTCATCGAACTGCCGAAACACTCTGATAATCCTGCTTTCTATCTGTTCAAAATATTTAGAATCCTGAAAATGTTGAATGGAGAACTCTCTGATATAACAAGGTGTTTTATTTTGTTCTACAGATACACATGCACGAAGAAATTTTTCTGTTTCCTGCAGATTTTCCAATGTTATGTATTCTTTTACCGACTTGTGGTTTTCCAGTCGTTCCAACAGATATCCTACAAAATTTACCGTGACCGGAGCATCTTCATTCAGATATTTTTGAAGAAAGACTCTGTTTTCTTCCTCCAGACCATGCTTTGGTTTTCTTCCTGTATACCGGTAAATTTCATCAATTTGATCCGCATTCATCCGAACCTTTTGTATGAAATGTCCCTGCTTATGGTCCTTCCAGATTACAGTTATCATATTTTTATTTTCCAGTGCATTCATCAAAATATGAATTTTTTCATATTCTGATGAACTCTCATCATAATATGCCGGTATAGATGTTCTCGTAAAACGAAACTCTATCTGTACCTTTCTCCTGTTCTCTCCAATTGACAACAGACTGTTTTCATAGGTATCCAGCAAATGATTTAAAACCATTCTGTCATACTGTACCATTTACATACCTCTCTGCATAACTGATTTTTTCATCTGTCATTACAAGTAATGTCTCCTCCACAAAGGGACTGATATACTGTATTTTATCCGGTGGTGCAGCAATCAATATCTGTAGCGGCAACCGCCGCAAAAATTCCAGAACTCCGCCTATTCTTTCATCATCCATATTATTAAACGCTTCATCAAAAAGCACAAGTCCCACTGCCTCTCCGCCAATATTGTTCTTATACAGCTGGACAAAAGATGCCGCTACGGTGACGTAAAAAGGTGTCTGTGTCTCACCACCGCTCTTTTCCTCACACACCTTTGAATATAAGGAATAGTTTCCATCGCTGTGTATAATGCGTATATCATAATCCATATAAGTACGATAATCCGTAAATTCATCCAGTGTTTTTGTACTATTGTCATTATCAAGTGCCAGCCGTTCGAACAGTTCTTCTATCACTACCTTATGATTCTCATGAAACAGTCCACTGAAAATAGACTCTCCCTGCATCGCATTAAAATCATCCATGATCATTTCATAATATTGACGGTATTTCTTACTCGGCATATACAGGAATTCATACTTTTCATTGCTGAACGTAATATCATTCAATGCCTTGTTTAATTCCTTAAATTCAGACTGGGCTGTCTTCATATTTTCCTGTAGCTTAGACAAAAACTGCTCTCTGAATTCTTCTTCCGCTGCGCTTCTGGCCGTCTCCACCTTATCCTCATACTGCAGCAGTTCTGAATTTTTCAGTTTCAAATACTCCGCTTCAAAATCCCGATATCCTTCCATCGAAGCAGGTGCACCAAAATCATGCGCTGTTTTATATTCCCTCATTACCTCTTTCATAGAGTCCGTTGCCTTATCAATCAGTGTCTGGTTTGCTTTTCTCCTTCGCAAATAATTATCTCTGAACTGTGCATAAGACTTACCCTCTGTCTGTTTCTCATATTCCTGTCTCCATATTGGCAATAAATCTGCATCGTCTGCCCCAAGTTTTTCATAAAATAGTGCTTTTTCTACATGATTTGCCTGATTCTCTGCAATTTTCTGTTTTGTCAGGCTGATTCTTTCCTCCGTCTTACCGGCAGTTCTGTCTAAATTACTCCTTTTTACCGTCAGTTCCTCTAACATTTTTTCCAAGGTAGACAATTGCAGCTGTTTCATGATCATATTGGAATTTTTCTTCAATGTAGCAATGTTTTCTTTGCATTTGTCAATTTCCAGAGAAACCTGCCGCAAATCACCAATAACGTCCAAACGGTACTTAATATCTGTATCCTGATCCGTATTCAGTGGCTCCAGTACATATTCCAGTTGTTTCAGCCTGCTTTTCAAGTCCGCCAGCTGTTGCTTCAATTCCTCCCGCTTCTGTTTTGCCTGTTCCAGTTGTACCTTTATGGCATTCTGTCCAATGTATGGTGTTTCAAAAACGGATGGTTTAATAGCACTCGCTACGTTGTTCTGATACTTCATGCACTCTCTTGTGATTGAGATCCTATAAGTTTTTAGTTCCCGATAATGCTCACACATATGAACTTTTCCGAGAATCATATTGACATAACGTTTTGCGTATTTATTTTTGGAAGACACTACGGTAGCCAGAGATCCTTCCGGTGCGGTATCATATTCTTCCAGATTCTGTGTGTTAATAAGGCCTACTCCATATGCTTTTTTCTCTTTTCGAAGCCTGTCATAAATTCCCAATGCAATATCAAAATTTTCAGGCTCCACCAGAATATAAAATCTCTGCGTGTTTAAATAACCTTCCACAGCATTTCTCCAGGATCCATCTGTAATCTCCAACATTTCACATAAAATACGCGGTTCCGGAGTCCGTCCGATACGTTGAAACTCTTCCTTAATTTCCATTCTTACACGTTCTACATCTTCAGAATACGAAAATTTTTTCTTCATTAACTGTTCAATTTTCTTGTCCAGTTCCTGCTTTTCATCGCTGATTTCGGCTTCCTTTGCTATCGTCTCTGCTTTTTTCTGTAGCACTTTATTTCGCATTAGATTTTTGTAGGAAATAGCCTGCAAAAGTGTGTCCTTTGTCTGCGCCAGATTCATATCATTGTCTGGCATGCACAAGTTTCGATAATAAAGTTTTATAGATGTGTCCACATCCTTTACTTCCAGCAATTTTTTCAACTGCATTCTGGCAGAGTCCATGCTTTCCTGAAGGCTTTCCCGCTCCTTCAGCAAATCTGTCTTTCTGTTCTCCAATAACTGCAGTCGCTTCTCCTGTTCGTCTTTTGCCAGAAAATCTTTATCTGTTGCAAGTTCCGCACGCAAATCATCTCTGATCTGTTGTTTTTCCATCTGTTCTTTTTTCACAGTCTGGATCTGACCGTTTTGTTCTTCCAACCGCAAAGTATCCGTCTGTATCTCAGCCTGCATCTTTTCTATTTCTTCAAGGATAAGATCCGCTTCTACTCTCGCAGGATAATATCCATATTGCTTATCCTTCTGTAATCCATCCGCTGCCTGGGCATGTAAGGAATTGATTTTTTCCAACCTCTCGATACGAATTTTTACGTTTTCCAGTGTACGCTGTAAATCTTGATAAGTCCGGACATTTTCACGTAATACATCAATATTGACTTCCTTCTCATCCAATACATAGGAATACACAAAATCTTTAATATCATCAATCGGTCGAAAAGCCAGAGCCTTGGGAATCAGCCGGAAAAATTTATCTTCGATTCGTCCAAAGCGGTTTTTGATCATTGATCTTGCTTCTTTATCTGTAGTACACCATTGTTTTATTTTAGAACTATTCATTGTCCGAAACTGATTGATAGACTTTGGCGCTTTTCCTTGAAAAAACATAGAGTCCTCGAATCGTACTCCGTCCATCAAATATCTTGCCGTTTTTTCCTGTCCCTCCGAAGCAGAGTCTACCACGGCACCGATCACAAAATATTTATCCTTTTTCTCTTCATAAAATTCCAGTGCAACATGTGCACTGATCTCTCCTGTCCGTTCATAAGGTTTATTTTCTCTTCCGGTCTTACAGCGAATATACCCGGTCAGTTTTCTTTTCCCGTTTTCATGAGCTGCCTTATTAAAATAATTGGTTGAACAAATAATCACGAACTGAATAGCGTCCAAAAGAGTGGATTTTCCAGCTCCGTTTTCTCCGGAAATCAGTGTAGATTTTTCAAGATCTATTGTTTCATTAACAAAGCGATGCCAGTTAATCAATTTCACTCTCGTCAGTTTCTTCACTGTTTTTTCCTCCTCTTTTGTAAATTTCCAGCTTTTCATAAGCTGCCTTAATATCTTCCACGCGAACAGCCATCAGAATAGAGTCAAAGATAATAATCCGGGATTCTTCCTCCGTAAGGCTGGTATCCAATATCTCTATGATCTGAAACCTTTTCAATGTACTGATTGCATTGCGAAAAGTTGTCTTGTCTATCATTTTCTCTCTGATCTTCAGGCTTAAGAATTTTTCATGAATATCCCCCACATTTACAATTACTTCCTCTGTAGTAGAAAGTTCCCTTCTCTTTTCATCATATAAAATTCTGAGAATTAACAAGAGAACCGATTCAAACAGTTTCATATTGTAGCGGTTATAGTTTTGTGGATTGGTTAACTGAACCACACCATATTCTTCATTAATTTCCAAACGGTAGCCCAATAGTGCAAAACATTCCGCAAATTTTTCCTTGTATTTTGTTACAAAATAATAATCTAATCTGGTTGTTTCATTTCTTTTACATAAAAAGCAGGAACTTAGCAGCCGGTTACATATCCGTGAGAAATTATCCCTGTCTTTCTGCAACATTCCGTTTAAAATATCCATCCTACTTTTGTACCTTCTTTCGTATTGTAAAATCCGTAAATTGGTAACCTTCCTTCTGTATGGTCTCTCTTACACTCACTACATACTTCATGTTTTTTCTCTGACCGTACAATCGAACATAAATCATCTTCACGAAATCATCCGTAGTATCTAACGGTAACTCCGAAGCTAACATTTCCGGTCTTTCTCCAAGCTGTTTTTCTACATATCCATCTATTTTCTCCGGGTTCAGGACTCTTGCCAGCTTTTCAAGCATTTTCCTTTTCTTCTCATTCCTGAGTTCAGTGTCCGGTTCCTCCTGTTGGATTATTTCCGGTTCAAATGTTTTCTTTCCTTCAATCGGAGTATAAAAAGATTTCTCATCTATAACTGCTGAACTGTATATCCGGATCAGATCATCCAAAAATTCAATCCTGTAAATTCCACCAAGATCCATGTTTTCCCGATTGATTTTCTCATTCATTTCAGAAAGAATATCCTTGATCTGCCCCCTGACATCCTCGCCGCCAATCAGATAAAACTTGGCACGATTGATAGCTGCCCTCTGATATTGCGTATTTTTACGATTGATTTCTGCCAGGATTTCATCCATATTCTGAAAAGCATCTATGACCTGATGAATATAATGATAGACCAGTTCTTCTGCTTCTTCCGGCGCAATTTCCCGAATGGAAGCCAGTTCCGCACCTGCTTTTTCCACATAAGCCTTACTATGGCTTTTACTTTCCAGTCTCTCTATAATCTCCGGTCGGAATTTAGAGACATTATCTGAAGTGAGCAATCGATGATATGCTTTGTCTACAATATTTTCTATGTAATCGTTGAATAAAACATCCATAATTTCCGCCGGAGTCTTATACTTTGTCAGTTCATCAATATAATGCTTGATTCCGGAACTCAGGTTTTTCAGACCGGTAATCAACATATCTGTATTTTCCACAATTGACAAAAGAACGATTCCCGGATTGTCCGTTGTACCTCGCACCAGGCTATATATAGTGTAAATATATCCCTGATATTCGATTTGCTTACCTTCTGCAATTTCCAACAATGTCTTTATAATCTTGACGGCATATTCCTTAAAATTAACTCTTTGTACATAACTTTTATCTGTCTCGATGTCTATCCATCCATAATTTTCCAGTTTTCGCAACATCCAGTTTGCCTTATCTCTTGCATTTTTTCCCTGGAATTCTTCTTCATCAAAATCCGCTGCCTGGGTCTGTTCAAAATAATATTGCAGTTCCTCCACCACAACATCTCTGTCCACTCCAAAGGAAAGCTGATGATCCATGACGGAAAATAACTTGCAGATACATTCCCAATATACTAATTTATTCGGAGATGCCAACGGTACAAAAAAACGTTCATCTATAATATGAAACACACGTAATCCCTCTTTATTTATGCTTTGTATGGAATCTACTGTCCTAAAAACTATAAGTCCAGACTATTTTCATTCAACAGAAAATCAAAAATACTCATTGTCAATATTCCGTCATCATCATTCCATGGTTTAATAATATCTTTTACAATGATAATCTTTTTAAATGAATCACCTACATTTATCAGGGATGCCTTTTCCTGCATTCTCTTCTCATCATCCGGAAGACTGAATGCTGATTGAATATAATATCGTTTGCTTCCCTTATTTGCTACGAAATCAATTTCCAGTTGTTTTTTTTCCTGCACTCCCTCTTTGGTTCTGTTCCGTTTCATAACCACACCAACATCCACATGAAATCCCCGAACCCGGAGTTCATTATAAATGATGTTCTCCATAATATGAGTCTCTTCTGTCTGTCTGAATCCAAGTCTGGCATTTCTGAGACCTACGTCTTCAAAATAATATTTCAGTGGAGTTCCAATATATTTTCTTCCTTTTACATCATATCGATTGGCCTCGCTTACAATAAAGGCATCCTTAAGGTACTCAATGTAGCTCCGAATGGTATTCAGGCTGATATCTGACTGAATCACACTTTTAAATGTAGCTTCTATTTTCGATGCATTTGTCAGTGAACCGATTCCTGATGCCAGTATATTAATCAAGTCGTTTATTTCCTGAATTTTTTCTATATGATTACGTTCAATAATATCTTTAATGTATGTCTCTTCAAACAATCCGGTAAGATATTCCATTCTCTGCTCATCTGTATTCATCGTAATGGTTAACGGAAGCCCACCAAAATTAACATAAGAACTCCATCCTTCATATTTATCACCATCGAATACATCCATATATTCCTTAAAACTGACCGGAAAAACATGTATTTCATCTCCACGCCCTCTGAACTCGGTGATAATATCTTTTGACAAAAATTTAGAGTTGCTTCCCGTTACATAAATATCTGCATTTTTTATATGAAGAAGAGAATTCAGAACCTCCTCGAACTCTTCCAGGAGTTGGACTTCATCAAGGAAAATATAGTAATCTTTTTCATCTGTTATCCGGCTTTTAATATAATCCAGATTTTCCCCATCCCCATTGTTATAGCTCCATACAACCATATAATCTCCATACCATTCAAAATGAACATCCTTATGTTCTCCATCTTCCTCATACCAGAGCATGCTTTCTTGACCCAAATCATACATTTCCCTCTGCTCTCCACTTTTCAACACGTTTTTGTATACAATATGATCTTTCAGCAGATAAACATTTCCGCCAGATACTCCCAGTAGCATTTTGTTGTCCCGATACGCTTCTTGTCCGTGATGGAATCGCCCAGAAAAGCGACGCGCTTGCCTTTCCACTGGCTTTCCATAACGGTAGTTTGTTCCACAAAGTCCCCTCCGGCATAAAGATATCCAAGGGGAAACGCGTCAGCAGACAAGAGTAGAGCCGACAACAGACATGCTGATATTTTCCGATTCATTGCAAAAAAATAATTGATACGACGAACAAAATTACACATTTTCCGCATATTCCCTTTCAAACAGATACAAAAAATAAAATCCGGACTCATTATTTATCATGAGCCCGGATTTTATTACAAGCAATCTACGCTTATTTCGAATTCAGATAAGCATTGACTTTCCTTATCTCCTTCTGCAAGGAAGCGCCCTTGATCTTATCATAGGCAAACGGTTGCAGCAACCGGCCGACCATACGTGCCCGGCGCGGATCTGACTTCAGCACCTGTATCTTCTCGAACATCTGTATGCCTTCAATCAACTTCTCAAAACGGACGGAAGACTGATTCATTGGATACACCAGATACGTATCACCTGCGGCCCAGGTACGGAAACGGGTATCTTGATCGGGCGACTCCACCCAACTGTTGTATGCCCAGCGCAGATAGCCGTCCAGCCCACGCTCGGCTGCTATCAAGCCGAACAAGGAAGCCTCCACAGGCTGCGAAAAGCTGAATGTATTCGGGAAGGCCTCCGCACAACAAGTATAGAAAGTAGTAATCTTTCCTGCCGCCCTGCGCGCAGTTACCACTCCCTCGGGATATTTATTATCGTAAGGTATGCAGAGGTCGAACAGTTCAGCATTCAAGTCCTCGTGATAATTACCTGCAAGAGATATCTTATAGGCAGGATCAGCCTTGCGTATCACCCGTAAGGCAGCCTTCATGCTTTTCTCCGGACGCTCATCCATAGCGATGATGGTTTGCCCGAACCAGCCCTTCTCTTTAAGGTGTGAAGCAAAAGCCTTCAACTTATTCACCCAATATTCATCAAATTCGGGGCTGTCAACAGCCAGTTTGCGATCCACCATCGAGTTGGTAGCCTGATCATAATAACGAAAAGTCAGCTCCCAAGGAATAACGGAATAGCAATAGATATAGGGACCGACCCCACAAGACTGCATAAACTCCACCCAACGGTCAAATACCGTATAGTCGTACATCCAGGTACCGTCCGCACGCTTGATTTCGGTAATCATGTCCTCGAAATAATCATACGTCTGCCCATTCCAAGGTTTGTGGGTGATAGTGGCTGTAATGCCGCGCTGCCCGGCTTTTGCCAACCGCTCCATCAACGGGCGCATGGCATCAAAATGTTCTTTGCTCCAAAGGGGTACACCGGCCATGCGCGCCACGGAAAAAGGATTCTGCCAGAGATCCAGATGGAACTTCTGCTTAGCCGGTTCGGGCAATGTACGGTCAATTACACGAATGGAATAAGGGAGCACGCTGCATACCTTATTGTCATACGTTATGGAAACCGTTCCTCTATACAGTCCGGGAACGGCATCATGCGGAACATCGAAAGTGATCCATACCGGTTGTACGGTCTTTGCCTCATAGCGCAGGGAACGTATCGGCTCTATGCGGTCTGCCACTAAAGATGAATCAAACTGAGTCTTATCGGGGCGATATCCACACCCTCCTTTTCCATCTTTGTTCAGCTCATCGGTCATCACGTAGCGCAAAAAGCCGGTGGTGGCATCATCTACCCAATGATTTGCCTGAGGCTCCTCTACGGTAAAACCGACCTCACCGCCGTCTGTGGAAGACCAGAGCAGAATCTTGGCATGCAGGCGTTCTCCACGCCAGGCCGTAAACTTTTGCGTTTTGCCGTTCCCGAAGGGAGACGGACACTCGGTTTTACCTACCAGACAGTCGGTAGTACTCCAGGCTGCCTTCAGCGGTCCTTCCGCTGCCGCAATTTCCAGACAAAAGGAAAGGAAAAAGGCAACCAGAGAAAAAGAAAATAGTTTCTTCATAGCATCATCATATATTGAAGGTGAAACAATTGTATTTTGCAAATATACATCCAAATTTCCTGCCTTCCAACAAAATTATACATAGATGTATGAAAGAAAAGGAACGAATACCCGTTTCAGAGAATGACAGCCCCTGCTTTTGCCATTCTGACACTTTGTATTTTCTATCGCACGAGAATCCCGTATTCACGTCCCGTCGCCTGCATGAAAGGAAACACGAAAGCAGAAAAACGTAAAGTGCAGATTATGAATGATATGACGTAACTGGCGCTCTTCTAATAAATAAAAATCACACCGCTGAAAGCCTTGGAACACCGAAAAAGCAAAAGCGGAAAAATATACAGGAAACAGCGTATCTTTATAAGACAAATATCCACAAAATGTTCTAAATCAGTGCTTACGTCAAACAACGCATGACAGCAAAACTGGCAAAAACATTACTTTTTATCACTATAAAAAGGATATCTCTATCTTCCGGCATTCCTTACAGCCATCCACTCAGTTCCCATGCTCGCACGTGCCGGATGCCTTTCCCTTAACCTATCCTAATAATCCCCCTTATTGTCACTTATTTAAGATAGAATTCATTATCTTTGCCCCGTTTGCGCCAAGCAACTGAAAACAAGAAAAATAACAAATAACGAATTTCATCCGAATGAAACAGTACAAAACCGTAAACAATCTCATAGGTTGGATTACATTTATCATTGCAGCAACGGTTTACTGTATGACCATCGAGCCGACTGCAAGTTTTTGGGACTGCCCGGAGTTCATCACAACCGGCTATAAACTGGAAGTGGGACACCCGCCCGGCGCACCGTTCTTCATGTTAGTGGCCAACCTCTTCTCGCAATTTGCTTCGGACACAACAACCGTTGCCAAGATGGTGAACTACATGAGCGCCCTGATGAGCGGTGCCTGCATATTGTTCCTTTTCTGGAGCATTACCCACTTGGTGCGTAAACTCGTAGTTACAGACGAAAATAACATCACCCGAGGACAACTGGTTACCATTATGGGCAGCGGCCTGGTAGGCGCACTGGCCTACACATTCAGCGATACCTTCTGGTTCAGCGCCGTGGAAGGTGAGGTATATGCCTTCTCTTCCCTGTTCACCGCCGTCGTATTCTGGCTGATACTGAAGTGGGAAGACGTAGCCAACGAGCCTCATAGTGACCGGTGGCTGATTCTCATTGCCTACCTGACAGGACTTTCCATCGGCGTGCATTTGCTGAACCTGCTTTGCCTGCCCGCCATCGTGCTGGTGTATTACTACAAGAAAGTGCCCGATGCCAACGCCAAAGGCTCCTTACTGGCACTCTTCGCATCCATGGTACTGGTGGCAGCCGTACTTTACGGCATCGTACCGGGCATCGTGAAAGTGGGCGGATGGTTTGAGCTGCTCTTTGTCAACTCATTGGGCATGCCTTTCAACAGTGGCGTCTTCGTCTATATCATTCTATTGGCCGCCTGCCTCATCTGGGGTATATACGAAAGCTACACGGAGAAGAGCAGACAACGCATGGCGCTCTCGTTCATACTGACCATAGCTATGCTGGGCATCCCTTTCTACGGCCATGGCGGCAGCGCCGTCATGATCGGCATCATTGTCATCGCGCTGCTGTGGTTATACCTTAACCCCAAGACACAAGGCAACCTGAAGGAAAAGTTCCGCGTATCGGCGCGCACGCTGAACACGGCATTGCTCTGTACGATGATGATTGTCATCGGATATTCCTCATACGCACTGATCGTGATCCGCTCCACCGCCAATACGCCGATGGACCAGAATTCTCCGGAAGATATCTTCACATTGGGCGAATACCTGGGACGCGAACAGTACGGTACACGCCCGCTGTTCTACGGTCCGGCTTACTCCTCACAGGTAGCCCTGGATGTAAAAGACGGATATTGCGAACCGCGCATCTCCTACAACGGAACCAAATACATCCGTAAGGAAAAGGCCACTGACGACGAGAAAGACAGCTACATCGAAATCCCCGGACGCATCGAATACGAGTATGCGCAGAATATGCTCTTCCCCCGTATGTACAGCAGCGCTCATGCCAACCAATATAAGGCATGGCAGGACATCAAGGGATATGACGTACCCTACGACAAATGCGGCGAAATGATTATGGTGACTATGCCTACGCAGTGGGAAAACATTAAGTTCTTCTTCTCCTACCAGCTCAACTGGATGTACTGGCGCTATTTCATGTGGAACTTCGCCGGACGCCAGAACGACTTGCAGGGTAGTGGAGAAATCGAACACGGCAATTGGATTACCGGTATCAAGTTTATCGACAATATGCTGGTAGGCAATCAGGACTTGCTGCCGAAAGAGCTGAAAGAGAACAAGGGTCATAACGTATTCTACTGCCTGCCGTTGCTGCTCGGAATTATCGGTCTGTTGTGGCAGGCCTATCGCGGACAGAAGGGTATCCAGCAGTTCTGGGTAGTGTTCTTCCTCTTCTTCATGACCGGTATAGCGATTGTGCTCTACCTGAATCAGACACCGAGCCAGCCGCGCGAACGCGACTACGCATATGCAGGTTCGTTCTATGCTTTCGCCATCTGGATTGGTATGGGCGTGGCAGGCATTATCCGTCTGTTGCAGCATTATGCCAAGATGAAGGAACTTCCCGCCGCCGCTATCGTTTCAGTGGCCTGCCTTTTCGTTCCCATACAGATGGCAAGCCAGACGTGGGACGACCATGACCGCAGCGGCCGTTATGTGGCACGCGATTTCGGGCAGAACTACCTGATGTCATTGCAGGAAACGGGTAATCCGATTATATACACCAACGGCGATAACGATACCTTCCCCCTGTGGTACAACCAAGAAACGGAAGGCTTCCGTACCGACGCCCGTACCTGCAACCTCAGCTACCTGCAGACCGACTGGTACATCGACCAGATGAAGCGTCCCGCCTACGACTCTCCTTCCCTGCCTATCACGTGGGACCGTATGGAGTATGTAGAAGGTACCAACGAATATGTTCCGGTACGTCCCGAATACAAGAAGAGAATCGATGCCCTGTATGCCGAAGCAGAGAAACAAGCCCTGAGCGGCAACACCGAAGCACTGGTAAACGTGAAGAAAGAATTCGGCGAAAATCCTTATGAACTCAAGAACATACTGAAATACTGGATACGCAGCAAGAACGAGGACCTGAAGGTAATTCCTACCGACAGCATCGTGATGAAAGTGGATAAAGAAGCCGTACGCCGCAGCGGAATGATGATACCGGGCGATTCCATCCCCGACTACATGCACATCTCGCTGAAAGGCAAACGCGCCCTCTACAAGAGTGAGCTGATGATGCTCGAAATGCTGGCGGAAGCCAATTGGGAGCGTCCTATCTACATCGCAGTCAGCGTAGGGCCGGAGAACCAGCTGAACATGGGCAACCACTTCATTCAGGAGGGTCTCACCTACCGTTTCACTCCGTTCGATACCGATAAGCTGGGTGTGAAAATAGACAGCGAAAAGATGTACGACAACCTGATGTACAAGTTCAAGTTCGGCGGCATCGACAAACCGGGCATCTACATTGATGAGAATGCCATGCGCATGTGTCACTCGCATCGCCGTATCTTCTCCCAGCTTGCACAGCAGTTGATACGCGAAGGCAAGAAGGATAAGGCTAAAGCCGCACTGGACTATGCCGAGAAGATGATTCCCGCCTTCAACGTGCCATACGACTGGCAGAACGGTGCCGTACAGATGGCCGAAGCATACTACCAGTTGGGCGATTCTACAAAAGCCGACGACATGATGAAAGCCCTTGCCGACAAAGCCGTGGAATACCTCACCTGGTATCTGAGCATGGACGACAACCGCTTCTCCATCTCTACCCGTGAATTTGAATATCACTGGGCAGTGCTCGATGCTGAAGTGAAGATTATGAGGAAATACAATTCCAAACTGGCGGAAATCTACGCTCCGAAGGTAGAAGAGTTGTACAACTTGTATGCGGAAAGATACGAAAGATTACAAAAAATGGAAAAAAAATAATGCCGGTACACGGTAGCGAATGAGCGGATTACCGCAGGTACATCCTGCCGGTAAACCTGCCCATTCGCCACCGGATGCCCGGCATCAGTCAATAACCGTTAACCACCGATTAACCGTGTTTATAGAACAGCCACCCGAGTTTGTTCGTAAGTTATATCCCAGCGCCGTATGGCGAATGGACCCGGACGAGAGAGCCGTCTATCTGACTTTCGATGACGGACCTATCCCCGAAGTTACTCCGTGGGTACTCGACTTGCTTGACAAATACGACATAAAAGCCACCTTCTTTATGGTAGGTGACAATATCCGTAAGCACCCTGATGAATTCCAAATGGTTGTGGAGCGGGGACACCGCATCGGTAACCATACCTTTAACCATCTCAGAGGATTTGAATACAACTTCAAAGATTATCTGGCAAATGCCGAGAAAGCCAACGAGGTAATGAAAACAGACCTGTTCCGCCCTCCGCACGGCCACATGGGATGGACGCAGTACATGATACTGAAACGCCGTTATAAGATAATAATGTGGGATTTGGTAACTCGTGACTACAGTAAGAAACTTCGCGGACCACAGGTGCTTGCCAATGTAATGAGATACGCCCGCAACGGCTCCATCATCACATTTCACGATTCCTTAAAGTCCTGGAACAACGGCAACCTGCAATATGCACTGCCACGGGCAATAGAATTTCTGAAAGAAGAGGGATACGAGTTCAGACTGTTATAGAATTATAGAGTTATAAAGTTGAGAGTTGAAAGTTTTCATGCAGCACAATTGCGCAGCCTGACTTTCAACTCTCAATGTTTTTAGTTTACTTTTACCGTCAGCGGATTACGCACTTTTTGGGCGAAATCAGCCATATACCGGTTCCAGGCATCGGCAGTCTTGATATCTGCCTTATCCCATGCAAATCCCCAATAATATACATATTCCGAACCCGGTTCGTAGTCGCTTACAGCAAGTACATGACCGTCGGCATTGTTGCGTTCTTTCTTTTCCTTTTCAGAGAAAAGTACGGTTTTCGCATCTTTGACAACAGCGGGAACCGCAGCACCCATAAAGATTTTACCGTTATCGGGACCGGTCGTAGGGTCTACATAAGTAATGTAACCGTTAGCAGCATCGGCAACGACAGCTCCATCGGGTTCATGCAATACGATGCCTGCAACGATAGGCAATGTTTCTTTCAGATTGCTGTACGATACAGCAGTCTTGTTCAAATGCGAGCCGGCATCAAGTGTAATCAAACGTGTTTCTACCACGGTCGAATCACCCTTTACAGTCAGCGGAGTAAACTCCAGCTTCACCGTAAAACGTAACGGGCCGTTATCCAGAATCTCCTGGTTCTTATAGCACCACGGATAGATAATCGTATCGTTTACCATCAGTGCGGCTACACCGGCTCCCAATGTAGGACCTACCGCATAGCAGTCCATCCCATAACCGTGGTCGATGTGATAAGAACGCTCGCGGCTTAACTCGGCAGCAGCCTTCGGATCAGTCTTTTTCAGTTCGGCAATCTTGGCAAGCGTTTCCTTGTCCAGTTCTTTGGCGTACATGGCCTCCAGTATCGGTTCGGTAGTGTTATACTTCGTAAACAGGTCATAACCGAAACCACGCTCTCCTTTAGCCTGCAAAGCAGGACCGTAAGCGCGGAAAGCCACCAAATCATTCTCCCAAGCCATATCATCCATACGTTCGGGATAGCATCTGCCGCAGGCCTTTACATCAAAAGCCTCAGGCGTACCGGTTTGTATGGTGTACGTAGCGGTGCCGCCAGCAGCTATCGCAGCCGGGAATATAACCTTGCCGTCGTACGTAATCTGATAAGGCACTTGCTGCCCGTCGGCATTCAATACTACAATCTGTGCCGTGTCCGCCAAGCCCAGGCGGTCTGTAACAGTTTCCATAGATACCTCTACCATTTCATTGGAGCGCTCCATGGCCAACGGATTGGTTACCGTAACGGTCACCGTCCTGCTGTCGTTGCAAGCGAAGCAAAACAAGGCCGTCATACCTAATAAAAGAAGTTTCTTCATAGTGAATAAATAATATGATAAAGTGGTAATGTAACAGGATGGTAATGCGATAATGCAGCAGGTGATGAAGCAACCTTATTATAAAAAATAAGGCGGTAAAGCAATATCCTCTATCACTTACCGCCTCACTACCTTATTACCTGTTATTTCGGTTGTTTTCCGATGTAAGCCAAGATACCGCCGTCAACGTACAGAATATGTCCGTTCACTGCGTTGGAAGCCTCAGATGCCAAGAACACAGCAGGACCTGTGAGTTCTTGCGGATCCAACCAACGACCGGCCGGAGTCTTAGCGCAAATGAATGAATCGAACGGGTGACGGCTGCCGTCAGCTTGTTTTTCACGCAACGGAGCAGTCTGCGGAGTAGCGATGTAACCCGGGCCGATACCATTACATTGGATGTTGTATCCACCGTATTCGGAGCAGATGTTACGAGTCAGCATCTTCAAACCACCCTTAGCGGCAGCGTATGCAGATACAGTCTCACGACCCAGTTCGGACATCATGGAGCAGATGTTGATGATCTTACCGTGACCCTTCTTCATCATTGCAGGCAGAACAGCCTTAGAAACGATGAACGGAGCATTCAGGTCGATGTCGATAACGCGACGGAAATCGGCAGCTTCCATTTCGTGCATAGGGATACGGCGGATGATACCTGCGTTGTTAACCAGAATATCAACAGAGCCCACTTCTTTTTCGATAGTAGCCACCATAGCCTGAACAGCCGGTTCGTCAGTTACGTCGCATACATAACCATGTGCCTTGATACCCTTTTCGGCATAAGCAGCCATACCTTTGTCTACCAGTTCCTGGTTGATGTCGTTGAAACAGATTTTCGCACCTTGTTCTGCAAAAGCCGAAGCAATAGCAAAACCGATACCGTAAGAAGCACCTGTTACGAGGGCTACTTTACCTTCCAGAGAAAAATTCAAATACTGATTCATGATGTTTATTTATTTTAGGTTGAAAAAATAGTGTTATTTCAAATCGGTAATCAAGGAGAAATCCTGGTCGCCGTAATCCAGATTCTCGCCGCCCATCCCCCATATAAAGGTATAATTGTGCGTAGCCGCGGCAGAATGGATAGACCATTCGGGAGAAAGGACAGCCTGGTCGCCCTTCATCCACACATGGCGGGTTTCGTCCACCTCGCCCATAAAGTGGCAGATAGCATGGTCTTCCGGAATCTCAAAGTAGAAATAAGCTTCCATACGGCGGCTGTGGACGTGTGCCGGCATTGTATTCCACACACTGCCCGGAGCAAGTTCCGTCATGCCCATTTGCAATTGGCAGGTCGGCAACACCTGATTTACCAGCATCTTATTGATATTACGGTGGTTGGAGCCTTCCAAAGAACCCATCTCAGCCACTACCGCATCTCTCTTCGTCACTTTCTTGTCGGGATAGTTGCGATGAGCCGTTACGGAATTAAAATAGAACTTGGCCGGATGAGCCTCATCCTTGCTCTCAAAAGTAACTTCCCGGTCGCCCGAACCCAGGTAGAGGGCTTCTTTATAATCCATTCCAAACACAGCGTCGCCGGCTCTGACCACGCCCGGTCCGCCTACATTGAAAATACCCATCTCGCGGCGGGTCAGGAAATAAGGGGCTTTCAACGGGTCGATAGCCTCCAGTTGCAACACCTCACCCACCGGCATAGCACCACCTACTACCATACGGTCGTACATGGAATATACCATATTCACTTCGTTCGGGGAGAATACTTTCTCTATAAGGAAATCACGACGAATTCTTTTCGTATCATAACTTTTCGCATCTTCCGGATGCGCAGCGTAGCGGATCTCATAG
>ENA-ORCN01001238-ORCN01001238.1-human-gut-metagenome-genome-assembly--contig:-NODE-1238-length-18237-cov-31.365639_pt1 | contig 18237 bp, 15 predicted proteins | sample MGYA00242984_ERZ507984 | MGnify/ENA primary metagenome ERZ507984 (study PRJEB26167, sample SAMN06115395) | human gut metagenome | host: Homo sapiens | place: China:Hubei | collected 2016-05-19... | reverse complement strand
GAGTGGCGAGAATCGAACTCACGGCCTCTTGAACCCCATTCAAGCGCGCTACCAAAACTGCGCTACACCCGGATATCTGTAAGCGTTTGTCGCTCACAGCTTGATTAGTATACCCGACTTCTCGCATTTTGTCAAGCACTTTTCGGCAACTTTTTTAAATTTCTTCGTCCGCATCCTCCTGCAAGGGCAGGGTCGGCTGGGCAATGGGCGGGAATTCCACCGTAGCCACAGCCACCGCAAACACGCTTTCCGCCCCCGCCGAAAGCAGAGCCTGTGCACAGGCGGCAGCCGTAGCACCGGTGGTGATCACATCGTCCACCAGCAGCACGCGGCGGCCCTCTATGAGGTCCGGGTCCTGCACGCGGAACGCACCGGCCACATTGGCCAGGCGCTGTTCAAAGGGCAGTCCTGCCTGCCGGTTCTTCCGGCGGGCAGGACCAAGCGCCTTTGTTTCCAGCGGAAGGTCCAGTGCCTCTGCCAGCGGCTGCGCCATGCGTTCCGGTACATTGTACCCGCGTCTGCGGCTGGACGCCGGTACCGGCACGATGCAGTCATAGCCGAGCCGGGCACCTTCCACCCGCTGAGGCACCGGTTCCGCGCCCCTCATCCGGACCTCGCTGCCAAAGGCAAGCTCTGCCAGCACCACGCCCAGCTCCACCGCCGTCCATGGTGCAGCCTGATACTTTGCCCGCAGGATGGCCCGCCGCACACAGCCCTCATACCGGAACGGTGCCGCTGCGCCGCTCAGGCCGCCCAGATAATGCTGCGATGCGTCCAGCCGGATGCCGGGCTTCCGGCGCAGCCGGTCCACTTCTTCCGCACAGTCCGGGCAGGTCCTTATGCTGCCCAGCACCGCATTGCAGAAGGGGCACCGACGCGGATAAAGCAGCTGCCGTACCCCGCGCAGTGCCCGGCGCGGGGCGCTGTAATAGCGCATCAGTCCTTCTTCACGGCCACGATCACGCGGACGCGCTTGCCCGCGGCGCAGCCAAAGTTGTCGTACCAGCCAGTGAGGTAGTAAGCGTCCGAGTTCACCTCGGCCAGCTTCGTGGTGTAATACTGGCCCTTGTACCACAGGTACACCTGGGCATTGTCCGCTACCTCATAGCGGGTGGAACCGGACAGCACTGACGCGGCACCCACCTTGTCGATCTTCATGGGCATCAGCTGCACCATGGCCTTCACCGAACCGTTCACTTCCTGCCGCACGGCCAGGCCGCCGGCCAGCACCGGGTATTTGATGGAGGTGGTGTAGCTGGTAAGCTGTCCATTGACATAGCACACATAGGTGGCACCGCCGCCCACATAGTTCAGGATGGTGCCATAAGGCTCACCTACCACCTTAGCCAGCTGTTTGACGCCGATGCTCACCAGGGAGCCGGTGCTGCTGGTGACCTTATTCCACACGGTCTGGAGGATATCGCCGTTGATGACGCCCCACAGGATCTCGCTGGTGGTAGGCACCAGCACGCTCCGCAGGTCCTTCAGCACCTGGGTGGTCCCATCAGAGCCTTCGCCCTCAGAATCCCCTGCAGTGGCAGGGGTCTTGGTGGAGGGCAGGTTGGCCGCAATGTTGCGGATATCGTCCAGCACGCCGTACTTCCACAGGTCGCCGGTGACATCGTTGAGGATCAGCCGGTCGATCTCGCCGTTGTCGTTAAGCGTATAGTAGCGGACATTCAGCATGTTCAGTTTCGTCCCGGATAGGCGGCTGGGACGAACCGTCCCAGCCACACCCTCCGTAGTCGTATCCAAGATCTGCACGTCGTCTGCCAGCTTACGGTCGCCCAGCATGGTGGCGTCTGCGCTCACCGTGCCGCTGATGGTCCGGTTTTCAATCGCGGTCACGTTCTCGCCTTCCGGCGTCACGTCGATGCGCACCATCCAGCCGGCGGGGTAGTTCAGGCTTTTGTCCACATTCACGGTGCGGGTGATGCCGTCGGTGCACATCACTGCTACGCGCTGCAGCACGTCGGCACCGTTGTCCTCCACGAGGGAGCGGGTGGCCGTCTGCACCACGCCGTAGAACACGCTGTCGGCCTCTTCGCCGGTGACCACATCCGCCACCTCATTGTCCATGCCCAGCAGCAGGGTGACCACTTCGCCCACGCCGCCGCCGTTCAGGGACGAGATCTTGGACGCCACCGCTGAGCTGCCCAGCTGGTAGCTGGTACCAGCTACGGTCACCGCCGTGGGAGCGCTGGCGCTGGGCGAAACTGCTGTGATGCGGCCTGCGGCGCGGCGGGTATAGATCCATACCGTCCGCAGACTCTCGCTGTAATAATACACATCGTATTTGTTCAGTTCGCCGGATTCCGACACCTTGTCGTTGCGGTACACGCTCACCGGTGCAAAGGGCAGCTGGGTGCCCTCCGACGCCACAAAGGGTCCCTTCAGGCTGCTGAGCAGCACCGTGGAGGTGTCCACCTGACCATTTGCCACGGTAAAGCCCAGGGTGCTGCCATAGGCTCCGCCGGAGGCCGTGTTGGCCGTGAGGGCGTTGTACAGCAGCATGGCGCAGTCCTCATAGTTCACGGTCTGGCCCTGTGCCCTGTTCAGCTGGCTGCGCAGGCCCAGTTCCTGAGCCTTGTTCAGCTGCGCCGCCGGGAAAGCACCGTTCAGATCTGTCATCTTGTAGCCCAGCAGCTTGAGCACGGCCGTGCAGGCTTCTTCCAGCGTGACGGCGTTGTCCGGGCGGAAGGTACCGTCCGTGTAGCCGTTCATCCAGCCCTGCTGCACCGCAATGCGGATGTAGGGTGCCCACTGCGAAGAGCCGGGCACGTCCTTATACAGGGTGCCCACAGCCCCCTGGGAGGCTGCGCTCTCCCGGTACGCCGAGAACGCCACCAGCATGCGGGCAAAGGCCCCGCGGGTGACGGCGGCGTCCAGGCTGCCGGTCTGTCCGGCGTCCATACCGCCCAGCGTGATGGCCGTCTGCACGGCCGTGTTGCTGGCACTTCCCAGCGCAGCCGCCGGCATGGCCAGCATGGACACCGCCATGCTCACCGCCAGAAAAAGTGCGAGAAAACGTTTTTTCATAGGTATTCCCCTTTCTTCGGGCTCAGTCGTAGCGCAGCGCCTCGATGGGATTGAGACGTGCCGCGCGCCGGGCCGGCAGATAGCCGAACAGCACACCGATGCCCACCGAGATGCCAAAAGCCACTACGATGGAGTTGAACGACGGACTCACCGTGATGGTGGTATCGCTCATGAACATGGGCAGCACCTTGTTGGCCGCCATGCTCACCGCATAGCCCAGTGCAATGCCTAAAACGCCGCCCAGCGCGGAGGTGGTGGCTGCTTCCACCACGAACTGCGCCAGAATGGTGCGCTCCTTGGCGCCCAGCGCCTTGCGGATACCGATCTCACGGGTGCGCTCGGTCACCGACACCAGCATGATGTTCATGATGCCGATGCCGCCCACCAGCAGCGAGATGCTGGCAATGCCGGTGAGCACCACGATGACCATGTTGATCATCTTGTTCATTTCCTCCAGCCACTCGCTGGCGCTGTACACATAGTAGCCGTTTTCGGTCTTGAGGATCTTCTGCAGCTCCTCTTCCATCGTGGTTTTGGCCTCGTTGGCAAAGTTTTCGTCCGTCATCACAGCCGTGTAGTTATTCACCGCGCTCTGGCTGGAAAGCCGCATCACGGTGGTGTAGGGCAGGTAGACGCAGTCGTCGTCGCTGCCTTGCTGCATGGTGGGGTTGCTGACCTTGGCCGCCAGCACGCCCACAATGCGGAACTTGTTGGCACCGATCTTGAGCGTCTGCCCCACACCGTTGCCGCCAAAAGCCACCCGGTTCAGGTAATCGCCAATGATGCAGACCTGCTTGTTGTCCTGCATATCCATGTACTGCAGGCCCCGTCCCTGTGCGATCTGGTAATTTTTCATTTCGGTGTAGCTCTCGTCCACACCGCTGATGTTGGACCAGCGGTAACTGGTGGTGCCGATCTTCAGCGTACCGCTGGCTTTGCCGCTGAATTCGATCTGGGGCGACACTGCCTTGATCAGGTCGGAGTGCCGCTGGCAGATGTCGTACATATCGCCCACCGGTACGGTGCGGGAGCCGTAGCCCCAAACCTGAATGCTCAGGGTGTTGGTGCCCAGCGCGGAAAAACTGTCCCGCATGCTCTTGGTCATACCGTTGCCCAGACCCACGATGACAATGACCGCCATCACGCCGATGATGATGCCCAGCATGGTCAGAAAGGTGCGCAGCTTGTTGCTCCACACGTTCTGGATGGCCTGCCGGAAGGTTTCAAAGATCATGCCTGTTCCTCCTTTTCCGGCGTTTCGGGCAGCAGAGTGGGCTGCACCATGGCCTCCGGTGCGTGAGAGTCGCCGTCATACACCACCCTGCCGTCCTCCAGCCGGATGATGCGGTCGGCCTGCACGGCAATGGAGTTGTCGTGGGTGATCAGCACCACGGTATGTCCCTGCTTGTGCAGTTGCTGCAAAAGCCCCAGCACCTCGCGGCCGGTGTGGGAGTCCAGTGCACCGGTGGGCTCGTCGGCCAGGATCACCGGCGGGTTGCGCACCAGTGCCCGCGCAATGGACACACGCTGCTGCTGGCCGCCGGAAAGCTGGTTGGGCCGGTTTTTCAGTTTGTCGCCCAGGCCCACCTGCTCCAATACCTCACGGGCACGGGCGTGCCGCTCGGCACGGGAGACGCCCGCGTACACCAGCGGCACCTCCACGTTTTCCATCAGGTTCAGCCGGGGCAGCAGATTGTACTGCTGGAAGATGAAGCCCAGCATCTCGTTGCGGACCGCCGCCAGTTCGTTGCGGCTCATCTTACCCACGTCCCGGCCGTTGAGCCGGTACACCCCGTGGGTAGGCACGTCCAGACAGCCGATGATGTTCATGCAGGTGGACTTGCCGGAGCCGGACTGGCCCACGATGGCCACGAACTCGCCTTTGTCGATCTTCATGGTAATGTGGTCTGCGGCCTTTACCGTGGTGTCGCCCATCTGGTAATACTTGCAGACCTCTTCAAATTCGATCAGAGCGCTCATGCATTCCTCCGTGTCAGGTCAGGATCACGCCGTCGGCCTCGCCGATCACTTCGCCGTCATTTCCGGCGTCCACCGGCTCGTCAACGGCCGGTTCCTCGGTCACGGTGCTTTCTGCACCTTCCCCATCGGCCGTGCCGTCGGTGGTCTCGCCACCCGTCGTGTCGGTGGTGCCATCGGTCATGTACTCATAGCCGCCGTTGTCGTAATAGGTATCGCTGCTCACCGAGCTGGGGTCGTAGCCCACGGTGTCCTGCGCGGTCAGGCCGCTGACAACCTGGGTATAATCGCTGTCACTGACGCCCAGCTTGACCTTGACGTACACAAAGCCGTCCGGTGCGACCATGTCCGGGTCCGCGTTGACCGCACTGGGAGAGTCCTGGGTCACCAGCACATAGCTGCCGCGCACCACGGCTGCGTTGGGCACCGCCAGTGCGTTCTTGGCCTGGGCCACCACGATCTCCGCGTTGGCGTTCATGCCGGGGCGCAGGCCGTCGGTCTCGTCGATGCGCACGGTGACCGGGTAGGTGGTGGTGCCGCCGCTGGTGTCGCCCTTCATGGACACGCGGGTCACAATGCCCTCATAGGTCCTGTCCTGCACGGCGTCGGCGGTGACCTGCACGGTCTGCCCCACCGACAGGCTGCTGACCTGCAGCTCATCCACATTGATGGTCATTTCCAGGTAGCTCAGATCGTAGATGGTGCACAGGTCGCTGCCCGTGCTCAGGGCATCGCCCACCTTGGCGGCCTTTTCGATGATGGTGCCGCTGATGGGCGAGGTGATGGTGTAGTTGTTCATGGTGTCCTGGGTGCTCTGCATGGACAGCTCCGCCCCACGCAGGGTCTCAGAAGCAGACTGGATGGACTCGCTCAGGTCGTCACCGCTGATCTGCAGCACGATGTCGTCCTTGTTCACGCTGTCGCCCTCGCGTGCATGGATGGCGGTGACCGTACCGGCGGCCAGCGTCGTCAGGGTGCGCTCAGCCTGATACTGGAAGGTGGCCGCGCCGATGGAGCTCACGCCGTTCACGGTAGCGGTGGCCGCCTGGGCGGTGGTCAGGCCGCCTGCATTGCGCACCGAGATGGTCACGGTGCGGGTGAGCAGGTTGCCGGTGCTCAGGGTATCGGTGCCGGTGACGGCGGTAATGGTGCCGGTCAGGGTCTCAAAGGTACCATCCAGCGTCACGTCCGCGCTCTGCCCCACCGAGAAACCGGCTGCGTCTGCCGCCGGGAACTCCAGTGCCAGTGTCATCTTGGAGTTGTCGCGGATCACGGCCACTTCCTGGCCGCTGGTCACCTCGTCGCCCTTGGCGACCTTCAGGCTGCTCACGACACCGGCCACTTCCGCGCGCACATACTGGCGGTCCACCGTCTTGTCGTAGTTGCGCTGGGCCTGCTGCAGGGTGATGCCCGCCTGCTCCACCTTGGTGGTAGCGTCGGAGGAGTCCACGGTGTAGAGCACATCGCCCTCTTCCACGTTGTCGCCTTCCTCAAAGCTGCAGGTCAGCACCTTGCCGGACACCAGCGACTTGACATTATAAGTATTCGCCGGCTTCAGGGTGCCGGTGCCGCTCAGGGCATTGACGAGGTCCCGCTGTTCCGGCGCGGTCTCCACATAGCTGGTATCCACGCTGGCAGGCTTGTCGGCCTTGGGCTTGAGCAGCCACACACCGCCCAGCACGGCCACGCAGGCCACCGGGACCAGCCACTTCCAGTTCTTTTTCAGGAACCCGGCCGCTCCGGCACCGGCCATTCTCCCCGTCTGCGGCGCTCCCGCAGCGTTCTGCTCGGTTTTCTTTTTCATAGATCCTCCTAAAAATGAGCAGGCGGCACTCCCGCCTGCAGGCATCCGGTTTACGGTTCAGTTGATTGTAGTGTAGCGCATTTTTGGGCAATACACAAGCGTCCAAATTTCGTACATCCATCTTTTCAACAAAATTTAACAAAGCCGGGGCACACCCGCAGGCATGCTCCGGCTTTTCCGGATTTTCTTCGGTTTTATACGCGCACCATATCGGGGGTGATCTCTGCCAGACTGTGAGCGCCGCACATCTGCATGGTGTCGGCCAGTTCCCCGGCCAGCTTGTCGATGTAGCACTTCACGCCTTCCTCGCCGCCGCCGTACACGGCCGTGACAAAGGGGCGGCAGATCAGCACGCCATCGGCGCCCAGGGCCAGTGCCTTGAACACATCCACACCGGTGCGGATGCCGCCGTCCACCAGGATCTTCACGCCGGTGCCCTTGAGGGCTGCAGCGATCTCCGGCAGGACTTCAGCGGTGGCGGGGCACTGGTCCAGCACACGGCCGCCGTGGTTGGACACCACGATGGCGGCGGCACCGGCCTCCCTGGCCTTCAAAGCACCCTTGACGGTCATCACACCCTTGACGATGAAGGGCCGCTCGGCCAGCTTCACGATCTCGGCCAGCTCTTCCACGCTCTTGCTGCCGGCCGGCGGGGTCATGTTCTTGAGGAAGGGCAGGCCTGCCGCATCCACGTCCATGGCCACGGCAAAGCAGCCGCTGGCCTTGGCCTGGGCCATCTTCTCCCGGATGGTGTCGATGTTCCAGGGCTTGATGGTGGGCACACCGCAGCCGCCCGCCGCACCGATGGCCTTGGTGGCCATCTCCATCACGGTGGGGTTGGTGCCGTCACCGGTAAAGGCGGCAATGCCGTTCTCGGCGCAGGCGCGTACCAGCACGTCGTTATAGGTCATATCGGTGTAGGTCTCGGAGTAGTGCAGATTCACCGCACCCACCGGGCCTGCAAAGAAGGGGTATTTGAACTGCTTGCCAAACAGTTCAAGCGTGGTATCCGGGGTGCCGCCCTCACACAGGGTGTCCATGTTCACCCGGATGTCCGCCCACTTATTATAGTTGCGGATCGCCGTGTCGCCCACGCCCTTGGCACCGGGGCCGGGGATCTGGTTTTTGCAGGCCACGCCGTTGCACACCGGGCAGGCCTTGCAGTATTTGCCGATGCACTCCCGCGCATTGGCCAGCACTTCAGCATAGTTCATACAGAGTCCATCCTCCTTGTTTTCCATTTCTGCGGCAGGAAATGCCCTGCTGCTGCACTCTCTGCTCCCCATCATAGCCTTGTTTTGGCTCCCCGTCAAGGGCTCTGCACACCTTTTGCCCGCCTCTTGTCATTTTGCAGTACGATGGTACGTCATTTTGAAAAAAATCTGATCTTTTTCAAAAAAATCCTTGACAAAACAGCTGGTTTCAGGTATTATAGTGGAGCGCCAAGGGCACCCGCCCAAAGGCAGAACAAAAGATGTGGAAAGATGGCTGAGTTGGTCTAAGGCGCACGACTGGAAATCGTGTAACGTGTCAAAAGCGTTCTGGGGTTCGAATCCCCATCTTTCCGCCAGAAACCTGAAACAGAGATGTTTCAGGTTTTTTGTTTTATTCCAAAACGCTGTCCTTGACAATCGCCCTGCGTTCCGCTATGCTGAAAAAAAAGATTTTCCTGAAGGAGGAACATTTTATGGCTGCATCCAAAAAGAAACGCACCGGTGCCCGCGCTGCGGTCGTGGTGGTGCTGTGCCTTGTGCTGGTGTGCGTAGTGGCCGCCGCCGTCGCGCTGGGGCTGGTGAGCCGCCGCGTGAAGCGCTTTGCCGGCGGAGCCAGCTTTTCGCTGGACTACCAGATCACTTCCACCGCTGCCGAAGAGCCCGCTTTATATAAGGTGCTGGCGCAGTTCGGCGGCACCTCCGGCCGGGTGGACGGCCAATATACGCCGGAAGCCTTGCAGCTGGAGCTGTACCCGCAGGCCAGCGGCAGCAGCCAGCCCCTCACCCGCCTGTACATCAGCAAGGACGAGACGCTGTACGATGCCGGGCAGCTTTACCGCACCCTGCGCAGCAGCATCACCGACAACTATCCGCTGGCCGGTGTGCTGATCCCGGAATGGAATATGGGCAGCTACATCTCCCAGACCCAGCTGGCCAGCCTGCTGGGCGTGGATGATACCGCCACCAGTCTGCAGTCCATGAACGACTTCCAGTTGGACCTGAAAAAGATCAAAAAGGTGCAGCCGGAAAATGCCAAAGCGGGCTACCTCTACTTCCGGCTGGAAACCGAGGACACTGCCGCCGATTCCCCCGTTTTGACGCTGGGCGTGGAAAAGAGCGGCCTGCTACGGGCTGCCTCCCCCGCCGTGCACATCCTGCTGGACATCCCGGCCCACGGCATCCACACCGAGCTCACCGGCACCGTGACCCCGGCAGCCCCAGCCCTGACCGCTCCCACCTCCCGCATGCAGGACAGCGACATTGCTTCGCTGGTGCAGCTGCGCCAGACTGTCGAGAGCGTGGTACAGTTCGTGCAGGGCGCTGCGTCCGGCACGCAGAGCGCCTCCTGAACCTCCTTGCTATGCAAAAACGGCAGACGCCTTGCAAAGCGTCTGCCGTTTTTTGATGCGTTTATCGGTCCAGGATGCGGCCATCGGTGGAGATGGTCACCACCTGCCACGGCACGAACTTGCCGCTGTTTTTCAGGGCGGTCACGGCGGCGTGTTCCAGCCCGCCGCAGCAGGGCACCTCCATGCGCAGCACCGTCACGCTCCGGATGTCGTTGTTGCGGAAGATCTCGGTCAGCTTTTCGCTGTAGTCCACAGCATCCAGCTTGGGGCAGCCGATGAGGGTGATCTTGCCCTTCATGAACTCTTCGTGCACATTGGCGTAGGCGTAGGCGGTGCAGTCGGCTGCGATCAGGAGCTTTGCCCCGTCAAAATAGGGGGCGTTCACCGGCACCAGCTTGATCTGGCAGGGCCACTGGCGCAGCTGCGACGGCTGTGCTGCGGTGGGGGCAGCAGGCGCACTTTCCTCCCGGTGGAACTGGCGCATGGCGCTGCCCGGGCAGCCGTGGAAGGCCGGTTTTGCGGCCTGTGCGGCCTTTTTCTGCTTGTTTTCCAGCACGGCCTGCTCGTCGTAGGCGGCTGCCTCGCGCTCTTCAAAGGTGATGGCACCGGTGGGGCAGCCGGGCAGGCAGTCGCCAAAGCCGTCGCAGTAGTCGTCCCGCATGAGCTTTGCCTTGCCGTTCACCAGACCGATGGCACCCTCGTGGCAGGCGGTGACGCAGGCCCCGCAGCCGTTGCATTTTTCTTCGTCTATATGAATGATTTTCCGGATCATAGAAAAGCCTCCTTGTGTTTGTGCTTTGAGTATACTATAATCAGGGCAGACCTTCGGTTGTTATAACCACGAAAGTGAGGCTTTTTTATGAGACCCGTTGCATCCCCGCTGTTTCAGGGCCTGTCGGCAGAGGAGTGGGCTGCACTGGAGCAGTCCGGCTGCCTGCGCACGAAGAGCTACCCCCGGCACGCCGTCATTTTTCATGCCGGAGAGCAAGTGCATGCTCTGGGCGTGGTGCTGCGCGGCACCGTCCACATCGAAAATCTCGACCTGTGGGGCAGTAAGAGCATCCTGAGCAGCATTTCTGCCGGGCAGGCCTTTGCCGAGACCTACGCGCTGTGCGGCGACGTGATGATGGTGGACGCCGTGGCCGCCGAAGAATGTGAAGTGCTGTTCGTGAACATTTCCGCCTTTTCCGGCGGCGCACCCGGCACGGTGCACGAAAAGCTGCTGCGCAACCTGCTCACGGTGTCCATGCGCAAAAACCTGAGCCTTTCGCAGCGCATCTTCTGCACCACCCCCAAGACCGTGCGGGGCCGTCTGCTGACCTACTTTTCCGCACAGGCCGCCCGCAGCGGCAGTCTGCAGTTCGAGATCCCGTTCAACCGGCAGCAGCTGGCCGACTACCTCAATCTGGACCGCAGCGCCCTCTCCAAGGAGCTGTGCAAGATGCGGGATGAGGGCCTGCTGACCTTTGAAAAGAACCGCTTTGCCCTGAACAAACTGCCGGAGTGAACCTCCCGCAAATGCAAGAAGCACCCGCCGGGTCCCACGATCCGACGGGTGCTTCTGGTTTTTACGGGTTCAGCCTTGCTCAATCTGCCTTTTTGGCAGGGGCCTTACGGGTACGCTTGGGCTTTTCGGCCGGGGCGGCAGCTTCTGCGGCGGCTTCTGCCTTGGGTGCAGCCTTCTTCCGGGCAGTGGTCTTGCGGGGAGCCTTGGCGGGCTTCTCTGCTGCTTCCGCCTTTGCGGCAGGCTCCGTCTTCGGCTCTTCTGCCTTTTCGGCAGCGGGCTGGGCGGTCACAGCCGGTTCCGCAGCGGCCTTTTTGGTGGTGCGGGGCTTGCGGGCGGCAGGCTTTTTGACCGGTGCCTTCTTCTCCTCTGCCGGGGCAACAGCCTCAGCGGCGGGTGCGGTTTCCACAGCAGGCTCGGCAGTCTTTTTAGCGGTGCGCTTTGCGCGGTCCTTCACCTCAGCGATGGTCCACAGCTGGTCGGCACCGGGCACCTCCTGCCAGATCTGCAGCACGGCACCTGCTTCGGCACCCATGCCCACGGTGTCCACGCACTTGCCGCCGGCCCAGGACGAGCGCAGGCGCACGGTGCCTTCCGGCGTGGGGCAGAGCTCCCACATCTGGGAGGTGCCGCCCACATCCTCCCACAGGTGCAGCCAGGTGCCGTTGGCGGTGCCGGTCATGGTCAGGTCCAGCAGCTTGCCAGAGGCGCGGTTGCGGATGCGGTACACGCCCTCGCCCACCCGGACAAAGCTCCACTCCTGTTCGGGCTTGTGGTCATACTTGCCCAGACGAACGGTGCCGCCGTCCTTGCTTGCTTCCACGGCCTGGATCACATTGCCGGTGTGAGCGGCAATGGTATAAAAACGATCGGCTTCGATCACGGTCTGTGCTACGGTTTTCATGCTTCAGTTCCTCCATCTGTCACGATGCCGGGCAGGGTCTGCCAACATCTTCCTGCCTAAATGATACCACATATCGTGATTTTCCACAAGCAATTCGACCTTTCTTTAGCAAATCATACAGAATCGCCGGTTCTTTCGGCGTCATTTTTGCCCCTTCGCACCGGTTTGCGAGCCGTTTTTTCACACGGTTCCCCCTCTCGACTTTTTGCCGTACTTGCGTTATACTATGATGTTGCTGATTTCCGCCGTCCGCTTTTGGCGGCGGCTTTCCCTACTCCATCCCATTCAAGGAGGCTTTTTATGACAAGCGATGACCGCAGTGCGCTGCAGTTTCGCCGGATGACCGAGACGCCCATCCCGCAACTGGTCCTCAGCCTTGCTGCTCCCACCATTTTAAGTATGCTGATCACCAGCATCTACAATCTGGCCGACACCTTTTTTGTGGGCCAGATCTCCACCAGTGCGTCCGGTGCCGTGGGCGTTGTTTCCAGCCTGATGGCCATCATCCAGGCGCTGGGCTTTATGCTGGGCCACGGGGCCGGCACCATCATCAGCCGCAGCCTGGGCAGCCGCGACACCACCGCCGCCACCCGGTTTGCGTCCACCAGCTTTTTCACGGCTCTGGTGTTTGGCGTGGTGCTGGCCGTGGCGGGCCTTGGCACCCTGCCCCACTTCATGATGCTGCTGGGCAGCACCGAGACCATCCTGCCCCACGCCTGCGCCTACGCGCGGCCCATCCTCATTGCCGCCCCGCTGATGATCTCCAGCCTGGTGATGAACAACATCCTGCGCTATGAGGGCAAAGCCAGCTTTGCCATGATCGGTCTGGTCACCGGCGGCGTGCTGAACATCGCGCTGGACCCGCTGTTCATGTTCGTGTTCGGGCTGGGCACCGCCGGGGCCGGCATTGCCACCGCCCTGAGCCAGAGCATCAGCTTCTGCATCCTGCTGTCCATGTTCCTGCGGGGCAAAACGGTCAGCCAGTTCCGCCTTTCGGCCGTCACCCGCGAAGCCCGCGATTTCGGCCGCATCCTGCTGGGTGGTGCGCCCAGCTTTGGCCGTCAGGGCCTGAACAGCATCGGCGGCATGCTGCTGAACCTTGCCGCCCGCAGCTACGGTGACGCCGCCGTGGCCGGTATGAGCATCGTGTCCCGCATCTTCATGTTCATCATCTCGGTGGCCATCGGCGTGGGACAGGGCCTGCAGCCGGTGGCATCCTTCAACTACGGTGCCCGCAAATACCGCCGGGTGCGGCAGGCCGCCATCTTCACCATCGAAGCGGCCTTCTGCATGCTGGTGGTGCTGGTGGGCCTGTGCTGGGTGAACGGCGATGCCCTCATCCGTCTGTTCCGCGATGACCCCGCCGTCACCGCCGTGGCGCTGCCCGCCTTCCACTACCAGTGCCTGGCCATGCTGCTGCATCCCATCATCGTGGTGGCCAACATGACCTTCCAGAGCGTGGGCGCGTCCGGCCGGGCCACCTTCCTGGCCTGCTGCCGACAGGGCGTGTTCTTCATCCCGCTCATCCTCATCCTGCCCCGCACCCACGGGCTGTTCGGCGTGGAGATCTGCCAGCCCATCGCGGATGTGCTCACCTTCCTGGTGTCCCTGCCCTTCCTGATTGCATTCCTGCAGCAGCTGGGCCGGATGGATGACGCCGAACAGAGCAAAACCGCGTCCTGAAATTCTGTCATAAATCTGTAACCATCCGCCGCGCATTTTCTGCAATGGAATGCGCGGCTGTTTCGTATTCCAGATGAACCGAAACTTTCTTCCGGGTGCGTTTTTTCATTCCAGACAGTAGCATCTGCATTTTGCATTGCTTTTTGTATTGTTTTAAGAGGAGTGATCCCATGAAAAAGACCGTTTCCCGTCTGGGCAGTGCTGCCCTGTGCGTGACCCTGAGCCTTGCGCTGGGCTGCGGCTGCGCGGTAATGCCGCCTGCCTCCTCCGAGAAACCCGCTTCCCCGGCAGTGTCCGTTCCCACCGACGCCGAGGGCAAGCCCCTGTACGATGCCGCCCGGCTGGACGACGGCCGCCTGCGCATCCTGTACGGCTACGACAACTCCGGCGACAGCCGCACCGTCCTGTGCGGCAGCAAGGTGCTGTACCAGTCTGCCCGCAGCGAAAACGTGAGCCTGCTGCAGGATATCGTGACCGGCGAAACGAACTACTGGTTCCGCACCTGGTCGGACTCCACCGGCCGGGGCGGCCGCCGCAGCGCCCTGTACGACAAGGACGGCAACGAAGTGATGGCCTTTGACGGCGAGCAGAGCGCCACCATCCAGAACGGTCTGCTGGTGCTGCAGGAGAGCAGGATGGTCGGTGACAGCTACGATGTCGACTATGACAGCTACGGCACCTGCAGTGTCATCGACCTTGCCACCGGCAAGAACCTGCCGGTGCCGGAGGGTGCCTACAGCTGCATCGTCTGCGGGGACGCACTGGTGTTCAACTGCTACGCCCGCCCGGCAGACCTTGCTGCAGACGAATGGGACGACGACCCCAGCCTGCACAGCTGGGTCACTGTCCAGCAGAAGGACGGCACCCAGACCTATGGGTCCTCCACCTCCACGGCCAGCCGCATTTCCTATGAGCCGGATGAACTGGACGACTGGGTGGAACTGGACATCTTCCATGCAGACGGCAGCCCGGTCGACCAGGTCCTGCACAACCCTGCCACCGGGGAGGGCCTGCGCGGCTACCGGCAGACCTGCGGCCACGGTACGGCAGCTTTCCTGACCCCAAGCAGCACCTATCAGCTGCGGGACCTGACCACCGAGGACCGGGGCGTGATTGCCGAATTCGACGCCCTGCCCAGCAACTATTTCCCGGGGTATGTGGTCACCTGGAACGTGGACAGTGACTATCGTTATTCCCTGCACGACCTTTCCACCGGGGAGGTCACACCGCTGTATGCTGTCAGCCTTGCCGGGAACCGCATCGCCCTGTATGCGCAGGACGGCAGCCTGAAGGTCTACGACGCCGACACCGGAGCACTGCTCACCGACGTGAACGCCGGGACCATTGGGGACGATCAGCGCGTGACGCTGGACTGTGAAGAGGACGGCTTTGTCTGGATGGAGCTGCGGGATGCCGACAGTTATGAGATCGCTGCCATCCGGGTATACGGCCCCGAAGGCCTCGTCTCCGACCTGAGCAGCCTGAATGAGACCTACAATTATCTGGGCTACCTCACCACCGATGCCAACGGCAGGCCGCTGTACTACGGCACCCGCAGCGTTCCCGGCAGCAGTTACGCCACCGGATGCGATGTGCTGGACGAAACCGGCAACGTGGTGATGCAGGGCCTTGGCAGCTGCTACAGCTACTACGACAACAGCCTGAACGCCCTGCCGGACCATGTATTCGTGGCACGGCGTGGCTTCTATTACGGCTGGATGGACACCGACGGCAACTGGCTTTACTGCCAGAGCATCTTCTCGTCCGTCAATGCCGATGACGAACTCGGTTACTGAACCATGACAGGAGGTTTTTTTCTGATGAAAAACACGAAAATTTCCCGCCGCAGCTTTCTGCTGGGTCTTGCCGCCTGCTCTGCCGCCGGGGTCCTGACGGCCTGCTCCGGCAGCAGCGAGCCTGCTTCGTCTGCTTCCACCGCCCCGGAGCCCCCTGCTTCCTCGGCTGCCAGTGAGGTGACCGCCGCACCGTTCCTGACCGTGGAGGACTTCCCTGCCCTGGACGGCAGCACGGCCTGCATCCCCCTGATGGCGCAAATGCTGGCCGACACCACCGGCATGGACCTGGAAGAAGCCCAGAGCAGCATTTCGGTCAGCACCACCGCTTATGCCTGGGAGAGCTTTGGTCTGTACAACACCGACACCAAAATGCTGGTGGTGTACGAAGCCCCGGATTCCGTCAAGGAAGAGCTGGAGGCCGCCAACGTCCAGCTGGAGCAGAAGCCCATCGGCGTGGACGCACTGGTGTTCATCGTGAACGAGGACAACCCCGTGACCGACCTGACCCAGCAGCAGCTGCGGGACATCTACGCCGGAAAGATCACCAACTGGAAGGATGTGGGCGGCAAGGATCAGGAAATCGTTGCCTTCCAGCGCGGCGAGGACTCTGGCAGTCAGACCCTGTTCAAAAAGCTGCTCATTCAGGGCGGCAAACTGATGACCCCGCCCTCTGAGCTGGCCCCTGCCGCCATGGGCGAGCTGGTGGACAGCATTGCCGATTACAACAACAGCGCCAACGCCATCGGTTTCTCCGTGTATTACTACATCGACCAGATGTATTCCAAGCCCGGGCTGCGGCTGCTGGCGGTGGACGGTGTGACCCCCAGCAACGACACCCTTGCCGACGGCAGCTACCCCCTGTGCAACGATTTCTACGCCGTCATCCACCCAGATGCCGCTGCCGACAGCCCGGAGCGCCGCCTGTACGACTGGCTGGACACCGACGCCGGGCAGGACTGCATCAAAAAGTCCGGCTATGTGGCCGTCGGCCCGCAGACCACCGTCACCATCGTGGATTGAAATTGACAGACCTTCTCTCGTCTGCTACAATAAAGGCAGGATTTTGTCGATCTTTATGCAGCAGAATGCTGAAAGGAAGGTCTTACTATGGAACATCCCTCTCACCCGGTAGAAAGCCACTGGCGTACCTCCCTGCGCAACCGCATTATTCAGGCCTCCAGTCTGCTGGAAGTGCTGTTATCCGGGCTGGTGCTGATTGGTCTGCTGCTCAGCGTTGTGCCCCTGATCCGCTGGATGCCCGGCCTGCTGTTCGACGGCAACGAGGCAGAGATCCGCACCTTTCTGGAGCGCAGCTTGGACATTGTGATCGGTATCGAGTTCATCAAGATGCTGGCCAAGCACAGCCCCGGCAGCAGCCTTGAGGTGCTGCTGTACGCCATTGCCCGCCATCTGGTGGTGGGACACGATTCCGCCGTGGAGAACCTGCTCAGCGTGGGCGCCATCGCGCTGATCTTCATCGTGCGCAAGTTCTTCTTTGTCCCGGCCTTTGGCGCACACCTGCCGGACGGTCATCCTGCGCCGGATCTTACCCCCGCCCAGAGCGGCATCCCCGCCGACTGGTTCCGTCGGCGGCATTCCGAAGCAAAGCCTGAGGAAGAGACCGAGACAAAGGAATAAGCCTATACAAAAACCACCCCGCAGCGGCCGGTGAACGGCTGCTGCGGGGTGGTTTACTATTTTCTGTTACTTTTTGCCGTGACGGCCAAAGCGGTACTCCTTGCCCTCGCGGATGCGCTGGATGTTGGAGCGGTGCATGTAAATGACCATCGCACCCATGATCACCGAGCCAATGGTGCACACGGTAAGGTCGGCGGCAGAATAGCCCCGGAACACCCCGTACAGGATGGTGAGCACCGGGTAGAGTGCTGCCATGGTCACACTGCCCAGCGACACCATGCCGGTGGGCAGCAGGCAGACCAGAAAGATGACTGCCAGAAAGGGGATCAGCACCGGCTGGATGGCCAGAATAGTGCCGCCCGCCACCAGCACGCCCTTGCCGCCCTTGAAGCCGAAATACAGGGGCTTTAAATGGCCGATAATGGCAAAGATGGCGGCAAGGTACACCGCAAGATAGGGCGAGAGCGTGGTGCTTTCCGGCATCTGGGTGAACAGCCAGCGGCCGATGCACACGGCCAACACACCCTTGAGCACATCACCAAAGGCGGTAAGTGCCGCTGCCTTTTTACCGAAGGTGCGCAGCATATTGGTCATGCCTGCAGCGCCGCTGCCGTACTTGCGTACGTCATCGTGGTACAAAAACTTGCTGACGAGGATACCGGTGTCGATGCTGCCCAGCAGATACGCCTGTACAGCGGACACCGCAGCGATGAGAACAGATTTCATCATCTGAGCCTCCCTGACGTGTTATACGTCCTTGGCACCCACCTCGCCGGAGCCGCGCTCCCGCACGACCAGACGGATGGGCGTATGCTCCAGACCAAAGTTTTCGCGGATCTGGTTGATGAGATACCGCTGATAGCTGAAGTGGAACAGGTGCTTTGCGTTCACGAAGGCCACGAACGTGGGGGGACGGGTGGAAGCCTGCGTCAGGTAGTAGATCTTCAGGCGGCGGCCCTTGTCGCTGGGGGGCTGCATCCGGGCAGTAGCGCGGGCAAGCATCTCGTTCAGCACGCCGGTGGGCACGCGGGCACCATTCTCGGCATCCACATCCCGGATCAGCTGCATCAGCTTGTTCACGTTGTAGCCGGTCTGGGCAGAGATGAAGATAATGGGTGCATAGCCCATAAAGCTGAAGCACTCGGCATAGCCCCGGCGCTGCAACTCCATGGTGTTGGTCTCCTTGCCTTCCACGGCATCCCACTTGTTCACCACGATGATGCAGGCCTTGCCCTGCTCGTGGGCATAGCCTGCCACCTTGCTGTCCTGCTCGGTAAAGCCGACGGTGGCATCCACAAGGATCAGCGCCACGCGGCTGCGCTCCACAGC